>Ga0268356_11318_pt1 | contig 27367 bp, 18 predicted proteins | sample BioMet10_FD_194415 | JGI IMG/M metagenome (GOLD analysis project Ga0268356, IMG submission 194415) | Sewage microbial communities from Oakland, California, United States - Biofuel 10 (PacBio Assembly) | ecosystem: Engineered > Wastewater > Sewage > Unclassified | place: USA: California | collected...
CTCTGAAAACAATCGAGATCATCGAAGAATAGCGATCTCTTTTTAAAAAATGATCCGGCAGCAATTTTGCTGCCGGATTTTTTACTTTTCAGAAACGATCATCTGGATGAACTCATTGACTACATCCGGGTCGAAGTGAGTGCCAGCCTGGTTGATGATATGGGCCAACGCCTCCTTCTTTTTCCAGGCTTCACGGTAAGGACGGTCCGAGGTCAGGGCATCCCATACATCGATGATCGAGAAGATGCGCGCCGAAAGCGGGATTCTCTTTGCCTTCCAGCCCGCGTGGATAGCCGCTGCCATCCCACCACTCGTGGTGGCAATAGGGGATGTCAATGGCTCCCTCAAAAAACTTGATCTGAGACAGCATGTTGTAGGCATATTCCGGATGCTTTTGCATGATGGCCCATTCTTCGGGGGTGAGCGGACCATTTTTGAGCAGGATGGTGTCAGGCACGCCGAGTTTGCCGATGTCGTGCAGCAAGGCTCCGCGGCGGATGACTTCCAGTTGACTTTCGGGAATTCCTAATCGCCGGGCCAGTTTCAGGGTCATGTTGGTGATGCGTACTGAATGCCCCTGGGTCTCTTTATCGCGCAGTTCCAGAGCCAGTGCCCAGCCTTCCAGGGTGGAATCGTAAGCGTGGCGCAGTTCATCGGTCTGCTGCACGGTTTGGCTGAGCAGATCGGCGCGGTGGATGGCGCTGGCGGTCAGATCGCCAATGGCCTTAAGCAGGCGCAGATCATTCTCGCTGAAGCGGTCCCGAGCAGCAATGATGATGGACCCCGTGGTGCCGCCTTTGATCACCAGAGGAACGCCGGCCATGCCCTTCATTCCCTGGGTCAGTTCTGGATACAGAATGTAGGGATCTTTCTCGGCTTCATTATTGAGATAGGGCAGTCCCGAGACCAGGATGTGTCCACTCAGCCCGTTTTCGCGGGGAATTTCCAATCCATTGAGCTTTTCCCAGGCTCCGCCGGCTTTCTCGATCTTGTGGATTTGCTTTTTGGGGTTGTAGAGCGAGAATAAAGCTCCGTCCAGTTCCATAATGGCAAAGAGTTTGGTGATCGCCGTGTTGAGCACATCTTCGCGGCTGACGTTGAAGCGGAGTGCTTCCCCCATTTCGGCAATGACTTCCAGCTCATGCTCCCGTTGTTTGCGGTTGCTGACATCGATAGCGGTGCCGATGTAAGCCGGCTTTCCATCAAAGAGCAGACTGTTCAGACTGAGGTCGATGATGTGTTTTTCACCGTTCTTGGCGATTGAGTGTATGTTCGACCCGGGCGCGGGTGAGGTTACCGTTTTCATCCTGTTCGAAATGGCTGACGGCGCTCAAATTGACGTCTGGATCAGAAACGTCCAGCGGTTTCATGCCCATTAACTCTTTTTCTGTAAAGCCGGTGATCTGGCACCACATTGGGTTGACGTAGAGGTATTGTTCCCCACGGTAGATGAAGATTCCGGCTGCTGCCGTCTCAGAGAGGGTGCGGAATCTCTCTTCATTTTCAACAATCTCCTGAGCGGTTTTTTTCTTTTCGGTGATATCGCGTACGTAAGCGACCAACACCGGGGTGTCATCGATGTTGGTTTGACGCATGCTTACTTCAACGGGGAAGACAGAGCCATCTTTGCGAATGTTGGTTACGTCACGGATTTCACCGCCCTGATCCAGTTCCCACTGGGTGTAGTTCACGTTTTTGTCGAGGAAGGCGGGGTTGACCAGATCGGAAACGTTTAATCGCAGCATTTCTTCATGGGAATAGCCATACATCTCGAGCGCACTCTCGTTACAGTCCAGAATCGTGCCATCCAGAGATTCCATGAAAATAGCATCCTTGGAGGCTTCAATCAACAATTGATTGCGTTTCTGGCTGGTCAGCAGGTCTTGCTCGCGACGCTTGCGGTCGATGACCATGGCGATCTGGGTAGAGACGAAGGTCAGAATTTGCTCGTCCCTTTTGCTGTAGCGGATTCCCGGCGAATAGGTTTGCGCACCCATCACACCGACGATTTCTTTTTCCACGCGCAGGGGAATGCCGATCCAATCCAAAGAGGGGGAACCGATCGAAATTACTTCACCCATCTCGATCAACTTATCGAAGCTGGTAGGGTTGACTGAGAGTGGTTTACCGGTACGCAGTACGTATTCCGTCAACCCCATTTGCAGGGTGGTGCGGCTGTGGCTGAGGATCGAATTGATCGACGAAATAGGGGAAGGAGAGCAGATCACGATTTTTTGTCGTAGAAGGCAATGAAGAAATTATCGACGGGCACCAGCGTTCTAAGAATTTCGTGGATCGAGAAATAAAGGTCATCCAGATCGTTGGTTCCGATGGCGGCCTGCGATATTTTCAATATCGCTTCCTGAATTTTTTTCATTTCTTCTTTTTCGGTAATGTCATCTCCCAGACTGGAAATAGCGATTGGATTGCCCTGCAGGTCCTTCATGACCGTATTTGTCCAGGAGATCATCCGGCGTTCGCCATCACGGGTGATGATCAGATTTTCATTGCGGGTGCCCAGTTGCCCGGTCCGTGCCGGCTCGAGTAATTTTGTCCGCAGGTCGCCGGCAATGTCTGCGGGAATGAAGCGGCTGAACCAATCCACGCCAATGAGCTCTTCTTTTTTCCAGCCGGTCACTTCACAGAAAAAAGAATTGCACGAAAGGATTTTCCCATTCATATCCAGAATGATCGAGAGCAATTTGATGTTTTCCATCAATTGCGCCATGCGGTTTTCGGTCTCTTTTTCGGCCTGGAGCGCCTTTTTTTGATCCGTAATGTCAATTCCCAGTGATTGATACTCGATGAAGTTTCCCAGTCCATCAGTGATGGAACTGGTACGCCAGCGGAACCAGCGATCTTCCTGATTCGGGGAATGAATGGAAAACTCGTACTCTTTAGCTTCCACATTGGGTTGCACATCTTCGATGATCTTGTGGATAATGTGTTTCCCTTTTTGGAAGGGGATTTCATTGATCTTCTGTCCCACTATTTTCACGGCAGGAATGCCCGTAAAGTTGAGGAAAGTTTGATTGGCAAAGGTGATCAATTTTTGTTGGTCAAAACGCACGATCATTTCGGGATTATTTTCAACGATAGCACGGTAACGGGCTTCGTTCTGGCGCAGGGCTTTTTCAGTTTGAATTCTCTGGCGGATATCACGGGCGACGATGATGCTGGCAGAAACTTCATTTTGGTTATCCCAAATGATCGATAAATTCGCTTCAATCGGGATCAGGACCCCGCTTTGACTTTTGAGGGTGAAGATTGCCCCCTTGGTAGGAAAGCTCAGCCACGTCTCCACGAAGTTGATCTCTTGAGGTAAAGGGGCAGAAAAATACAGGAACTCCAGGATGTTTTTTCCGAGGATGGCATCTGGGTCAGCAACCTCGGTCAGTTCGCAGAAGTGGCGATTGGCCAGCAGCAGGTTCCCCTCGCGGGAAAGCATCAATACGGCATCTGGTGAAGCCTCGACCAGGCTGCGGTAGCGTGACTCGCTTTCCCAAAGAGCTTCCTCGATCTTCTTGCGGTCGGTGATGTCGATCATCCACCCTTCAATTTGCGCCTTTCCCGTGGCTGGTGAAGTAAGCTGGCCATGTTCCTCCACCCATTTATATTCGTGGGTCACGGTTTGAATGCGGTAAACCACGTTATAGGGTTTTTGTTCTTGGATCGATTTGTGGAGTATGCTGAAGATCATTTCTTGATCGATAGGAGAAACCAGCGACCGCAGGTTCTTTTGGGTACCGGTTAAAATTTCACTTGAGTATCCGGTTAATTTTTGAATGTTTTCATCCAGTGTCAGGAAGGATAGATTTTCGTCATTCAGACAGGAAAATTTTATCCAGGGGTGCAGAAAAGAGGCAGTATGCCCCCAGGGTAACTTTGTCGAATGCTTGCGGGGAACTGGTAATGGCGTGATTGGCTTCCAGCAGGAGCATTTTGGCTTGTTCCCCATGCCAGACCAGGTCGAAAACGGTGGTGACCAAGATCGGCAAAATTTCCGGGTCGACTGAAGCACATCCGGTGATTTCCCCGGGCTCGCGATCTCCCCGCTGATTCCATAGAACGGTATCTTTGTCGTGAATGTGAAAAAGTTTTTCACATTGTGGGCTGGCGTAAAAGACCGTACCAGCATCACTGACTATCAGATAGGCAATTCCTTTGATGATTGGAATCGTGAGTGAATGAGGAGACGGCGAAGGGGATGTGGACTGATTCAAATCAAGAGGCCTTTGCACTAGATTTTGTTACCTGCTGAAATGTAGCTACCTGGTTTCGTCCGTTATGTTTGGCAACATATAAAGCTTGATCTGATTGTTTAATTAATGTTTCCAGAGATTCTGTGTCAGGGGTTGCTTCTGCTACGCCGACACTGATCGTTGCCAAGAAATTGCCATCTTCGGTTTCAATTTGATCTTCAGCCACAGCTTTTCTGATTCTCTCGGCAATGTTGATTCCGGTGTTAAGATTACTTTGGATTAAGAGTACCACAAACTCTTCTCCTCCATAGCGGCCAAAAATATCGATTGAACGAATGTTTTGCGTAACTCGTCGGGTGACTTCTTGTAAGGTAACGTCCCCAATGGCATGCCCATATTTGTCATTGATGTCTTTAAAGTTATCCAGATCGATCATCAAGCAAGTTAAGGGCAGGCCTTGACGAAGGGCAGTGGCAAGTTCATGGTTACCCAATTCAAAAAGACCGCGTCGATTGCTGATACCGGTCAGTTCATCGGTCACAGCCAGACGTTTGACCTCGGCCATTAGCCGGGCGTTTTCCAGCGCGACCGAGATCTGACTGTTGAAGATTTCGCCCGCTTTCATGTCGATCTGTTCCAGATTCTGACCAAAGAGACAAAGCAAGCCGATCGTTTTCTGGGCAACGATGAGCGGCAGGATCATTAATTTGGTGCTTTCTGTAATTTCAAGAGCTTCTTGAATTCGGTTGGCAAAGATCGTGAATTCTGGTGGAATGACTGTTCTCAGTAAAACACTTGGGTTCTGGATAAAAAAGAGCTTTTGCTCATCGATGGCCTGACGGAATTCGTTCGAGTCAGGGATAGGCAAAATGATCTTTTCGTCACGGAAAGGATAGATCTTTTTTACCTGCCCCCGCAATTCATTCATTCGTGAGCAATAATCGAAAGAAAGCGTATCCCCCGCAGGTCCCAAAAAGAAGATGGCAGAGTGGATGTGCAAATTTTCCAGACCGGTAATCATGGTTGGGATGATCCCCTCGATGTCATTGGAAGTAAGCATGCCGGTGGCAACGAAACTCAATGAGGTGATCAGAGCATTGGCGTGTTCGAATTGCTCCCGTCTGAAGTCAATTTGCTCAAACAGGTTGGCTTTGTAGATGCTGGTGGCAATTTGCTGGGCGGTGTATTCAGCGATGGAAATCTCTTCCTGGGTGATCTTGCGCCCCTGAGAGAAACCCAGAAAAAGCGCCCCAACTGGAAATTCTTGAGCAAATAACGGAATGGCCATGATCACCGGGTTGTAGGTAAAGTGCTGGTAAGCTTCCCGTTTTTCAGTGCCTTCTTTGTCAAGATCGATGATCTTGATTTGCTTATCCTCTAGCACGTTTTGGGTGATTTTAAAAGGGCACGTTGTGTCGGACTTAAAAGAATTGGTAATCAAGCCGCTCCCCGTTTTGGCAACCACTGCGGCTGTCTGATCTTCGATATTCCATCTGGTGATTATGATGGCATTGGCATCGAAGAGGGTCAGAATTTTCTCGGAAAGCGTTGGAAGAATCTCTTGAATCTCTTGGTTGGCGATCATCGACCGGGTCAACTCATTTATCAGGGCAATTTGCTTTAACCGTTTTTTGGTTTCATTGTGTACGTTGGCGTTTTCGATGGCGATTGCTGCCTGATCAGCGATCATTTTGATTCGATTTGCCTGCTCGAACGTAAACGCATTCGGTTTATTGCTGTCGCAGCTGATCACCGCAAAAGTGTGCCCCTTGATCACGATGGGAACCCCAAGGTAAGACCGGATCCAGTGAGATTCAGGCAAAGGTGTCCAGTTGGGGTTATCCAGGGTGTCAAAAAGGAGCATCTCATTGTGATCTCGACATTGGGTGGACAAACATTTGAACTGATCGATTTTGAAGCGTCGTGAGTTGATGATCTCAGTGATACCCAGTTGTTCGTACCCACGAGTACGTACTACCCGTCCAACGTTATTTTCGATCAGCATGATGTTAGCTATCGGGGTGGAAACAACTTTTTCAAGAGCATTGATCACGTTATCGAGAATGGTATCCAGATCCAGACTGCTGTTAAAGGCATTGGCAATGTTAACCAGGTTGGCGGCAAATTCACGTTGCTCATGTTCCAGGGTCTGAAGCCGAATTTGGCGGCTGATATCCGTGTATACGGCAACAATTCGGTTCTCCCCTTTCCAGCGGGTAAAGGTGAAATTGATCTCTACCTCGAGGATTTCTCCGCTTTGAGCAATGAGCTGCGTTTCGAAGCAATTGTGTTGGTTCCGCCTGACCTGCTGAATACTTTTGGCCAGCGTTTGGCGTACTTCCATAGGGTGGAGCTCGAAGATCGTCTGGTTATGTTGAGTGATATAAGAACGATTGCTTTCATAGATTTTGCCGGATTTATCAATGATCAGCAGCATCTGGTCCAACGAATCGAATAGTGCCTGGAGGTCATCTTCTCGTTGAGTAAGGTCTACTTTATTTTGTATTTCGCGCAGGCAATTCTGAATCTGGTCAGAAATATTGGCCAGCCGACCATAGATTGGGGCCGGCGGTGTCAAAAATTCTGATGAGCCGAGAATGTAAACGGTGATCACTTTTCCCTGCTGCAGGATGGGGAAGAAAATGAGGTTGGTGAGATCGCGTGCTACCTCGAATGGATAGGGAAGGGGACTTCCTTTTTCACACGGATAATTGTGAATATAGGGTTGGGCCAGGAATTGCCCGGCTTGAGATTGAAACGGGGCTTCAGCAGGGAGCGAAAGGTCTGGGTAAGCCGGGTTTGCGATCTGGGTAAGCAGGAAGGCTTTTTTCGCTGGTAGAAGAACGGTACATTGCTTGCAGCGGGAAGAGGGTAAGTGTTCCAAACAAATGAAAGAGTTTGTCAAATTTCTTGCTAAGTTCTTCTTCCTCGGTGCACATTACGGCCAGGGTCTCTTTGCACGCGGGTAATTTCTTCGATTCGTTTGAGCGATTGTTTATGTTGTAATGTCTCTGCCAACCGTTTTGATCGTAGCAACCTTTTTGTCTTTCCCCAGCACGGGTTGGCTGACCCACTGAATCCAGTGATTGATGTGATCGCTGAAAACAGATTCCTCAAATAGGGTTGCCTGGGAGAGTGGGCTTTGAACTTGCTGGAGAAGATGAACGATGATCTTGCTTGGTGCAGCATTTACTAAAGTGGAAATATTTTTCTGCAGTATTTCTTTACTGGGTCGATGAACGAATTTGGCAAATTCTTCATTCGCAGCAGAAATTGTTCCATCTGGTAGAAGGGAGATCAGAATATCGTTATTGGGAGGAGCCATAAAATGAAAACAATGTGCCTCTTCGGCGGGAACAGACACATTTTCATCTGTTTTTTGGGAGTTTTTCATATCCTTGGGAAAAGTCGCTGAAATGATGTCTAGCAAAAATGTCGGGAGTGTTTTGCTACATTTTCTAATTTTACCAAAAAGGTGAATTTATTCGGTAAAAATTTCGGGTTCTTTTATGGAGATTTACGTAAAATTTGGGCGCCGAAAGGGATTGTTTTGTATATACAAAGCAGAAAGAAAATGCTTAAATCGATCTATAATTGATTCGCGCACCTGATTTGGCAATTGTTTCTAGAAAAAATCACTATAAAAATGAACGTTTTGAATTATTTCTAGAAAAAAATACAATTTGCCGAATTGAGAGTTTGATCTATAAGGAGAACCATGCTCCAATCCATTCACCTGATCTTCAAGACCCACCTGGACGTTGGTTTCACTGATTTTGCGCGCGTTGTCCTGGATCATTACTTTCGGGAATATATCCCTTCGGCTTTACGTGTGGCCAGAGAGATGCGCGAAAGTCAGCTGCAAGATCGATTTATCTGGACGACGGGCTCTTTTTTGATCTATGAGTTTTTTGGAACAAGCCAACGCGGTGGAGCGGCAGCAAATGGAAGAAGGAATTCTTGCTGGCGATATTGCCTGGCACGCCCTGCCGTTTACCACCCATTCCGAATTGATGGATCCGACCGTTGTTTGAATTTGGACTTTCCCTGTCACAGGAGCTGGATGCGCGTTTTGGGCGGCAGACGATTGCTGCCAAGATGACGGACGTACCCGGCCACACTCGCGGGATTGTGCCTTTACTGGCACAGGCTGGGGTCAAATTTCTTCATATCGGGGTTAACCCGGCATCGACCGTACCTGGAGTCCCCCCCTTGTTCCGCTGGCAGGATCCTTCCGGCGCGGAAATTGTGGGTGATGTATGAAAGCGGCTATGGGACGGCATTTACCATTGCCGGGCTGGAGGATTCTCTGGCTTTTGGTCATACCGGCGATAACTTGGGCCCTCAATCGCCGGTGCAGGTGCTCGACGTTTATCACGAAGTACGGAAGCAGTTCCCCGGAGCCCAGGTCTTTGCTTCCACGCTGGATGCGTTTGCGGCCAAACTATCCCCGATTGTGTCTACGCTGCCGGTGGTGGATCAAGAGATTGGGGATACCTGGATTCACGGGGTGGGCAGTGACCCGATCAAGGTCAGTCAGTTCAAAGAGTTAAGCCGTCTGCGGGTTCAATGGCTGAAAGATTCACCCTGGCTGGTAAAAGATCCTCGTTTCAAAAAATTCAGCCGGCGTTTGCTGATGGTGCCGGAGCATACCTGGGGAACGGACGAAAAGACCTACCTCGACGATCATAAGAATTACTCCGCGGCTGACTTTCGCACCGCTCTTCGGCTGCCTAATTTTCAAAAATTCCAGCGTTCCTGGGTGGAAAAACGGCATTACCCGCAGGAAGCGGTTAATGCTCTCGCTGACTTATCTCTGGCAGAGGAGGCTCGTTGCCGTTTGGCGGCGCTGCGCCCCCAGGTGCCGCAGCTTGCTGACTGGCAGCCATTCACGGATAGTGATGCGGTCCAGCATTGGGGGGATCTGAGCTTTCATTTCAACCGTGTTTCAGGAGCACTGGATGATCTGAAAATGCGGAACGGGAACGAAGAGTGGCAGATCGCCGACGCTGACCGCCCGCTGGGATGGCTGCGCTACCAGACTTTTTCGGCAGCCGATTATGCCCGCTTTTTCAGTCAATACATTCTTCCCTCCGCTCAGGATAATGGCTGGGCTGTCGAAGATTTCACCAAACCTGGCCTGGAAGCCGCTCAGCCACTCTCGCGTTTTTGGCAGCCAGAAATGGTAGAGCGTTTTCTGTATGAAACTGGAGGCGAAAAACGATACCTGTTCCATTTGACGGCAGAATCTCCCAGTGAGCGAGATTATGGCTGTCCGCACGATTTTTGGCTGCGCTATGCTTTCCCGGCAGAGGGCAAACGGATCGAGATCGAGTTACAGTGGTTCCATAAACAGGCCTGCCGGATGCCCGAAGCAGTGTGGTTTTCGTTTTGCCCGGTCGCGACCGGGGAATGGGAGTGGCAGGTTGAGAAGATGGGGCAGGAAGTCTCCCCCCTTGAAGTGGTTCCTTTCGGGAATCGTCATCTGCACGCTTCCGGGAAGTACGTGGTCTGGCGGAAGGCGAGCCGAGAAATCCGTATTTCCTCTCTGGATGCGCCATTGGTTTGCCCGGGTGAACCTTCCTTGCTGAACTTTACCAATGACCAGCCGCAGATCGTGGCGGGGATGCATTTCAATTTGCTTAACAATCTTTGGGGCACCAACTTCCCGATGTGGTTCGAAGAAGATTGTCGTTTTCGGTTCACTTTCTCGCTGTCGAAAGCTTCGTAAATAGGTCAATTTGCATCGAAATCGTTTTTCTTTCGTATACTAAGTAACTTGAAGTGAACGAGGTGTTTATGAACTCAAGACATCACCATTCTCTATTTTGGCCTACCCTGTTGATTGGGGTTGGTTTGATCTGGCTGCTGGTGAATCTGGGAGTGATCGCTCCCGCCAGTTTGAATTCGATCTGGCAATTCTGGCCGCTCTTGCTGGTCTGGTTGGGCCTGGATATCATCTTCCGCCACCAGCGAGCCTGGATTGGCGATCTGATCGGCATCCTGGCAGTTGGTGGCCTGGTGGCCTACCTGGTACTGCAGCCCAGTACCGGAGTCGTTCAGACGACTGCACAGACCCGGCTCGAGAATTTCTCTTCTCCTCTCAGCGATACTGCCTCAGTGACCTATAATTTCGAGACTGCTTCTGAACCGGTCAATATCTATGCTCTGGCCAGTAATTCGGATAAGTTGATCGACGCTAATCTGGTTCATCAAGGGGATATTGATTTCTCGGTTACCGGCAATCAGAATAAGCTGGTTGTTCTTTCTGAACGGACGTATCCTTCTTCCTGGTTTAACTGGAGTTTGAATAGCCTGCAAAGTAAATGGGATATTGGTCTGGCGGGTTCGGTGGATTCGGATATCACCATTGATGGCGGCAGCGGCACCATCAACGCTGACTTTACCGGGGTCAAGGTACAGCGACTTTCGCTGGACCTGGGCTCTGGAGCATCATCATTTACTCTGCCGCAGACAGAAGAAAATCTGTCAGCTGATCTTAACTCTGGTTCCGGTTCAGTCAATCTCACCCTGCCGGTCATGACCAACATCACTCTGCGCATTGAGAGCGGCAGCGGGGCTTTGAACATCAATGTGCCTGAAAACGCAGCTTTACAGGTAGTAGTTCTGGATTCTGGTTCGGGTAGTTTGAATCTGCCTTCGAATCTGACCCGCATTTCTGGCAACGATGAAACCGGTACCTGGCAAACCGCGGATTTTGCGAATGCCGATTATCAGATCACGATCAAGGTAATGGATCAGGGTTCAGGAAGTATTTCGATCAATTAATGAGGATTGAGCTTATTTTTTGACTCGAGGTATCACTTGGAAAGATACCTCGAGTTCTGTTTGTGGGGGGTAAAGATTAAAAATTTCTTAGTTTTTGTTAAGCGATTCTTTATCACAGCTGAGTAACATTTGAAATTAATCTGAAATAGGTTTGGAATTGCATTGAAACGCATTCCAAAAAGGAAATTAAGTACCATTTGGAGGCAAGAAATGAAGAATAAAGTTACAGTTGCTTTCTCTTTACTGGTAATTGTTGCTTTGCTGGTAGGTTGTGCCCCTGCGGCAAGCCAGAGTACTGCAACGGCGACCCCGGCAGTGGCGCAAACGCAAAGCGCTCCGGTGGTTAATCTGACCACGGCTCAAGAGGAGCAGGCCTACGAACAAATCTACCAGACGGTCAACCCGTCTGTCGTGAATATCCGGGTGGTGGAGAATTCTTCTTCCACGACACAGACCACTCAATATTCATTCCCGGATATTCCTGGCTTCCCGCAGTTCAGCTCTCCGCAGGAACAGCAGCAGGAATCGGTTCCTACCCAGGTAGAGGGCGCGGGCTTTATCTATGACAGCGCCGGCCACATCGTTACCAATAATCACGTGGTGGAAAATGCCGCCCGGATCATCGTGACTTTCTATGACGGCACCCAGACAGATGCCAAGCTGATTGGTACCGACCCGGATACTGATCTGGCGGTGATCCAGGTAACAGGCGTGGATTCTTCACTGATCAAACCGGTCACTTTGGCGGATTCCACTCAGCTCAAGGTGGGACAGTTGGTGGTGGCCATTGGCAGCCCGTTTGAGTTGCAGGGCACGATGACCACAGGGATTATCTCTGCTTTGGGACGCACCATGGAAAGTACCACTGCCAGCAGCAATTACACTTCATCCAGCTCGACCGGGTATTACAGCATCCCGGATATCATCCAGACAGATGCGGCTATCAACCACGGGAATTCAGGTGGTCCATTGCTTGATCTCTCGGGTGAGGTGATTGGCGTCAACACTGCGATCGAATCCACCAGTGACAGCAATGCTGGCATTGGTTATGCCATCCCAAGTGCAATCGTCAAGATGGCGGCTGATGAATTGATCTCTTCTGGTAAACTGGAACACACTTATTTGGGCTTGAGCACTCTCGAAATGAGTGCAGATATTGCCAACGCCATGAATCTGCCCAGCAATACCCGCGGCATTCTGGTCAATGGGGTCAGCACTGATGGCCCTGCCGGGAAAGCGGGCCTCAAGGGCAGCAGCTCTACCACCAAGATTGATGGCGTTACTACCCCGATTGGCGGGGACATCATCACCAGCATCGATGGCAACCCGGTCAAGACCTATAACCAGTTGATCTCGTACCTGTTGCTCAAGACAAAAGTGGGGCAGCAAGTAGAATTGGGCATCATCCGAGATGGCAAAGAAATGACCGTCAAAGTGACACTCGAAGCTCGACCTTCCAATTCATAACAAAAAAAATTCCCCGGCGAAGAAAAAATCACCGGGGAATTTTTTTATCCATTTTCAGCAATCATGCGGTCGCACAGCAAATCGAATTCGGTATTGATTCCCTGCCGTTCCGGGTCAGCCAGATACCAGTGGATGATCTCTTCCGCCCCCCGGGCAAAGGGGATGGTGGCACAGAATTCTGGCACCAGCCGTTTGATCTTGGAATTATCGAAAATGACGCTGTAGGCTTTATCCCCCAGCAGGCTGGCTCCCCAATCAGGATCATATTGGTTGATGCGGTCCGAGGCAATGTGGACGACCTCTGGGATGACCCCGGCGGCTTTCCCCAGCGCGAGGGCGATCTGATTCCAGGTCAGCAATTCATCTGAGGTAATGTGGATGGCTTCACCAATGGCATGGGGGTTACCCAGCAGCCCGATAAATCCCTTGGCAAAATCGCGGTGGTGGGTCATCGTCCACAGTGAAGTGCCGTCCCCATGCACGACGATTGGTTTCCCTTTCAGCATGCGGTCGATCACGGTCCAGCCCCCGTGCAGGGGAATGGAGGTTTTGTCGTAAGTGTGTGAGGGCCGCACGATGGTGATCGGGAATTGCGCCTGCCGGTACGTGCTCACCAATAGTTCTTCACAGGCAATCTTGTTGCGCGAATATTCCCAGAAAGGGTTGGCCAGCACGGTCGATTCGGTGATGGGCAACCCGGCCAGCGGCTTCTGGTAAGCAGAAGCGGAGCTGATAAAGAGGTACTGGTCTGTTTTTTCATCAAAGAGGCGAATGTCTGTTTTGACCTGATCGGGGGTGTAGGCGACCCAGTCCACGACAGCGTCGAAATGTTCCTGTGCGATCAATCCGCGGATGGTATCGGGTTCACGGATATTCCCTTGAATGACCCTTGCTCCAGCAGGAATAGGGCGATTTGATTGACCCCGGTTAAGCAGATACAGATCCATGCCGCGCTCGAGCGCCAGTTGGGAGCAAGCGGAACTGATGATACCGGTACCGCCAATAAAGAGAACTTTCATACATTCCTCCTTTTTTCACTCTTAAGTTTACCTGTAAACTGGTTTCTTTCGCTGCTTGGGAAGGCAGAAACAACCTTTTACAGTCACTGGATATTCCCGCAGTCCAGTTTATAATAAGACAAATCTTTCTTCAATGGGTGGGAGAAGAAAGCACTCTCGAAAGGAGATGACTTTTATGACCGATGAACGATCGTACGATGATTTTTCTCTGGATGAACTGCTGCAACTGAATAAGCGAACGATTTCCCCAGAGGATATGAAAAAATATCAGGGGTACATGGCAGAAATCTTTACTGCTTTCGGCATGGATCTGGATACTCCTTCGACAGTCGATACTCCCCGCCGTTTTATCGAAGCCCTTTATGAATCGACCAATGGCTATGATGGTGATCCCAAGCTGATCAAAGCTTTCCCCAAGGAATGCCGCGGGGAACCCGATTGCCGGTTGAGCCAGGTGATCGAGGGTCCCATCCATTTTCATTCTTTGTGCGAACACCACGTATTTCCTTTTTATGGGGAAGCCTACGTGGGCTATGTCGCCAATGAGAAAATTCTGGGCATTTCCAAGTTGACCCGGTTGGTACGGCTATACACCAAGCGTTTTGCTGTGCAGGAGCGCATTGGCTATCAGATCGCCGATACGCTTGAAGCGTTGATGGCGCCGCATGGAGTGGCGGTTTTATTGCGTGCCAAACACATGTGCGTGGAAATGCGTGGGGGTGCGCGAGATTTCCCCTGCGACCCGCACGACGGTCTTCCGCGGGGTTTATGCCGACGACCCGGCGCTGCGGGCAGAATTCCTGGATGTCTGCGGGCTCAATAAACAGATACTGTAGAAGAAAACAATTTAAAAAGCTCTGGTAGAGTTTCTCTGCCAGAGCTTTTTGCTTAACATTGGTCGCCGCACACTTGAATCCATTCACAGTTGTCGTCCCCCAACAGGCGGACGCTGGCTTCTGGACCCCAGCTACCCGGTTCGTAGACCTCTAAAGGAGGCGCATAAGTTCCCTGCCATCCCTGCAAAATGGGATCGATCAATTGCCAGCTCAATTCGGTTTGATCAGCCCGGGTAAACAGGGAGGCATCGCCGGCACCCACATCAAGCAGCAAACGCTCGTAGGCATCGGGCAGCGAATTGCTGCCAAATTCATCCTGATAGGCAAAATCCATTTTGACGGAACGCGTTTCTGCCAGCGTGCCAGGAACCTTGGCTTCGAAGCGTAAATGGATGCCTTCATTGGGCTGCAGGCACAGCGAAAGTACGTTCGACGAGGCATTGAAATCTTTTTGCATGGGGAAGATGCGGTGGGGCACAGTCTTGAACTGGATGATAATCTCGCTGCTCTTTTGGGCCATTTTCTTGCCGGAACGCAGGTAGAAGGGGACGCCTTGCCAGCGCCAGTTATCGATGTAGAACCGCATGGCGGCAAAAGTGGCGGTCTGCGACACGGGCGAGACGTTTGGTTCTTCGGTATAACCGCGGTACTGTCCACGCACGGTACTGGTGCGCACCTGCCCGGCACTGATCGGCCGAATTGCGCTTAGTACCTTCATTTTCTCGTCGCGCAAGGCATCAGCTTTGTAGGAACTGGTCGGTTCCATCGCGACCAGGGTGAGCAACTGCAGCAAGTGATTCTGGAACATATCTCGCACTACGCCGGCTTTGTCATAGTACTTGCCGCGAGTTTCCACGCCCACGGTCTCGGCCACGGTGATCTGCACGCTGTCGATGTAATTGCGGTTCCATAAAGGCTCGAAAATGGTGTTGGCAAAACGGGCTACCAGAATGTTTTGTACGGTCTCTTTACCGAGGTAGTGATCGATGCGGTACACCTGATCTTCGTGCATTACTTTGTGGATGCTTTCGTTCAAGGCGCGGGCGGATTCCAGATCGTTCCCGAAGGGCTTTTCGATGACTACCCGGCGCCATCCGTGCGTTTCTTCCAGTTGCCCGGTTTGGGCCAGGCCGCTGATGATTTCGAGAAAATATTCGGGCGGTGTGGCCAGATAAAAGATGTGATTGCTGGCCTGGGTTTCGAGGGAAGCCAGCGCGTCTTTGATCATCTGATAAGTAGCCGGCTGATTGAAATCTCCTGAAAAATAGCGTAAATGCCCGGCAAACTCATTCCATTCACTTTCGCTGGCCTGAATCGAGGTTAATTCCAGCAGACTCTCATGCGAAACGCGTCTGAAATCTTCGTCGCTCCAGGGTCGGCCGGCAACGCCAATGATTTGAAAAGATTGCGGCAAACGATTTTTACGGTAGAGATTAAAAAGAGACGGGATCAACTTGCGGCGGGAAAGGTCGCCAGAGGCCCCGAAAATGATATAGTTGACAGATTCGCTCATCGTACTTGACTCCTTAAGTTTCCATTTTAAGCCCGATTCGTCAAAATTAGATAAGATTTGTAGCCTTTTATGCAAAAGGGACATCGTTCTCGGCTATAATTCAAGAAAACAGTTTATTTCATTGACGAAGGAGTCAATATGGAATTAGCAATGATTGGTTTGGGCAAAATGGGGGGGCAATATGAGCGAACGCCTGATTCGCGGCGGGCATCGGGTGGTGGCTTTCGATGTTTCCCCAGATGCCGTGAAAAAGGCAGTGGCGATTGGCGCGGAAGGGGCAAATACGCTGGCTGAAGCGGTGAAAAAGCTGGCTGCGCCGCGCGTCTTCTGGGTGATGGTGCCTTCAGGCAAGATCACGGATATGACCATCACTGCTCTGAGCCAGGAGGCCGAACCTGGGGATATTATTATCGATGGCGGTAATTCTTATTACAAGGATTCTTTGCGCCACGCCCGTGAGCTGGAAGAGAAAGGCCTGCATTTCGTTGACGTGGGCACCAGCGGCGGGGTATGGGGCCTGAAAGAAGGTTATGCCCTGATGGTGGGCGGGGATAAGGCCATTACCGATCGTCTGACCCCGATTTTCGAGACGCTGGCTCCGGCCAAGGATAAGGGTTGGGGACGGGTAGGCCCGGCTGGTGCTGGCCACTTCACCAAGATGGTGCATAACGGTATCGAATATGGCTTGATGCAGGCCTATGCAGAGGGTTTCGAAATCATGCACGAGAAGAAAGACTTTGATCTGGATCTGCATCAGGTTTCAGAAATCTGGCGCTATGGCAGCGTTGTTCGTTCGTGGCTGCTCGATTTAACTGCCGGGGTGTTGGCTCAGGATCCAACGCTGGATGATCTCGAAGCCTATGTACCAGATTCTGGCGAGGGGCGCTGGACGGTAGCCGAGGCCATCGATCTGGACGTGGCGGCTCCGGTAATCACGCTGTCACTGCAGCGTCGTATTCGTTCTCGTCAGGCGGCTCCATTTTCTGAAAAATTACTATCTGCCATGCGTAATGCTTTTGGCGGGCACGAAACAAAAAAGGCCAGGTAACCTGGCCTTTACAAGAGCATTTTGATGCGTTTGTGCTGAGAAAGCTCCTGGCAGAGATTGTCTACCTGCGCACGGTTTTGTGCAATGAACTCGACAGAGATGGAACGGTAGCGTTGTTCACGGCTCAAGCGGCTGACGACGTTTTCAGAAAGCAGGTCGGGTACGTGCCGGCGGACGATCTCGAGAACGAATTCTTCGAAATCTTCCGCTTCTTCACCAATGATCCGCAACGGGAAAAGAAGCGGAAATTCTAATTGGGGTTGAGATTGTTCATCCATAGGTGACCTCAAGGAAGACTCATTATATCCCAATCTGAGGCCAGTCATTTCAGGGAAACCGATGCGCGGAATTTCTTCTTTTCCCATTTCGCAAGACTTGTTGCAGGAAATCAGGCAGCTCTCTACTGCTTTGCCTGAAGTCTCTCAACGTCTGGAAGGCAGTGAAGTTCGGGACCGGCTTAAGCGAATTTCTCCGAACGGTCGTTTTCTTTTGCTTTCTGATGAAGAAGGCGAACTTGTTTCCAGATATGGCGCGCAGGTATTCCGCGAACAGGGGATCGATGCTCAGGCAGCGTGTATTGCGGAGGTCATGAACTGGCCGGCAGTGCTGCGGAGTCGATACGATCAGGTGCTTTATCTGGGTTCTGGTTCGTCGGCGGAATTACACACAGATTTTGTCGACAGACTCTTTTGGCTGGGTGGGGCAGCGCCAGAAGAGAAAACGCAAACGGCTCCGCTGATCCCGTTTGAGCCCTGGTGGCAGGGCAGCCTTCCTTTTGTCTCGCTTGGGCTTTTCCTTTGGGGGCTGGCACATCAGTGGACGAGAAACGGCCAGACGGATTGGGCAGATTCTTTTAAGAAGTTTCGTCAACGGGTGATGTTGCAGGTGGATGGTCTGGAGTATTTGACCGGGGAGTGGGAAAAGCTTTTATCTGGCTGTACTCACCTGCAATTGATTGGGGGGGGCCTCAATCAGATTGCGGCCCAGTTTACCGTGCAAAAACTGCAATCCTGGCTGGGAGCGAATGTCGGGTGGTATCCGGTGGAGGATATTCCCCTGATTCCAGCATCAGCCTGCATCATTATGGGCGAACTTCCCGGCCAACGGGTCGCTTCTTTGCAGGCCGAGAAGAGGACCTGTATTTTCGTCCCTGAGGGGTTTCCTGAGCGGAAAATCAGTGAAAATTTGCCGGGGAGTGATTTCCCTGCTTCGCTCACGGCTCTGCTTAACGTGGTTTGCGGAGAGATCATAGCCCTTTCTTTAAGTAATAGAAAGAGCAGTTCCTGATAGAAAAGAAATTGATTGAATAAATTTCGTTTTTTTGTATACTGAGAGTACCTTTTCCTTTCCAATTGGTTACGGGAGGTAAATTTGAAGGAAAAAGGCCGCTCGTACGAAAAGTTTTCATCCGATATCTATACACGATACCATCGCGATGTATTCAGATTACTGGCGTTGTTCGTGGCTTTTTTGGTTTTTGCCGGTTTTGTGGCAATCTCTTATTACGTCAATCAATTCCAACTCGTTCGTGAAGAAAAACAGAATGAATTGATGTCAATCAATTCAGCAAAGATCAATCAGATTGAAACCTGGTATCAAGAACGACAGGGGGATGCCAGTGTAATTGCGAACAACCAAATGTTTCGCATTAAAGTCGGGCGCGTAATTGATTTCCCTTATGATTCTTCAGCAGTAAAAGATATCAGTACTTATCTTGAGACCATTCGGGCGGCTTATAGCTACACCACTTATTTTTTATTGTCCCCAGAGGGCAAAATTCTATTGCAAGATACCCGCCACCCTGAACCGCTTCTTGATGAAGACATCCATTTCGAAGCACAGCAAATTCAAGACCCTCAGATTGAATTTTCGGATTTGCATTTTCTCGCTGGTGAAGACCAAATCCGCATGGACATCTTGATTCCGATCTTGGATGCGAGCGGAAGTGGAAAAGCTCAAGCGTTCGTTCTTCTCAGAATAAACCCACGCAATTATCTCTATCCATTGATCCAGAGTCTGCCAGTACAAACAGACACCGCAGAGACACTCCTCTTCCGGCAGGATGGGCAGGACGTTTTGTTTCTGAGTGACTTGCGTTTTGCCGAACAAGCCGCATTGAAAAAACGTTTCTCGATCAATTCCCCGGATTTGCCAGCCGCCAGAGCAATTCGGGGAGAGACTGGGCCGATTGAAGGGATCGACTATCGTGGGGTAAAAGTGGTGGCAGTGGTCGCTCCAATCCCTCACACAGATTGGTATTTGCTGACGAAAGAGGATGACTCAGAAATCTATGCCGATCTGGTGAAATCGGGAAAAGTAGTGGCGGTCTCTATGGCCGTTCTGATTTTTGTTTTGGGCATTGGATCGATACAAATGATCCGGGCTTTGCGGCTGCGTTTATTGACCAGCCTCTCTCACATGGAGCAGGAAAAAGAAGAACTGGCAGAGAAATTCGCTCTCATTTTTGGCCGGGGCAACGATATTCTTTTGATGTTGGACGAAAATGGAAAAATCATTGAGATCAATGACCGAGGTCTGGATGCTCTCGGTTACGGCAGCGAAGAGGTCAAAATGATTTCCTTTTCTGATCTTTTTGGGGAAAAGAAGCCCGTGGGCCTGCATCAGCAGCAGAATGTGTTGAGCTGGGATGAAAAAGGGGTGCGCTATGAAGTTGAACTTTTCCGCAAGGACGGAACTTTCTTTGCAGCAGAGGTAAGCAGCCGTTATTTTGTTTCGGGCGAATCCGGCTACTACCTTGAAATTGTGCGGGATATCTCGGAGCGGAATCGCACGCTTAAGTTGATTCGTGAAAGTGAACAGAAATACCGTTCTTTGCTCGAACACTCTACAGATGGGATCTTTATGGCGGATGCAGCAGAAAACATCCTTGAGGTGAATGATCAGGGTTGCCAGATGGCGGGCTATTCGCAAGATGAATTGCGGGCAATGAAGGTGACGGATCTGGTAAAGGAAGTGAATCTCGATGCCCGTCCTTTTGAAATTGGTCCCAACGGTGGTGAACTCCATAATAAATTTGTGTCTGAACAGATTTTAAGACGGAAAGAGGGTACAGAATTACCGGTCGAAGTCATCCTTTTTGGCCTGGCAGATGGCCGTACTCAGGGGTTGGTGCGCGACATTTCAGAACGGGTTTCTCATCGCAAAGAACTGGAAGAGGCAGCACGAAAATATCAGCAATTATTCGATGACAACCCCATTCCGCTCTACCTTTATGATTCTGTGATGGGGAAGATGTTGGCGGTCAATGACGCTGCTTTACGTCACTATGGATATTCGCAGGAAGAGTTCCTGAATCTGACGATTGATAACATTCGTGCCGAAAAAACGATCCCCGTTGCGCGTCGAGGCCGCTCATTTGCCGAGGGAGAGTATATTTCTTGCCCCTGGAAGCATGTCAATTCACGAGGCGAAACAATTGATGTCGAGGTTACCTCGCATTCATTGCAGTTCAATGATCGCCCCGCAAAACTTGAAATTGCTGTGGATGTTACCGAGAAACTCCAGATCGAAAAAGAGCTAAAGGAAAACATCAACGCTTTGTCAGGGATTATCAATTCTTCTCCCCTGGGAATTCTCACTTCAGATATGGATGGGAATATTACTTTATGGAACAAGGCAGCCGAAGAGATCTTTGGTTGGAAAGCGGAAGAAGTAATGGGGAAACCCAGCCCGATTATGCCAGATCCCCCTCATGAGTCACTACAAGAAGTTGTTCAAAAGATTGTGGCATCAAAAGAGGGGGTTCATTACGAGGCCATTCGCAAACGCAAATCCGGTGAATTGATCACCGTGGATGTGCATGGAATTCCCCTGAAAGACTATCGCAATCGGGTGAAAGGGTTACTGGCGGTTCTGAGTGATGTTTCTGAGATTAAACGGGTGGAAGAGGCCAACCAGAAATTAGCCGAAGAGCGCTATCAATTGCTGAATCGACTGCGGCTGCAATTCAACCGCATTCCCGTTGGTTTCATCTTGACAGATAAAGAGTTGAATATTCTGGATTGGAACCCCCAGGCCGAGATTATTTTTGGCTATTCCCGTGCCGAAGCAATTGGCAAGAGTCAGTTCGATTTGATCATCCCGCCGGAAAGTCATGCGCTGATTCGTGAGGTAATTCAGAAAACGACAGACGGCAAACAGACCGAAGTAGTTACCCATGAAAATGTTACCAAAGAGGGCAAGAGAGTGACCATCGAATGGCATAATACAGCCCTTTATGATGAGAATGGTTCTTTTATTGCGATTATGGCCATGGCGATTGACGTTACCAAACGGATTGAGGACGAGAAGAAGATTCACGAATCAGAAGATCAGTTAAGGGCATTTTTTGAATCTCCTTTGGTCGGAATCTTATTTGGGGATATTTATGGCGGCATCTTCTCGTGCAATGATGCCATGTTGGAGATCATTGGCTATTCTCGTGATGAACTTGAAGCAGGAAATATTCGCTGGGATAAGATTACTCCTTCTGAATATCTGGTTTTGGATGAAGCGGCCATCAAGCAAGCGCAGGCTTCTGGTTATTGCACCCCGTATGAGAAAGAATATATCCGTAAGAATGGTCAACGGATATGGGTATCTCTTGGATTCATTCTCATTGGAGAAAAGAAAGAAGATACGGTTGTCTTTATCATCGACGTTTCAGATCGAAAGCGGGCTGAAGTCGAATTGCGTTTTCAGCAAGAGTTGTTGACCATGACCGGGCGAATTGGCAAGATCGGCGGTTGGGAAGCCGACGTTGTCAAGGGAGTATCGAGCTGGACCCAGGAAGTAGCGGTTATCCATGAATTGGATCCCGAGGTGCAGCCCAGCGTTGAATTTGGTTTGAATTTTTATGCCCCTGAGTCACGGCCAATCATTGAAAAGGCATTTGATGAACTGGTTCATTCAGGCAAGCCCTATGATCTTGAGTTGGATATTATCTCGGCAAAAGGGAATCGCAAACCCGTGCGCATCACTGGTTCGCCGGTATATCAAGACGGAAAAATTGTGAAGGTGCAGGGAATTTTCCAGGATATTACTGAGATCAAGGAGGCCCAGGCTGAAATCAAGAAGTTAAATGATGAATTGGAACAGCGGGTGATCGAACGTACAGCCGAACTGACGGCTGTGAACCAGGAACTGGAGTCTTTCTCTTACTCGGTTTCACATGACCTGCGCGCTCCCATCCGTGCCATCGATGGCTTTTCTCAGATCATCATAGATGAATATTCAGATGAGGTTTCGGCTGAAATATTGCGCTATTTGGAGATCATCCGCCAGAATACCCGCAACATGGGCAATCTGGTCGATGACTTGCTGGCCTTTTCGCGCTTAGGGAAGCAATCCATTCAGCGTCAAGAGGTCGATACAGAGAAGGTGGTTCGCGAAGTCGCAGAAATGCTGCAAAACGATAATTCAGAGCGCGAAATTGAGTTTGTGATCCATCCGTTGCCGCCCTGTCTGGCGGACGTAAACTTGCTGAAGCAGGTCTATGTAAATCTCATCTCGAATGCGATCAAGTTTACTCGTGATTGTGGGCAGGCACGGATAGAAATTGGTTACCATTCCTATCAACCTCCTGCCAGAGAAAATGTAGAAAAAACGAACAAAAATTGTTATTATGTTAGTGACAATGGGGTGGGGTTTGATATGCGTTTCTATAATAAACTCTTTGGCGTTTTTCAGCGTTTGCATCGGTCTGAAGATTTTGAAGGTACAGGAGTAGGGTTGGCGATCGTGAAGCGCGTCATCGAGAAACATGGCGGAGAAGTGTGGGCAGACTCTGTGCTTGGTGAAGGAACGACGTTTTCCTTTACCATTGGGGAGGATTATGAAAATGACCAATCAAGTTGAAATTCTGTATATCGAAGATAATCCGAGTGACATCGAATTGACGATGCATGCCTTCAAGAAAAATCACCTGGCGAACGATATTTTGATTGCCCGGGATGGCGAAGAAGCGTTGGAATTGCTTTATGGCTCCGAGCGTGATGGCGATGGAGAGTTAAGCAATTCTCCCCGCGTGATCTTGTTGGATCTCAAGTTGCCCAAAGTGGATGGTCTGGAAGTACTGCGCAAGGTGAAGTCGGACGAAAGGACCAAAACAATCCCGGTCGTCGTTTTGACTTCTTCACGTGAAGAACGGGATATCATCGAGAGTTATCGGCTGGGAGTAAACAGTTATATCGTGAAACCGGTCGATTTCGAGAAGTTCATGGAAGCGGCCAAAACGCTGGGGATGTACTGGCTGCTGATCAACCAGCCTCCTTCTCATTGAGGTTGACCAGGCGATTGACCTCCGTTTCGGGCTGAATCCAGCTATAATTAGCCGCGAATATGGAGACGATCCGCGAACTTTATCGCATTGGTACGGGCCCCTCGAGCAGTCACACTATGGGGCCGCGTTTTGCTGCTCAAAAATTCCTGCAAAAAAATTCATCAGCACGCAACTTTCGCGTTACCCTTTATGGGAGTCTGGCTGCGACGGGCAGAGGGCATTTAACCGATGCCGCCATCCGTGGCGTATTTGAACCCCTGACCGTGGAATTTGTCTGGAAGCCGGATGAGGAATTGTCTCGCCATCCCAATGGGATGATCTTCGAGGCATTGAGTTCAGACGGGCAGGTGACAGATCGCTGGCAGGGTTACAGCATTGGTGGGGGAGCGATCCTGGCGGAGGGGGAGAACGTCGAAAGTAAACAAATATATGCTGAATCTTCCCTGCAGGAAATCATGCACGAGTGCACTCATGCCGGCAAGACCCTGTGGGAATACGTGGAAGAGAAGGAAGGCCCGGCGATCTGGGATTTCTTGGCTGAGATTCTGGTAGCCATGCATCGTTCGATCGAACGCGGGTTGAACTCAGAAGGCGTTTTGCCGGGTGGGTTAGGGCTGGCACGCCATGCCTGGACGATCTACCGCAAGATTCAGATGACTGGCGGGCAGTTAAAGAAAGAAGGCTATTTGCCGGCGTATGCGCTGGCGGTAGCTGAAGAAAACGCTGTGGGCGGTGAGATCGTTACGGCGCCGACCTGCGGGTCAGCCGGGGTGCTCCCGGCAGTGCTGCGTCACATCGAGGATACCCTGCCTACCCCTGAACGAGATTTACTCCACGCTCTGGCGACGGCCGGTCTGATCGGTAATTTGATCAAAGCCAATGCCTCGATCTCAGGGGCGGAAGTAGGCTGTCAGGGCGAAATTGGCTCCGCCTGTGCAATGGCAGCGGCGGCCGCCACGCAATTGATGGGCGGCTCCATTCGCCAGATCGAGTATGCAGCTGAAATGGGCATGGAGCATCATCTGGGTTTGACCTGTGACCCGGTCAATGGACTGGTACAGATTCCCTGCATCGAGCGCAATGCTTTCGCGGCAACCCGAGCCATTGATTGCGCTTCCTTTGCGCTCTATTCGGATGGCAGTCACCGCATCTCATTCGATGAAGTGGTCAAGGTCATGGCCCGGACGGGCCGCGACCTGCCCCACGTCTATCGCGAGACTGCTGAAGGCGGCCTGGCAATTGTTTATCGCTACCCTACTGCCTCTAAAAAATAGTCTGGATTTTCCCCTATGAATTCTCCTTCACTTGAAGATTCTTTGGCGCAGGCGCTGTCTGCCCGCTTGACGTTGGTTTCAGAACCGCATACAGCGGCATTTCGTTTGTTTTCTGGCTATTATGAAGGGCAGGCGGACCTCACCGCGGACGTTTTTGGGAAGACGCTGCTGTTGAGCACGGGAGCAGAAAATTTGTCTGCAGCCGCTGTCTGGCTTGAAACAGCCCGCGCTTTTTACTTGCAACAGCTTCCCTGGTTGGAGTGTGTCGTGCAGAAACAGCGTGGCGGGGATCGGGCACAGAAGCAGGGCGAGATTGTCTGGGGAACTTCCCCGGCGGTCGAGGTCATCGAGAACGGGGTGCATTATGCGCTTCGTCTGCAGATGAATCAGGATGCCAGTTTCTACCTGGATACTCGTGAATTGCGTACCTGGTTGCAGCAAAATTGTGCCGGTAAGTCAGTGCTGAATACTTTTGCGTACACGGGCAGTTTGGGGATCGCTGCTTTGGCGGGTGGGGCTGCCAGTGTCCGCCAGGTGGATCTTAACCGCGGCTTTTTGGATTTGGCCAGGACTTCCGCTATGCTGAATCATCTTGATCTGGGCCGAATGAAACTTGTCGCCAATGACATTTTTAGTGAAATTGGCTGGTTAAAGAAAGGGCAGCATCTTTTTGAGGTGGTGATTCTCGATCCTCCCTTCTTTTCGGTTACCGAAAAAGGCAAAGTCGATCTGGTCTCCGAATCCACCCGTATGCTCAACAAAGTTCGTCCGCTGGTGCAGGATAGCGGCTATTTGATTGCCATCAATAACGCACTCTTTCTCTCCGGGCAGGAATACATGGATTCGCTGCAGCGTTTGTGCACGGATGGTTACCTGGAAGTCGTGACTACCTTGCCTGTGCCGGCAGATGTGACTGGTTTTCCTGATACTGTGGTGCGTCAGCCACCTGTGGACCCGGCGCCGTTCAATCACTCTACCAAGATCGCCGTCTTAAAAGTCAGGCGCAAAGCCAGTTAGCTTTTTCGTTGCAACATCACCGAGAAATCGTGCTAAGATGTTGAGAGATGATCCGTTTGCCAGAGGGTAATGCCCTCTGGCAATTCTTATCTTGAAAAGGAGAGAAAAAGGTGAAATCAACATTGAAAAAGGTTTTTGGACAGGGAATTTTCTATACCGGGTGGGGAAATGCGTTGGAGTGCCTGGTTCTGGCGGTGGCGGTGTATTTTGTCAGCCAGATCTACACCCTGTTGAACCACGGCCCGGCAATTTTGAATCTGCATACCGCGTTGGACTCGGCGATTCCGGTCATCCCCATTTTTGTAATTCCCTATAACTCGCTGCAGCCCTATATTTATGCTACGCTGCTCTTGTTCTTGTTGTTCCGTACCAAAGATTTTCAAGCTGCCGCATTGACTATGATTGCCGTCTGGTTCGTCAGCTATGCGTTCTACTATTTTCTGCAGACAGAAGTAGTACGCCCTGTTTTGACCAGCACGGATACTTTCTCGAAGATGGTGATGGCGGTGTATGCTGGCGATCATCCCTTCAATGATTTTCCGAGTCTGCATACTTCGCTCTCCACGATCATGGCCATCTATTGGGTGAAGGTGAACAAGACTTTGGGTATTATCCTCAGTGTCTGGACGGCATTGATCGTGGCGGCTACTCTGTTCATCAAGCAGCACTACATTGCCGACGTTGTGCTGGGTTTGCTGCTGGCCTTTGGCTTTTCGGCTTTGTTCAGCCATTGATCTTGCCAAAGAAACAAAAAGCATAAATCATTTTCAGGCCGTTGATCAACGATCAACGGCCTTTTTGATTCGCGGTAGAATTAATGGAAGAGTGTGCTGATTGTTAATGTTGAGGAGAGAATGACAGATAATTTGTTCCCGGTTCTTTTTGTTGGGCATGGTTCTCCGATGAACGCGATCGAAGAAAATGAATATAGCCAGACGTGGGCGCGGATAGGGCAGCAGCTTCCCCGGCCCAAGGCCATTTTGTGCATTTCTGCTCATTGGGAAACCCCTGAGCCTCAGACCACCCACATGGATCATCCCAAGACGATCCATGATTTCTACGGTTTTCCGCGTGAGGTTAAATGAAAAACAATATCCTGCGCCTGGGTCGCCTGTGCTGGCAGAGCGGATTGCCCAACTGGCTGGCAGTTCAGCGGTTGCGCTGGATAATGAACGCTGGGGGTTGGATCATGGAACCTGGTCGGTATTATGTCGGATGGTTCCGCAGGCGGATATTCCAGTCGTGCAGCTCAGTCTGGCCCGCACCCGTGACGGGCAGTTTCATTACGATCTGGCCAAACGGCTGGCTCCCTTACGCGAAGAAGGGGTGTTGATCTTGGGCAGTGGAAACGTGGTTCATAATTTGGGAATGATCTCGATGGAAGAAAAGGCTTACCCCTGGGCAGAGGAATTCGATGCTCTGGTCAAGAACGACATAGAGTCAGGGGATCACGACCGTCTGATTCACTTTCAGAAGTTGGGCCGGGCGGCAGCCCTCTCGATCAATAGTGCAGAACATTACTTGCCATTGCTGTACGTTCTGGCACTGCAGCGTCCGGAGGACCGGCTGCAATTCTTCTGCGAGTCGCTGATGATGGGATCGCTCTCGATGCGTTGTGTGCAATTTGGGGCTTAGCTGATCTTTTCCCAGGGGGCAATGGGGCCGGGAACCGACACAAAAAGCGGATGCAGATGTAATTTCACAGGTAATTGAGTCAGACGGGCAAGATCACGTCTGGCTAGTTTTTCACGCAGATGGGCCGTCTCGAATTCTATTTGACCGGCAGAGTGACAGCAATTTGTGCTGGGCGCAGCCCCAGTTCGATCTTGGAGCGGTTGAATTGATAATTTCGTTGAATCGCTTCGTCCTGATGATTTCGAGAAAGTAATTGATGGCTTCAGCGGATGCTCGTGGGCTTTGAA
>Ga0268356_10477_pt1 | contig 26466 bp, 19 predicted proteins | sample BioMet10_FD_194415 | JGI IMG/M metagenome (GOLD analysis project Ga0268356, IMG submission 194415) | Sewage microbial communities from Oakland, California, United States - Biofuel 10 (PacBio Assembly) | ecosystem: Engineered > Wastewater > Sewage > Unclassified | place: USA: California | collected...
TATTCCCTCCAAATACCTTGTCCATCAATACCCGCTAGAATTGTAGAATCAGAATTTGCTTCAATTACCAAGATAGGTTGTTTAGGAAAGCCATTTATTTTCACTGGACACAAAGCATGCCTACTTAAATCATAATAGAACAAGCCATTCCAGGATGTTCCAATCCAAAGCCTCTTCATTTTATTGTCATAAAAAAATCTGGAAACACGCAAATCGGCTTTTGGAGTATTTTTATAAAGCCTTGTTCCTTTCATTGTTTGTTTATTAAATAGCCATATTCCAGTTGGCTTGGCAAGGAAAAATCGATCAGAATCATACCAGGCTAAACAATAGACTTCTTCAGAATCTTGAATATGTGTAAGAGCCCCATTATAATATCTTAATAAACCTGATGAAGAAGCTAGCCCAGTAACAGTTAGCATTATCTACAAGTACAACCACCAGTCACTAAATGTGTATTATTCATAGACTTGCCCATATTAATTAATAATTCAAATTGGTCTTTAATAGCATTGTAACGGAATAACTGACCATTATTTGAAAAAGCGAATAAGCCTGAATTTGCATATACAAGTTTCACAGATATAATATCTGTATTTTCAAATGGAAGTTGATAAATGCGATAATCATCTCCGGCAAGTCTTAAAATCCCCAATTTAGTTGAAGCCCAAATAAAGCCCTTTTTATCTTTGCAAATAGACGTTGCCATTCGCATTGAAATTCCATACAAAGAGTTTATATCGTAAAACTTCACATTTGAAGAATGCAATGAGAATAGAGATAGCAAGAAAGTTAAAAGGAGTAGTTTAGTTCTCATTTTGAATTTAAGTTTTTCATATATATATCACCCTTCAATTATTGAGTCTGTATTTGGTTAACAAAAATAATGCTGAAGTAAAAAAATACATTAAAGTACTATTTCGCATATGCATCATACAAATATACTCACAATTTGTATCTAATAACAGAATAAAAAAAACACATCCTTTTGCATACATTACAATCCCCCACATTAATGTTACATAATCTTTTGATCATGTAACATCACATTTTATATTTGACAATACTTGCCCTATTTTAGCTATAAATAACTAATTTTGCAGTATAACATTAATCATATATTTATGAGAGCCACACAAATTTCAATTTTTATATTATTCTGTTTTTCTATCTGTGGGTTTGCTCAATCCGGGAAATTATTTACTGTTGACAAGGAATTATCCAGCAGCATGGTAAATAAGGTTACTCAAGACTCGAAAGGAAATATCTGGATTGCTACAGAAGACGGTCTTAATTATTACGATGGAGCTAAATTTCTAACTTTTAAACATAAAAAAGAAGACAAATCAAGCATCAAAAGCAATTATGTACTATCTGTTTTTAATGATAGCCAAAACAATCTTTTTATTGGATATGTAAATGGTTTGCAACAATATGATTATGCTTCGGGAAAGTTCACAGATATACCCTTACTATCAGCCCAAAATAACAAACCTTTAGATGCACATATCCATATTATTTATGAAAGAAAAAATGGAGACATATTAATTGGAACAGCAGGTCATGGTATGTTTTTACTAAAAAGAAACAGTAAACAAGCCAAGCAGGTTGTACTTCGTTCAATACCCAGTTTTTTTATTACTACTATTCAGGAAGATAATAATAGGCAATCTTTGGATTGGAACTGAAGGTAAAGGAGTATTCTGCATAACTTCAGGCAAGAAACAAGAAACCAGACAATATCTAAATGGACCAGAAATGGTTAATCTTGACATCTCATGTATGTGTTTTGGGTCCCGATAATAAAATATATGTTGGAAGTTTAAATAAAGGATTGTTTTCATATAACGCATTGACTAATTCTTTCGATGTTGTTTCTTACCCAACCAAGCTTCCAATAAAAACCCTTTATGTAAATAAGCAACGTCAAATCATGGTTGGAACAGATGGAAAAGGCTTAAAAATCTATGACCCGATTTACAAGACATTTGTAGAAAACAAATATAACATTCCGACATTCGACTTTACAAAATCTAAAATTCACTCTATTATTGAAGATAAAGCAGGAGATCTCTGGTTAGGCATTTTTCAGAAAGGTGTAATGCTATTGCCAGCCAATCGGAGTAATTTTAAATATATTGGTCATAAATCTATTTTAAAAAACAATATTGGCTCTAATTGTATTATGTCGGTATGCAAAGACCATAAAGGAGTTTTATGGATTGGCACAGATAACGATGGTATATACAGTGTGGCTCCAAATGGAGAAGTTAAATCACATTTTAGTCAGGAAAATGGTTCAAATGTACCTTCTACAATCATAAGTCTTTTTGAAGATTCAGATCAAAATCTATGGGTAGGTTCCTTTTTCCAAGGTTTAGCTAAATTAAACAAAGAAACCGGTCATTGCGAATATATACAAAAATGAATACCGATTGTGTATTTAGTATTGTAGAAGACAAAAATAAAAATTTGTGGATTGGCACAATGGGTTCCGGAGTATATTCCATGAATATAAAAAATAATCAGATAGTGCACTATCCTTCTGTACAAGGATATAATAAAAAGCGAAATACGTTACATAATCGCTGGGTTACAGCTATGCTACTGACTCACAATAACAAATTATATATCGGAACGTTTGATGGAATGGGATGTCTGGATTTAAAAACTAAGAATTTTATATCAACATATAATACAAATAAACTTTTGAGCGGATATATAATCTACACGATATTTGAAGATACAAAAGGATATATCTGGATTGGAACCTCAGAAGGTATATTATGCCTCAATCCTCATAATCAACAGATAACATCATTCGATATGAAAAACGGATTGCCGAGTAATGTTATTTGTGGCATTTGCGGAGACAAACAAGGGAATCTTTGGATTAGTACAAGTTATGGTATATCTAAATATAATCCAACAAAAAAAACATTCACTAATTACTACGCAGACGATGGACTACAAGGTAATGAATTCAGCAAGAATACTTTATTCAGAGATAAAAGCGGTGAAATTATTTTTGGTGGTGTTAATGGAGTTACATCATTTTTCCCCGAAAAAATAACTAATCCAGCCAAGAAACTTGATATACGTATAACTGGATTCTATATTCATGATCTGGCTATAAATAAAGGAGATAAATCTGGTTCACGCAGCGTTATTGATACAGCTGTTTCTGAAGCTAAAGACTTCCATCTTGCAGCAAGCGATAACTCTTTCCGCGTCGAATTTTCAGCAATGGAGTTTTGTAATCCGGAACGAATTACTTTTATGTATGCCTTAAACAATGATAATTGGAACACACTTCAGCCAGGAGAAAATCATATTTCATTCAACAATTTAGCTCCCGGAAAATATCATTTTAAAGTAAAAGCTAAGTATTACGAAACTTATTCTGACATAAAAGAAATTACAATTATAATATCACCACCATGGTATGCATCACTTGGTGCGAAAATTATCTATTTTATTATAATTATCACTGCTTTATATTTTACGCGACAACAAATCTTGCAAAGACGTAAAATTAAACTTAAATTTCAGCAACAAGCTCATGCTGAAGAAATTAATGAGGCCAAGCTTCAGTTCTTTATTAATATATCTCATGAGATACGAACGCCGATGACTCTAATTATTAGTCCATTGCAGAAACTTATGACAATAGACAAAGATGGAGAGCGGCAGAAGTTGTATCATACCATTTTTAGAAATTCCAACCGAATTCTTGCCTTAATGAATCAATTAATGGATATTCGAAAAATAGACAAGAAACAGATGGTTCTAAAATTTCGTGAAACTGAAATCGTAAATTTCACACATGATCTTGTTAAGATCTTTGAGAGTCAGTCTATCAATAAACAAATAAAACTGAATTTTCAGTCAGATGTTCCAGAATTGAAGGCATGGATAGATCCTAATAACTATGATAAGATTATCCTGAATTTACTTTCTAATGCATTCAAATTTACACCTAAAAATGGAGAGATAAGCACAAGCATCCATATAGGAGAGAATAATAACGAAAATGATAAGCCAACCCATTATTACGAAATCATTATATCTGATAATGGAATTGGGATAAAAAAAGAGGAAATAGAACGTATTTTTGAACGTTTTTACCAAATAAATAATAGTCAGAACAATTCAAATATTGGTACTGGTATAGGACTTCATCTTACACGATCACTGGTGCAACTGCATCATGGAAAAATTTGGGCTGAAAATAATGAAGATGGAAAAGGCTGCCGATTTATAATACGCCTGCCACTAGGCAATGATTTCTTAATTCCCGAAGAAATAGCTAATGATGCTGAAATTACAGATAAAATAAATCAAGATAGCGCTGTAATGGTAACGGAAACAATTGATAGCATCGATAATACACAAGTTAAAATAAAAACTAAGTATAAAATATTAATAGTAGAGGACGACGAAGAGATTCGCAAATATCTAAAAGACGAATTAGGAAACGAATTCCATATTATAGAAAGTTGTAATGGAAAAGAAGCTCTTCCAATAATATTAAAGAAAGCGCCGGATTTAATTATTAGTGATGTGATGATGCCAGAAATGGACGGGATGGAACTTTGCCAAAAGATTAAACAGAATATTAATATCAATCATATACCTGTTATTTTACTAACAGCAAAGACCAGAGAAGAAGATAACATAGAAGGATTGGAAGTTGGTGCTGATAGCTACATTACAAAGCCTTTTAGCATTGATATCGTAAGGAAAACAATCCAGAATCTAATAAAAAACAGAGAGTGTTTGAAGAACAACCTGACAGGTAAACAAATTCAGGAAGATAAGATTGATAAAATTAGTCTGAAAACACCCGACGAAAAGTTATTGGAAAGAATAATGTGTGTGATAAATAAAAATATAAGCAATATAGACTTTAGTGTAGAAATATTAGCTTCTGAAGTTGGAATAAGCAGAGTTCATCTGCATCGCAAAATGAAAGAACTTACAAATCAAACTACTCGTGATTTTATTCGCAATACAAGATTGCAACAAGCTGCATCATTATTAAAAGATAAAAATCAGAATATAAGTGAAGTTGCATTTGCTACTGGTTTTGTTAATGCAACCTATTTTTCTACAGCATTTAAGGAGTTGTATGGAATGAGTCCGAAAGAATATATGGAACAGAACAAAGAATAATTGATTTTAATATAGCCCTCTCTTTTTAGAATCTACTTATCTAATTTATTCAGCACACTCAAATGTAATAATTACCTTGAGTGTGCTACGAATAAATTAAACTAAAAACAACCTTTTTCTACTCTGGAAAGGCATCATTTGCCGAAGTAGCATACAAACCTATCAAACTTCCGGTAAATCCACCGGCTATGTTAGTCGAAAGAATGTCTCCTGATACCATTCCTCCTAAATTCTTAAATTCACCATTGTTTTCGGAATAGCTAAAACTATACTCATTTCCTTTAGCTGTTACTTGCAATTGAACAGGCTTTGAGGCATCGATTTTTGCACTTGCCAGAATTACAGAGTTTCCTTTCTCTGTTCTTTGCAACAAAATATATGTATCCTTTTTAATCTTTGTAATACCAAAAACATAATTAAACCTCTCAGATTGGTAGCACACTAATCCAGCCAAATCATTTTCTACTTTAGGTTGATAGTTCAAAACTGTTGTAGCAGTGAAGTTTTTATGTTGTTGTCTATAGAAAAGAGAAGACACTGGTTTTACTTCCTTAATATGCACGTTGAAAGGCATAATCTGTACCCCACCCTTCGGATTGATATGAATAAAATCCTCACGAGGACCTCTCATTCCAATCCATGAATAAGCCAAATTAGGAGAAGTGAAATTTTCTGTATAAGTAAAATTACCATTTGGCAAAAAGCCCTCTTTTCCTTGACGATTTACAACGCCTTTTGGTAATTTCAATTTAGGTTCCATTGGAATAAGACCATTTTCAAAAATAGGGAACTCACCACTCCAATCTACTGGAAGAATAAAAGTTTCACGACCACTATTTACATAATTCTTTTCATTAGGACGAATAGCCAGAAAAACTCCATAATATTTTCCGCCCGGACCTTCAACAAGATCGGCATGCCCGGTCCAATCTATTTTATTTCTTCTTTCAGGACGCAAATATCTTTGTGAAAGAATAGGATTGTTTCCAGATGGAATAAAAGGTCCCTTTGGACTATTGCTCACAAAAATAACTTCACTATGCCAATCGCCTGTACCACCTTCAGCACACATCAAATAGTAGCGACCATTCTTTTTGTATAAATGAGGACCTTCAATCCAGATTGGTTTCTTTTTAAGATCTACTCCCCCATCAACAATAATCTTATCTGTTCCCGGAATAATCTGATCTGTATTTAAATCATATTCCCAGATTTTAATCACCCTATGTCCGTTGTACAATTCCTTTCCTTATCAGGAGCATCATTATGCACAATATAAGCTTTTCCGTTATCATCGAAGAAGATAGAAGGGTCAATACCATTAAAATTTAATTTAATCGGATCACTCCAACCCTTTAAAGGATCTTTTGTTTTAACTACCATATTACCAATTCCAGAAGCAAATTGAGTGGTAATCATATAAAAAGTATCGTTATATGGATTATATTTAATGTCCGGAGCATATATTCCGGCACTTACACCGGCAGTTTCCACTTTTAGTTGAGATGTTCTGTCGAGTACATGCCCTATTTGTTTCCAATTAACTAAATCATTGGAATGAAAAATAGGAACCCCTGGAAACATAGAGAACGAAGAATTAACCAAATAATAATCATTCCCTTTACGAGTTATACTTGGGTCAGGATAGCAACCTTGCAAAATCGGATTATAAAACTCGTCATCGCCCAATGGATTTTCTCTATATACATCATCATCTCCCTGATATACAAACTGTGTAAACGTCGGATTATTTTTCGACTTAACCTGTGAGCTCTTCTTCTTTACACCTGATTGCGCTGAACCAGTTTGGCATAAAGAGAAAATAGCCATAAACGCAAATAAAAAACTAAATTTAATTTTAGATGTTTTCATTATAAAAAAGTATTAATTAGATATATCAAATTCATTTGAATTTCGGTATTAAGATGCAGAAGCCTGCTGTTTTAAACATCAAAACAAAGTATTGCAAAAATATAAAGATGGCTAAAGTCTAAACAATAAAAATGTATCCTATCCTTTTGATTACGTAACAACGAGTATAGATATAATACAAAAATGTTTCATTTTTAGATTTAACTATTTTATTAGCAGAATTATGAGGTTTATTTTGATGCTTCATACATATTTGAAATTCTAATAAAATAAGAAATCTTTATTGGTGGATTACTTATTTTATTCTATAGAAATTAGTAAGCACTCGGCCGAAGGCTTATGGGTTCTCGAATAAAGACCCATGGGTTCTCGGAAGCGGGCTTATGGGTTCATGGACGAGGGCTTACTTACAGCTCATTATAAATTTCCGAATTCAAAGCTATAGACCTGATAATTTGAGTAATTAAATATTCTAATAGAGCTCAGATTTATAATTATAGGGAATTCAAATACAATATTTCGGAGTGTAGAATTAGTAGCGGATAAAACAAATTTGTAGCAGATAAATGTATTTTTGTAGCAGATGATTTTTTATCTACCACCAGTTAAAAAGACTTTCAGCAAGGCTTTTCAGCAACATTAGTAGCAGATGGGCAGATGATTTTATAAAATTGCATAAAATAACCCTGCACTATTTTTAGAAATAGTGCAGGGCATACAGAGATATATTATTCAAAAAAACTAATTCATATCATTACCTTTCAGGTTCGGATTATTATTCAGCTCAGACTGAGGGAAAGGAAAATACATAGCTTTTTCTTTCCAACCTAACGTTTTCAATGGTTCAAGCCATTTGGCATCAGCCATACCCCAGCGGAGTAAATCGAAATAACGCAAATACTCACCACAGAATTCAACATAACGTTCGTGTTCAATTATATTCTTTATGCTATTCATGGCAACACCATTGATAACTTTACCACTTGACAATAGCTGATCAACATTAGGAATTGTACCAGGAGAGTGTTGATACCATAAATGTGGTTGTTCAGATGGAACTACTTTATTAGCTCTGTCTCTAACTTGTTGAATATAATATTTAGGACCAGTAGGATCTGTAATAGCCTTACTATCATTACCAGTTTCACTTAAACATTCTGCATACATTAATAATACATCTGAATAACGCATCAAACGAGTATTGATATCATCATCAATATCAGCAATCTGATAATCAGGACATTCCTTTCTGGTTCCATAAAGATCATTATCTGAAGACAAATGTGCCATCATATAATTCCAGTCGGCAACATTGCCTGACAGTTCAGTATATTTTGCTCCTCCAGGACACCATAGAGTCATGTATCTTCTTGGGTCTCCATCTTCAAATTCATCATAAGTCTTTTTGTTTGGAGCGATATTCCACCAAGAGCTACCAGTACCATCGGGAACTCCAATCTCTTGCCATCTCCAGGAATCAGAATTATCTCCACCCAACCAGCTTGTGCCATTGAACATCTGGACTTCAAAAACAGATTCATCATTATTCTCGTTATCTCCGCCCAAGCCATTAGCTCTAAAATTATCCATGAGCTTATATTCTTTACTATCAATAACAGCTTTCAACAAAGGAGCAGCTTTATCAAATTCTGCAGTTTTTCCTTTCTCGAGAATAGGACGATACATATATGCTTTTGCTAAATATGCTTGTGCTGTACCTTTAGTAGCGCGTCCTTTGTTGGCTACATTAGCGTAAAGTTCACTACGCAATGGCAAAAGTTCAGAAGCTTTTTGGAAGTCATTAATAATCAAAGCATATATTTCACCAGGCTTAGCGTTAGTAGGATAATAATCTGATTGATTTTGTGCCGAATGATCAACCAATGGAATTGTTTCTCCAAAGAGAGCACAAAGGTGCATATAATGTAAACCTCTCAAGAAATAAGCCTCACCTAACAATCTATTTTTAACAGTTTCGGATATCTCACCACTAAAATTACTTATTTTTTCGATGGCTGTATTAGATGCGTAAACACCTTCAAAGAACCCTTTCCATGCAGAGGTAATATTTCCTTGACTTGGAGGAGTGCTATATGTATCAGGATAAAGTTCCTCTCCTACACATTTAAAAGTATGGTCGAAATCATCACCAGGAAGTATCATATAATAATATGCACCACGACCATAGCCACCTTCAACACCATTAAAACTGATTAAGCACTGATAAGCCGGTATTACAGCAAGTTCTAATTGTGCTGCAGTTTTGTAATATGTATCAACAGATAACTGCGAAGGATTATTCAAGTCCATATCGGGCACACAGCTACTTAGAATTGCTGCAGAACTGCACAATAAGCAGAATTTTGATATTTTTTTCATTGTATTTTTAATTTAAAGATTCAACCTTTAGAACGACAATTGAGCACCCACGAAAAATTCTCTTGAGTTAGGGAATGTAGGGTCCCATGAACTAGATCCATCAACACCTCTTGTTAAGTTTGTGCCACCTGTATCCTGGTCACCAACTTCTGGGTCAAAGCCTGAATATTTAGTTAAGGTTATCAAGTTTTTACCACCAATATACACTCTCAGATTATTAATATTCAATTTCTTAGTTACGCTTTGAGGAAGTGTATAGCCTAAAGTCAAGGCTTTCAGTCTTAAATAAGATCCATCTTCTACATAACGTTTTGAATTACGCATATTCTGATTTGGATCGCCTATAACCGCTCTTGGCATATCTGTATTAGTATTCTTTGGATAAATAGTAGTTACTCCTGAAATTGGGTTGACAAATTTCAGTTCTTCGGCGCGATAGCGATTAAGCGTACTTGCGAAACAGTTGTAATAGTGATACATGCCCTCGCCAAAATAGCGGGTTTTATTGTAAATATCATTACCCTCAGATCCTTGCCAAATCATTGCCATATCGAATGTTCCGAAACCAGCTCTATAACTTACATCTGCACTTAATCCATAGCTAAATTTAGGGATTGGATTTCCAATGTAATCCTGATCCGCTACTCCATTTCCATCTTTGTCTACAAAGCGAACATCACCTAATCCTGCTTTGGGCGCAAATTTCTTATCTGCATCTAATTCTGCCTGAGTACGATATAGTCCATTTGTTACATATCCCCAGAATTCTCCGATAGATCTGCCAACTGCAGTTTTAGAGATGCCATTGCCAGCCATGATTTCATTATTAGAACCAATACTAAGTACTTTGTTCTTTACAGTAGAAATATTACCTGTTACTGAATAATCAAATTTACCAATTGTTTTTTTGTATGAAACAGCAAGTTCAAGTCCCTTATTTTCAATACTTCCGGCATTAAGTGTAGGTTTATTATCACTATAACCAGCAGCATATGAAATAGGTACAGCCACTAACATATCTGATGTTTTCTTGTAATAATAGTCAAATATAAATGACAACTGATTATCAAACAAAGAAAGATCGAAACCAAAGTCTGTAGAATATTGACTTTCCCATTTAACATTTGGATTTGAAGGAGTAGTAGCAAGTGCACCTGCGTTCTTTGTATTATTAAGATAATACCATATATTACTAAATGCTAAAGTGCTCTGATACTGGTAAGAATCGATGTTAGAGTTACCCAACATACCCCAGCTGGCACGCAACTTAAAGTCATTAACAAATGGAAGTTTTTCCATGAATTTTTCCTGACTTACTCTCCATGCAGCAGATAAAGATGGGAAATTACCATAACGATTGGACTTACTAAACTTGGAAGAACCATCACGTCTAAAGTTAAATGTAAGCAAATATTTGCTGTCATAACTATAGTTAATTCGTCCCAACATAGAGAACATAGACTCATGTCCCACTGAAGAATCAACAGATTTTGAACTATCATCTTGAGTAGCACCTAGGATAAGAATATCTTCACTTGGCATAGCACGCGCTCCTGCACTAACACTCAAACTCTTTGTTTCATCAGAGGAAACACCAAACAAAGCATTTAAGCTGTGTTTACCAATGCTCTTTTCATAAGAAAGAGTATTCTCATACAATAATCTATTAGTTTTATAGCTTGCCATGGAATAAGAATCAGGTGTATGGTTTTGATATGGAATAGAATACTCTGCCTCATAATCCTGAACCATATATCGATACATGTCAACTCCCATATTGAATTTATATTTTAAACCGGGAAGTATTTCATAAGTCATCCATGCATTACCATTTACGGAAGTAGTTTCACCTTTGTGCCAGTTTAAATTAGCCTGTGCCAAAGAATTTGCTACGTCTGTACCATTTCCGGCACCAGCGAATCCTGTTGAACTATTAGCATCATACAAAGGCAAAGTTGGAGCCCATTTTAATGCAATTAGCAAGTTTTTATCACTCCAATCGTGATTGCTACGTTTAATTGATACAGTTTCACCGAATTTGAATTTACCTTTCGTAAAATCAGAGATAAACTGCATACCATAATTTTTAGTATCTTCTTTAATAAAAATAGGTTTATCAGTTGAATAAAGACTGTTTACTCTAAAATTTGCATTTTCAGAACCTCCACTTATAGAGAGATTATGTTTCTGATAAAAACCTGTACGCTTTAATGCATCAAACATATTATATCCTTCACCTATAGTAGATGGATTTTTATATGCATCTAAATAATCAGGTAGCAGTTTCTTTTTCCTGCATTCCATAATTCCTCATTTACCAGTTCTGCCAATTCCTGTCCATTAAGCATATCGATATTGTGTGACAGGTTTTTCATCACCAGCAAATCCGTCATAATCTACCTTTACTTCGCCTGATGTTCCTCGTTTTGTTGTAATAACAATAACTCCATTAGCACCACGGGCACCATAGATAGCACAAGATGCTGCATCTTTTAAAACCTGAATACTTGCAATATTAGCTTCATCTGGCACAGCACCACCAATCATACCATCACCTACATAAAGAGGATCTGTATTATTGATAGAACCAACACCACGAATTTTTATTCTTCCATTGGTAATTTGAACACCAGGAACCGAACTCTGCAATCCTGCTTGTAATCCACCATGGAACTTTATTTAGTTCTTTAGTAGGGAGAACAGCTATAGCCGATGATAAATCCGCTTTTTTCTGAGTTACCATAACCAACAACAACAACTTCTTCTAAAGTTTTGTTATCTTCTTTTAAAACAACATTCAATGTTCTTTTTTCTCCAATCGCTATAACCTGACCTATATATCCAACGAAAGAGAATTGTAATTTAGCGTTCGGAGAAACAGAGAGCATGAAAATTACCATTAACATCTGATACAGTACCATTAGCTGTACCAACCTGAGATATGTTTACACCAAGTAAAGCTTCACCAGAAGCATCCTTTACTGTACCTTTTACAATAAAGTTTTGAGAAAAGGCCCATAGAGGTACCATCAATAGAACAATGATGGTTCCTAAGGTTTTTTTAAAATTAAAGTTTTTCATAGTTTCTTAATAAATTATACTAGACTAAATAACTCAATTATTCATAAATCTTTAGCAATAAGAAAAAACTCATCAACTATCATCTAATAAATGTTTCATAAAAATTGATTTAAAGGTTTACTAATAAGAGTAGAAGTGAAGTTTTTTACTTCAAGATTTCTACATAAGAAGATTCCTTTTTCATGAGAAAAAGAATATAAGTCATAGAGAAGCCATTTTTATAGGACTTCAGGCAATTGTTTTATACAGATTTTCTAAAATTCAAGGGAAGAGATTACTTTTAGAGCAGATAATATTAATTACAGTTTTCTTTGTGTTCATAAACAATTGATTTTAGACTATACTTTCGATTAACAAATGAATGTCAAAAGTAGAGGGAAATAAAAATTTTGAATTTTAAATTCAGATATTCTTTTTCCATTTTTAAACACAATTTCAGATTTAACAACGACATCTACCGAGACCAATAAAACGATAATAACCAATAAATTAACACATTGAAACATCAACCTTTACGATGAAATTTGAATTCTATTTTCTTAAGTTTAATATAGAATACTACTATAATAGCTATTTAGTAAATAATATTAGATTTAGTCTGATTTTTCTTTGGCAACATATTTTTGTATCACCGTTACTTCTCAGCCTAACTTCTGGTCACATAATTCAGAATCTACTTTAATTAAAAGGAATAAGTGTGCTTATCTTAAATGTTAAGCTTATCTTCAAAACAAATATTTTGATATAAACAATGCACCCCAAAAGTTTTATGTCAAACTTTTGGGGTGCACGTCATTTTATGAAATAATACAATACTAGATTAGCATTTCATTCGTTTGCTATTCAAATTTAATCCAATCCACTTCAACTATGTTACTATTTTCTGAAGATAAAAACAAATTATGGCTACCTTGTTTTAAACCAGAAATCAAGACTTTAGTTTCTTTCCATTCTTTACTTTCTGGTAAATTAATCTTAGCCAATATTGGACCATTAGCACTATTCAATTTCAATTGCAGTATCCCTCCTTTCTGAGAAATAGCTTTAATTATAACTGATTTGTATTTTTTCTTTCCAAAATCAACCTTGTTATATTGTACCCATGCATTTTTCTCATTGAAAACCGTTTTCCAACCGGCAAATGTATTCAGAGTATCAATAAATGAAACTGAAACTCCTTTATCACTTATCCGGCTATAACGATCTATTTGTATTTGCTTCGAAGCATCGGTTAAGCCAACTCCACGAAAGGTAGGTGTAACTTTTCGGATTGTCCCATCCGCATTAAAAAACAAACTATCAATGCGTACCGATCTGTTCTTATCAAATTTTGGTGAAAGGTCATTACTATGGTAAAAGAGATACCACTGCTTCTTAAAATTGATAATAGAATGATGATTAGTCCAGCATCCAACTGGAGATTCGTCCATTATAACCCCAGCCATTTTAAAAGGTCCCATCGGACTTGGCCCCATAGCATACTCAAGACGTTCAATTTTATTTTCAACATGAGGGAAAGTTAAATAATACACCCCTTTACGTTCAAATAAAAAAGGGCCTTCTTTTAATCCTTTTTCTGGCAAATTAGCAATAATCTGAGGTTCTGAAGCTAGTTCCACCATATTGCTTTTCAATTTGGCTACCATAAAATTGCCAGCCGACCAATATAAATAAGCTTGTCCGTCTTTATCAATAAATACGTTGGGATCAATACCACTAACCTTGTCTATTTGTTTAGGCTGTGGAATAAATGGACCAAAGGGATTATTAGCTACAGCGACTCCTACAGAAAAGCCCTTAGCACCTTTCGGGGGAGCTGGGAAATAAAAGTAATATTTCCCATTTTTGCTAATACAGTCCGGAGCCCACATACTAAATGCTGTTGAATCAGCCCATTTAACTTTAGTCTGGTTTAGAATAACTCCATGATCTGTCCAATCAGTAAGATTAGAGGATGAAAACACATGATAATCTTCCATGCAGAACCAGTCTGGACGACCTTGTCCTTCTTTGCCTAAGATATCATGCGACGGATATAGATAGACTTTATCGCCGAAAACTCTGGCTGTTGGATCGGCAGAAAATTGGTTTCTTATAATTGGATTCTGTGCAGAGATATCTGCAAACCCGAACAATATAATTACCAATTGAATCAATATCGCTAATTTATTATTTTTCATAAATATTTTTTATTAAAAAGGTTAATAGACTATACACAAATCGTCTCTTTATTATATGACAAGAACATTATAAGACTTACTTATCCTATAATGTTCTGCCACATTTTAAGTATATTATTTTATTTCGGAAATAGTATCTGAAATATGGAAATAGTCAAAATCAGCATATCCACCTATGTTTTTAGTGGCATAATTGAACAATCCAAAGCGATATCCAATAAATTGAGGAATAGTATATGCCATTTTTAATGGTTCACCAATGAAGTTCCACACCTTGCCATCATAGCTATAAAAGAATTTAGCAATATCTGTACGGTCTTTGAAGTTGCATTCTGCTTTGAAGTAAACAATATTACGAGAAAGCGGAACACTTTGTATTTCAACAGGCTTTCCTGTTCCGGCACTAATCATTACTATAGACTTGACTCCTTTATTAACTCTAACCCCTAGCTGACCGAAATTCTTTTGCAACAAGCATAATCCGGCAAAATCTCCATCCTTCATGTGTGATGCGTCGATTGATGTTGAGCCTGTACATACTGGTCCAATGGTACGTTGAGTCAAGGTATTTCTTGCTAATAGCAGAGTTGAATCGATTCTGCCTGTAGTAAGGCGCAAATAACCTTTTCTTTGAGTAACCGACCATAATTTATTGTCCGGATTATGATTCCATTGCCAAACCAATGGTAAAGCAGCAGCTCCAGGTTTACGTGAAAATTCGTCAGAAGCAACAATGCCTGGAATCAAACCTTTGCTAGCAGGCAAATCGAGTGTTTCAGGAACTTTTCCATTCACACCAATTACAGGCCATCCATTTTCCCATTTTACCGGAACCAAATAAGGGATACGTCCTACCGCTCCAAAATCACGGAATAAATAAGCAAACCACTTACCATCAGGAGTATCGATAAGTCCTCCCTGGGCTACACCCTTATCCTGAAATCCAACTCGTCCTTCATATGGACCGGTTATTTTATCTGCTCTGTGGATGTTTACGGTACGCATGCCACCTGCTGGCCAGGTAATATTGAAAAGATAATATTTTCCATTTACTTTAAAAAGCTGAGATCCTTCTGCTCCAAGCCCCCCGTTACCAGACGGAGCACTGGCATTTTCTATAAGCACGCGATCTGTTTCGGGTTTAATTCCTGAAAGGTCTTTTTTAAGCTCAACAATATTGAGTTTCCCATTTCCGTAAATCAAATAAATGCGCCCATCTTCTTCGAAAAATAATGAGTGATCATGCAATGATGGAGCAAAAGAATGTTTTACCCAAGGACCTTTTTCCAGATTCTTTGTCGTATAAATATATGTTTTCCCTGTTGTCTGAGCAAATGTAGTAACATAGTAAGTTCCTTTGTTATAGCGAAGACTACTAGCCCATGAACCTCTACCGTAAGTACTTTGACCATTGTTAAGGTTTAGTGCATCAACATCATCTAAAGTATTATAGGCATAATTCACCATTTTCCAGTTCACCAAATCTTTAGACTTCATAATTGGAACACCCGGACTCATGTGCATGGTAGTGCTGCTCATATAATAAGTATCCCCTACCCGAAGTATAGACATATCAGGAACATCTGAAAAAATAATTGGGTTCTGAGCTTTCTTCACCTGTGCTGACAGATCCATAAAATGGCCGGAAAGCAGAATTGCCACAACGCATAAAATATTTCTTTTTCTCATAGTATTAAGTAATTTTACTCAAACAAATATATAACTTATTTTTAAACTGTATTTACTCCTTTAGTTGTCTGTACCACTTTTTAAATTGTACCATCGGGATTATAATACATATAATCAACACATATTGAACCACGATAGCTAGCATTTCTTTGTTTCCTATTCTGATTAAAGTTAATGAAACATTAGTTACTACAAATATGGGATATTTTTAGCTTTTTCATTTCTACTTTTTGATAATCCATATCTAATTTTAGATAATTCTTTGCCTTTACAAGTAGAGTAACAGCAGGATTTTAATATTATTCGGCTTATTGTTCTGTACATCCGGATGTACGCATCTTGTACACCCGGGTCTAAAAAAGCCTTCCACCCGGGTGTACCAATTGATTACATCCGGGTGGAAGACAAAACATTCACTATAGAATTCTAGATTGTAAAACCAGTAAGTTGTTTCTACTACATGATATCTACTAAATAATTCAGGTAGATGAATGAGATAAAGGTGCTAGATCGCTAGATCACTGCTAGATCAAATTAAATTGATCTAGCACCATTTTTATGTTTATTATCAGATAGTTATACGCCTACTGCTAGATTGCTAGATCAATTTTAAATTTTCAATTATTATGTAGCTATTTTATAGTAAATCAGTGCTCACTTTCTAGCAGTTTCTTTCTAATTACTTTTTCATTCTTACCTTTATCTGTATAAAGAATGTGCTGGGAAGGAATAAGTAATTTTGTTCTTCTCAGCTTTAATCTCTTTAGTAACAGGTACATATTGACTTTGTTTGTCATAAGCAAAAGTTTCATCTAGTATATTTCCAGCTACTAAAGTAGCCTCAGCCTTTCCTGTGAATTCTCCTGAATTAGATACTAAGTTAGTTGTAATGGCTTTGTCTTTATGTCTGTTAATTACATTAATGCAAGTTGTATTAGTCTCTTTGAATAGACCGTTGTAACATCAAGATAAGGTATATCTTTATATAAAGGAGTATTGAACGTTTCACATTTAACATAAGTATCGACAGAGTTGCCAAGACAGTTATTTGAGAATGATTTAAAGATATAAAATAAAGGCGTTTTATAGGTACCTTTTTCTTTATCAGTATTCAACAAAGAGGTAAGCATTGTAAAATTGGCCATCTTTACAACATCAGCATGGCGAATAAATGAATTGAAGCTTTGTGCGATAGGTAAACGGACAAGGTATTCTTTGACATGATTCCCCACTCATCCACTGAAATGTAGATAGGGTTCTTGAGTCCTTTCATTACTCTTACATTTTCAATCTCATTAGCTGTTACTTTAATCTTTTCTTCAAAATCCATCGCGCTCTGACCCATGTAATTGTAATAGTCGTCCGACTTCTCCCAATATCTGTGAATTGAGATATAGTTAATCAGATCACCAAAGCTAGAAAGCACTTTTCTATTCCAATCAATCCAAGGTGAATTCTCATAGCAGGAAGATCCTGAAGCAACCAACTGGATATCCTTATCTACACTCTTCAGTGCCTTTGCTGCTTCTCTCCCTATTCTTGAATATTCTTCAATTGATTTATGTCCCAATTCCCATGGATAACCATCTACTTCATTACCCAAATCCCAGATTTAACGTTATAAGGTTCGGGATGTCCATTTTTAGCTCTTAAATCAGAATAATATGTTCCTTTTTTATAATTGCAATACTCTACCCAATAGCAGGCATCCAATATAGAGCCCAATCCTAAGTTTACACAAACCACATTTTCGCTGCCTATTGCTTTATTTAGAGCAAACCATTCATCGGTACCCACATGATTATTATCTACACCACCCCAAGCCAGGTTTATACGTTTAGGTCGATTTTCTTTGGGTCCTATTCCATCTTTCCAATCATAACCCATTAAAAAGTTACCACCAGGCCATCTCATATTGGTAATCTTCAATTCCTTCATTGCATCAATATAATCTTTTCTAAAGCCATTCTCATCAGCCAAAGACGATTTAGGATCATAAAGTGTTCCATAAAGAGTATTAAAATCAACAGAGTCGGGCAATCCCATTCTGTCTCCTTTAAAATGAATAGGTTCCATGAATACACCGTAAATTTTAGGATCAATTTCGGCAATTTTTCTGTCAACATCAATTTTAATTTCAGCTGTTTGACCAAACAGACTAATTGGCAAAGCCAATAACAAATTAGTAAAAATCTTCTTCATAGTATTTATTTCATATTATATTGTAAATTTTACCCAGATATAACTCATTAATGAATTATATCTGGATTAAAAAATCATCATAGAATAATGGAATTGAAAAGTTCAGCTTCCATTATCAGGAGTACATGTTTGTGTAAGAGATTATAAATATTGCCAGTTATGTTCCAAACTACTTTTTATAAATAATTGTATATGTTTTACCAGCTTCCGTAGGCAGATCATATAACCAGGTTTGTTTAACATGCACAGCATTTATTTTTGCAGAAGCCGAGATCAAAGGATTCTTTACTTTAGCAGTATCAAAGAATGGGTTTGAATTTTTTCCTGAAGCTACTTTCAATGTTTTACCACCTATCAAGGTAACTTCATTAGGAACACGAATACGGCAATTTCCACCTAAATGAGATTTTATGATAATCTTCTGCACCTGATTATTGTCCCAGATAATGCTCACATCAAAACCACCATAAGTTCTCAAGCCGCTGATGCTTCCTTTTTTCCAGTCATCAGGTAATGCCGGTAAAATATCAATAGCACCATCGTGACTTTGCAAAAGCATTTCCGTAATACCCGAAGTACAGCCAAAGTTTCCGTCTATCTGAAATGGAGGATGTGCATCAAAGAAGTTTGGATAAGTCCCTCCACTCTTTTCTTTTACCGGATCAACAAGTGTTAATTGGTCAGTAATCAGTTTTCGTGCATGGTTACCATCAAGCAAACGTGCCCAGAAATTGACTTTCCAACCCATCGACCATCCGGTTGAAACATCACCACGATGAATAAGTGTTGTACGTGCAGCATCAAATAAATCGGGATTTATATATGGTGAAATCTGATTACTCGGGTATAAACCATATAGGTGTGACACATGTCTATGTTGATCATTCGGATCATCCCAATCTCCTATCCATTCCTGCAACTGACCATAACGGCCGATCTGCATCGGTGGAAGATTATTTAATATCTTTTGGAAATCAGCCATCAATGCTTCATCTTTTTTCAGCAACTTTGCAGCCTTAATTGTTTTGGTAAACAAATCGAAAAGAATTTGATTATCCATCGTTGTTCCATAGGTAAGCGCACATCCGGAATGCCCTGATGGAGTATTCTCCGGCGACATTGAAGGGCTTACTACCAACCATTTATGAGAAGGTTCTTCTATAAGAAAATCTTTGTAGAATTCGCAAGCTGATTTTAACACAGGATAAACCGATTCCAAATATTTTAAATCGCCACTATACAGGTATTTCTCCCATAAATGCTGTGACAGCCATGCACCACCCATCGGCCACAATCCGGCATTGGCAAAATCTACCACACCAGAAATACGCCAGATATCAGTATTATGATGAGCCACCCAACCATTACAACCATACATTGTTTTAGCTGTTTGTTTTCCCGTTTCTGAAAGTTCTTTTATCAATTGAATTAATGGTTCATGCATTTCAGCCATGTTACATTTCTCGGCAGGCCAATAATTCATTTCCGTATTGATATTAATTGTATACTTACTATCCCACGCCGGACGAGTGCTACCATTCCATATTCCTTGAAGATTGGCCGGTTGACCTCCCGGTTGAGAAGATGAAATCAACAAATAACGACCAAATTGATAATACATAGATATCAATTCAGGGTCAAATGACTTTGAGAAATTCTTAATTCTCTCATCAGTTGGCAGTTTTGCTGCCGATGAAGTACCCAGATCAAAATTTACGCGATTAAAATATTTCTGAAATGCAGCTATATGACTCTTAAGCATTGTTGAATAAGGCTTATTCTGAGCAGTAGTAAGATAGTTGGTACATTTCTTGACTTCATTTGTCGATAAAGTTTTATAATCGGTGAAATTAGTTGCAATAGAAATCAATATAACAACTTCATTAGCCTTACTTACATTGATCTTATTCGATTCAATTGCTGTGGTTCCACCTGAATTTAAGATTTTAGCACGAGTATCGAATTTCACTTGTCCGGTTACACCTTCGTGTGTGCCAGATAAACCTGTCATTTCAAGAGTCTTATTATCCAGAACCTTTACCGATTTCTGCAGAGGTCCATCAAAACTTGCTGCAAAAGATAATTTTCCAGGTTTACTGGCTGTAAGTCTTACAACAATAACCTGATCTGGTTTCGATGCAAAAACCTCTCTTTTATAAGTTACTCCATCCACCTTGTAGGAAGTAGTAAAAACAGCTCTTTCCAGATCGAGTTCTCTATAATAATCTGTATAATTATCATTGCCATTAAATGCAAGATTCAAATTACCAACCACCTGAAACATTGACCCATGTAGTTGTTTTGCTGTAAGTCCCTTGTTTGCCAGAAAATCGGCTCGTTTGTAGTCTTCTTTAAAAATATAGTATCGCACTGAGTCAAGTACTGATAAGCCATCAGGATTGTCGTTACGTGATGGTCCACCCGACCAAAAAGTACCTTCATTTAACTGTAGTTTCTCATTAACAGGATCTCCGAAAACCATTGCTGCCAGTCTGCCATTACCAATTGGAAGCGCTTCATTCCACACTTTAGCAGGTTTATCATACCACATTTTAAGTTTTCCTCCTTTTTGCGCCCATGAATTTGGGATAGCAAGAAGGCAGAATAATAAAATCAGTACTGAAATTTTAGTGTTGTTCATTTTATATATTAAAGATTATACATAATTAAAAGGATTAACTGATGAATATTTCCAAGCAAAGATCTATTCTAACAGTTAATCCTAATTACTAATTCTATTTATTTCTGATTATACGAACATAATAAACTGCACCGGCTATATTATCAGGCAAAGATTGGAACTTAACTCTAACGTAATCTTTACCCTTCAGCATTGATTCAGGAATAGGATATTCTACATTTCGGAATTCCTTTCTATTCCATTTGCCACTTATATTCTCCGTTACCAGCTTCTCATTATCAATATAAATATCAAATTTTCTATTACCCGTTTCAGCTCCCCAGTAACGTACCATCAAGCTCAGACTTGTTTCCTTATTTGTAGCAAGTTTATAGCTAAAATAGCCTTCATTGCGAGCATCACGCCAAAATTCATCCAAGTTATTTCCACTATTTGTATTTTGCTTTCAGCAGCATGATCAACTTCCGGTTGCTGTTCTCCCGGAGCTACAAAGTCTATGGTACGTTTCTGCAAATCGGCTTTTTGTTGTTCTAACACTGAAAGTGAATCAATATAAGAACGATACTGACTGTTTGATAAAGTCATCCAATACATTTCATATCTCGCATCATGAATTTTATAAAACGGTTCCAGTTCTACCTTTATCGGATTAACCATTTTAACCTGCGAGAAAGTAAAATCAAACGGCTTTCCTGCTACAGGAATTACCTATTTACCAAGGAATCAATATTATCATCCACAATAATCGGAGCTTCATTTAAAGGCAATTTCTTTCCACTCGCTATATGTCCCCACCTTGAATTGTCGGCAACCAATCCTTTCAAATCCTCTGTACCCGTTTTGGCACTCAGCAAGATAGGACCATGCATAAAAGCTATGTAATTAGGCACATTTGGCAGATGTTCAATATGAGTGTTCATCGGGAATTTAATTACTGCAACATCCCCTTTTTTCCACATTCTGTTAATACTAACATAAGATGACGGATACGCAACAAAGTCAACCATCTTTCCATTAACCGTAATTTTCAGCTGTCCATCTTTTACCCAATAAGGATAACGAATCATCAACTTGAAGCGAGCATTGCCGCTGGTTATAGTAAGTTTAGTCTGTTCTTCATTTGGGAATGCAGTTTCCTGCCTTACTTTTATATTTTTGTCTTTCCAGTTTAGTTCTGAAGCAATAAACAGATTTAAAAACAACGAATCTTTAGAGTGAGTATAGATAAACTGACCATATTTACCATGGTTCTCCATGCCACTTCCCACACAGCACCACATTCCCTCATTCGGAGTGGAATATACCCTGTAATGACGTGGGCGAGCTGATGTGAAATATACATATCCTCCATGTTCAGGGTGCTGAGATGAAAGTATGTGGTTGAATAGCGTTCTTTCGTAAAAATCAGCATATTTTGCCAACGGATTAACCCGAAAAAGATCTTCAGTAAGTTTCAGCATATTGTATGAATTACAACTTTCCGGACCTTCTACATCATTTACATAATCCGAACAGGCAGCCGCACTAGGGAAAATTTCCCGTCTGCTATTTCCACCAAATGCAAGAGAACGATTGGCTGTTACTGTTTCCCAGAAAAAGCTTCCAGCCTTTCCATAGTTATCATCATGGGATAGTTCTGCTATTCTTTCAAAGCCTACAACTTTAGGTACTTGTGTATTCGCATGTTTATTATCAAGATTATCTGTATTTGCTGCCATTGCATCAAGTAACATTTTATGAGAGAAACGCTTTGCAGCAATCAGATACTTCTGATCGCCGGTCATCTGATATGCATCGGCAAAAACTTCATTCATGCCACCATGCTCGTTACCAAGCATCTCTTCCATTTTTATATCAGAAAGACCTGAAGTGACATTAATAGCCCAATCACAGAATTTTATAAAAATCCTTTTTGCTTCTTTGTTGCCTGTATATAACCATGCATCTCTTAGTCCTGCATACATTTTATGTACGTTGTACCAGGGTACCCAGTATTTCCAAATAATACTAACATCGCCAGCCTTAATCTTACTCCATACACCTTTACTATCAGGAACACCACCTACATATCCATCGCCCCATTCCGGGTGATTTTTTGTATTAGCATCCTGACAAGCTTTCAGTTCAGCAATCATGTAATCCAAACGTTTCTTACACTCTGCATTACCGGTAGCAGCATAATTAATTGCCATTGCAGAGAGGTAATGCCCTCCTACATGTCCATCCAGTCCAATCCAGTTTTCATAGCTTTCACCTTTGGGAGTTAATCCGGCTTCCTTACGATACGGAGCCAGTAAACGATCAACATCATATTTCAAAAGTGTCTGAATATTCAGATCTCTGGCATGTTTAAAAGGACCGTTAAGTAATGTCACATCACTTAACGGAAAAGTATTCGGATATAATTTATCCTGAGCTATAATACTATTACAAAATAATAAACCACAAATAAAAACACCAAGCTTTACCATTTTTGGCTTTAAAAGAAGAGCAGATTTCATTTCTTACAATTTTTTCTATAGATTTTTACCGCTAACATAATTATTTAAATAATAACTGAGCAAAATTATAGAGATTATTTCTCCATACCGGCCATGTATGTCCTCCTGGGTATTCGCTATAAGAATATTTAATCTTCAAATCTTTAAATTTCGAAAGCATAATCTGACAATTTCTATGTGCTATATCTTCTTTGCCTCCTTGAGAGATCCAAAATTGTTTTAGATTTGTATTTATCAGACCAGAATTATTCTTCATAAACTCATATTGAGCTTCAGCAACACCGTCTAGGTTAGGCAACCAGCCAGAACTAAAAACTCCGAGATAAGAGAATAATTGGGTATTTTTTATTCCTGCATAAAGAGTTTGAATACCTCCCATTGAAAGGCCAGCAAGAGCACGATTTTTTGAATCAGTTTTAACGCGATATTCTTTTTCAACAACAGGAATTATACATTCCTTTAATTCAGATTCAAAAGCTTTCAATGATGATTCACTAAATCCACCATTACCAACGTTGCCATCAAGCATAACTATAAGCATTGGTTTTGCTTTTTTCTCAGCAATCAAATTATCCAGAATTAAATCAGTCTTTCCTTGTGTTGACCATCCACGTTCGTCTTCTCCACCACCATGCATCAAGTACAATACCGGATATTTTTGATTTGCACTAGCATCGTATCCGGCAGGAGTATAAATATAAAAGCGACGCCAAGTCTTAGTAACAGATGAATAATAACGCTTCATTCTTACATCACCGTGTGCAACATTTTTAACAGCATAATATCCGTCCCCTTTAAAAGGCACTTCTATACCACTGGCCATTCTACCCATGCCATAAAAAGATTCACTGGCAGGATCGGCAACAGCTACACCATCTATTAACAAAGAATAATAATGGAAGCCTTCTGTCAGCGAATCGGTAGTGACCTCCCATATACCTTCGTTATTTTTTATCATATCGTACTTCTTCCCTAAATCAAGCTGTACTTTTTGTGCATCGGGAGCTTTTACATGAAATACAGCACGACTATCAGGTAAAATCATAGGATATTTTGAAGCCCTTACATTCGATGAAGCTGGAGCTCCTATGTTAGAATTATCTTTATTTGCAATTCCATCAGTCTGCCCTTTTACAGTTGAACTTAAAATAAGAGCTGCAAAAAATATAAAAGTAAGTTTTTTCATTTCATTTATTTGTTATATTCAATAAACTATCATCAAACTATTAAAATCATTTTATTTAAAAATCATACCAGCAAACTGATTCAGCGATCTTCTCCAGGTAAGCCATTCATGTGAAGTTCCGGGAGATTCATAATATACATGTTTAATTCCGGCCTTTTCAAGTTCTTTATGGAAATTATTTACTGTACGATACATTTGTTCCGGTTCTGCTGTTCCGATACTTAAATAAACAAGTTTCACTTTCTGATTAAATTCGTTTGCATCTGCTAAAGCACCATTATATAACTTTGAGAAATCCTGTACCTGCTGAAGCATGCCACCTCCACTGAATCCACCAATATAAGCAAACTTATCAAGGTTAGACAGTGTAATCTGAAATGTTTGGAAACCACCCATAGAAAGTCCGGCCATAGCTCTATGATCACGATCGGGTATAGTGCGGAATTCCTTGTCTATAGTCGGAATAATTTCTTTAATAATACCTGTTCCAAAGCTTTATTCTGCATTAGTCCTCTGATTCCCTGAGTATTTTCATTTTTAGGAGCATCTGGATCAACAGCATAACCTTTATCCATCACAACCAACATTGGTTTAGCTTTGCCCTCAGCAATAAGATTATCTAGAATATAATCAACCTTACCTTGGTTCGACCATCCGGTTTCATCCTCTCCTGCTCCATGTTGCAGGTAAAGAACCGGATATCTTACAGACGAATTTGCATCATATCCTGCCGGAGTATAAACAAAAGCTCTTCTCATTGATTTTGTAACATCAGAATAATATCTTATCTGACGAATCTGACCGTGAGGTACATTTTTAGCCAAATAATAGTCTACCCCTTTTTCAGGAATTTCGATTCCACTAGCCATACGTCCCATACCATAGAAAGTCTGGCTAGCCGGATCGGCAACTGCAACCCCATCAATAATTACAGAATAATAGTGGAAGCCTTCAACCAAAGGTTCGGTTGTTACAATCCATGAACCATCCTCTTCTTTTTCCATATCATATTTCTTGCCTAGATCAATTTGCACTTTGTTTGCCTGAGGAGCCTTTATCCGAAAGAATGCTCTGTTATCAGGTAAAACTTCTGGATATTGCATTCCTGGAATATTTGTTGAAGCAGGAATAGCCGAAGCAGTAGTATTATCTGCTAGAGGAGCACTACTATAATGAGCTATTATTGAAGCATCAACAGGCTTGAATAATGTCTGAGAAAACATATATAGATTCTGCTTCCAAACTTTGAAGTCATGATGTCCTCCTGGAATAACCTGATAAATATGAGAAATTTGATTTGCATTCAAATAATCATGTGTACGCTGGCTGTAAGTAATCAAATTATCTTTGTCGCCACAAGATATCCATAGTAACTTGAGCATTTTCTTTGTTTTAACAGGATCGGGAACAAGTTCCTGAGGTATTTTTGTATTCGGAGCTGATGAAAATCCTCCTATCCAGGCAAATTTATCAAGATTGCCAAGTCCGAAATTCAATGATTGTCCTCCACCCATTGAAAGACCTGCAATGGCACGATGTTCTCGATCTTTAAAAACCGGA
>Ga0268356_10848_pt1 | contig 26321 bp, 34 predicted proteins | sample BioMet10_FD_194415 | JGI IMG/M metagenome (GOLD analysis project Ga0268356, IMG submission 194415) | Sewage microbial communities from Oakland, California, United States - Biofuel 10 (PacBio Assembly) | ecosystem: Engineered > Wastewater > Sewage > Unclassified | place: USA: California | collected...
TGTCAACAGCACCGTTTTCGGCGTTCTGCATCAGGGAATCCCTGTCGTGACCGACGAGATGGCACAGGCCATCGGCGGCAGTGTGAAATGTGCTGACTATGCTCTGCCAGGTTCTCAGGCATTGGCAGAGAATGTCGTCAAGGCATTAGGAAATGTACAGGCATGCCTGATGGCAAATCATGGTGCTGTCTGCGTCGGCAGAGATATAAAGGAATGCTTCAAGGTCGCCACTGTATTGGAAACATCAGCCGACATTTATCAGAAGGCGCTGGCCATTGGCAGACCAGTTGAGATCAATGAGGAAAATACCGTATGGATGAGAGACTTCGCCGTCAATCACTATGGGCAGAAATAAGGAGAGATCAATGAGCACAGTAAAACAGCTGGAAGTCGTTAAGATCAGTGAAGATGGCAATGCCGTCATCATCCTTGATCAGACAAAGCTTCCAAATCATGAGGATTATCTGACCCTCACAAATGAGAAACAGATGTGGGATGCCATCAAGCTTCTGCAGGTGAGAGGTGCGCCTGCCATCGGTGTCTTTGCCGGATATGCAATGGCAGCTTTGGCACAGTCACTCAAAGAACTGCCTTATGCACAATTCCAGCAGGAATTTGATACGAAGGCAGACTATCTGAATACATCCCGTCCTACTGCAGTCAACCTCAGCTGGGCATTGGCTCGGATGAAGAAATTTGTGGCAGACCATAACGATGATGTCCACCAGTTATGCAGTGATCTGATTGCTGAGGCAGAGAAGATCGATGAAGAAAATCTTGCGATGAACCGCAGAATTGCGGAATATGGTGTCACGCTGCTTCATGAGGGCGACGGCATCCTGACTCACTGCAACGCCGGCTACCTGGCCTGCTTAGGCTATGGGACAGCCACAGCACCGATGTACATGGCACAGGAGAAAGGCATGACCATTCATGTATACTCCGATGAGACAAGACCTCTTCTGCAGGGTGCCCGCTTAACATCCTATGAACTGTTCAAGGCAGGAATCGATGTGACATCCATCTGCGACAACATGGCATCCATTGTCATGAAGCAGGGAAAGATCCAGTGTGTCATGGTCGGCTGCGACCCGCATCGCTGCCAACGGCGACTTTGCCAATAAGATCGGCACTTCCGGTGTTGCCATTCTGGCCAAGCACTACGGAATTCCGTTCTATACATTGGGACCGTCTTCCACGATTGATTTCAATACGCCGACCGGGGATGACATCAAGATTGAAATGAGAGACCCAGAAGAAGTCGGTGAAATGTGGTACAAGGAACCAATGATCCTGAAAGACATCAAGAAGTTCAATCCATCCTTCGATGTCACAGATCATGAACTGCTGACCGGCATTGTTACGGAACGCGGTATTGTCTATCCGCCGTTCGCTGAGAACTTAAAGAAACTTTTCAACAAATAAGAAAGAGGAGATCAATATGGAACCGAAAGAGAGTATTTCTGCTTCAATCGTAGTAAAGGATGAATTGGCAAAAGTCGTCCTGATGCCTGGCGATCCGCTGCGTGCCAAGGCGTTGGCGGACAAGTATCTGTCCGATGTTGTCTGCTTCAATGACACAAGAAACATGCTTGGCTATACCGGCACCTACAAAGGAAAGAGAATTTCCGTCATGGGACACGGCATGGGTGTTCCTTCGGTCGGCATCTATACACATGAACTGTTCACGCAGTTTGGTGTTGAAGCAGTCATCCGGATCGGCTCTGCCGGCGGACTGGACATGGATGTCAACCCAATGGATGTTGTCATCGCTGAAGCTGCATCCACCAATTCCAACTACGGCAATGCCTATGGAATTCCTGGTCAGCTGGCTGCCTGTGCAGATTATGACATGCTGGAAGCTGCTGTTGATGCGGCAAAGAAGAACGGCGTAAAGTACAAGGTCGGCAAGATCTATACTTCTGATTTCTTCTACTATCCGCAGGCTGGCTTAAATGAGAAGTTAAGAGACTTTGGCCATTTAGCGGTCGAAATGGAAACCGCCGGTCTTTATTGGGAAGCATGTGCATCTCACAAGAAGGCACTGTCCATCCTTTCTATCTCTGACCATCTCTTCAAGCCGGAAGCACTGACTGCCGAACAGAGACAGAACGGCTTCACAGATATGATGGAGATTGCCTTAGAGACCGCCTGGAAGTTCGCTGAATAAAACAAAGAAAAGAATCGACCAGAAGTGTAAATCTTCCAATCGATCCTTTTTTTACTTATTTTTTGTATTTCTTGATCAGATATGCGGTCATGGTCACTGCGATGACCAGCACACCCGTCAATAAGAACAGCCAGCCAATACCGATCAGAAAGAAATTTTCGTGGAGCAGTCCCGTTTCATCAACGTATTCAACGCTCAGACCCTTAATGACAAAGCAGAACAGCCCCAGCAGCATCAATACACCGCCGGTCACTGTTGTTACCATGTTCATTCTGGCTCTTCTTGTTTCACTTGTATCATTGATCAGTTTCTGTGTCATATTTTTTCCTCCCAGGATCAATTGATCTAAAGAGATACCGAACACAGAAGTCATTTTTATCAGCATTTCAATATCCGGAAGATTTCGGTCATTCTCCCAGTTGGAAACAGCCTGCCTTGTCACATTGAGCTTTTCTGCGAATTGTTCCTGGGTCAGATTCTGATCCATGCGCAGCTGTTTGATCTGCTCGCCGAATTCCATGTGTCCTGCCACCTCCTGCATTGATCATAGAAGATATCTGCATCCTGCCAAGAAAGCATACCTTGCAGAATGGAAACTGTCACGACAGCATTGCTTGCGCAGGCTCAACAGAGCCTTTTTTTAATCCGCAACAGACTTGATCAGATCTTCATAGATGCCCTTTAATTCTGCTTTCTGAGCATCATCCATCTGTTCATCTCCAGTTGTCATCGTAAAGGAATCGACCAGTGATGTATGATGGCCGGCAATCGCACCCTTCTTGATGGCAACAACTTCCGGTGTATAAAGCGTTGGTTCTGAGACACCTGTGGTGGAATTTGTCTCATGTTTCAGGATGGAGTCAAAATGCTTGAGCATGCTCTGGATGACCGTCTTGCCTTCAGCTGAGAATGCCTTTCCGCTGGCATCCATCAGTTCTGATTCATAGACATCCACATAATAGATATGCACGCCCATTTCCTTGGCAGCTTCATTCAGAACAGGAACGGCACGGTTGCACCAAGGGCAGGAAGTATAGCTGTATAGAATAATCCCTGTACCGCCCTCATCAACCAGACGCAGGGACTCACTCATTGTGATCTGTATAAATGCAGGATTTGCATCATCCAGCCATTCATAGCCAGACATATCCAACGTCTTTGAAGTGACCGCAACAGAATTGGTGATGGTCACCTTCTTGGATGCATCTGCTGTTGCAGAAGCTGTCGCTGAAGATGAAGCGCTTGCGGATGGAGCGGTGGTGGCTGCTGTTGAAGCTGCAGCTGCAGTATTCGCTGCCTGATGCGTTGTAGAAGTACATCCCGCCAGCATGAACAGGCATAAAGAACCAGCAATAATCTTTTCACGAACATAGCCTCTCTTTCGTATGCGTTATATAATAACACAGGAATGGAAATTGATGATTTTCATCATCCACTACTTATTTTATCAACGAAGAGAGAAGATATGTCAAACAATCAGTTTATCCGTACAGAATTCATTCTGGGAAATGAGAATATGAATAAAATACGCGGCGCTAGAGTTGCCGTTTTTGGCGTCGGCGGGGTTGGCGGCTACGTCGTTGAAGCACTGGCCCGCAGCGGCATCGGAACATTGGATCTGATTGATCACGATATCTTTGTCGAATCCAATCTGAACCGCCAGATCTTGGCAACCTATGACACCCTGGGCAGATCAAAGGTAGATGTGGCAGAGGAAAGGATCCATGCCATCTGCAGCGATATCAAAGTCAATAAATATCCTTGTTTCTATCTGCCGCAGGAAAAAGATAAGTTCGACTTTACACAGTATGACTACATTGTTGATGCAGTCGATACCGTCACTGCCAAAATCAACTTGATTGAAGAAGCACAGCGCTGCGGTGTCCCAATCATCTCATCCATGGGATGCGGCAACCGCATCGACCCTACCAAATTGGTTGTGACTGATATCTATCAGACGGCTGGTGATCCTTTGGCACGCATCATGCGCTATGAGCTGCGCAAGCGGGGCATCAAGAAGCTGAAGGTCGTCTACAGTACAGAAAAGCCGATGACGCCAGTCTATCCGGAAGGATATGAGAACAATCCTGCCAAACCGACGCCGGGATCGACTGTCTTTGTACCGGGTGCTGCCGGCCTGCTCATTGCCTCTCAGGTCATCCGTGATCTGATTGACGGCTGAACAAGAATGCACATCAATGTAATATTGAAACAAAAAAGACTATATTAATCAGTGAAAATCGGGGATAAAAAAAATGAAAAAACTAGTTAAGAACAACGTTTATTGGATTGGCTACTTGGATTGGGGAGCTGGACCGCTTCCATGGAGATGATTATTCCATCTTCAAATGGTTCTTCACAGAATGCATATCTGATTCAGGAAGAAAAGACGGTATTGATGGATACCGTATGGACAACCGCACCGTGATGAATTCATCAAGAATCTTGAAAGTGAGATTGATCTGAACAAGATTGACTTCATTGTTGCGCAGCATGGCGAATGTGATCATACAGGCTCCCTTCCTGCCTTGATGAAGAAGATTCCAAATACACCAATCTACTGTACAGCCAACGCTGTGAAGTCCATCGAAGGTCAGTACGGCAAAAACGGCTGGAACTTCCACGTCGTCAAGACTGGCGATACACTGGATATCGGCAATGGCAAACAGCTGAAGTTCATTGAAATGCCGATGATGCACTGGCCTGACAGCATGGCTACTTTTTTAACCGGTGACAACATCCTGTTCTCCATGGATGCCTTCGGCCAGCACTTTGCGGTCGGTGAACTGTTCAATGACTTAGCAGATCAGGAACTGCTTTGTAAAGAAGCTCTGAAGTACTACGTCAACATCATCAATCCATTCTCCCCGATGGTCGCCCGTAAATTAAAGGAAATCGAAGGCATGGATCTGCCGATTGAGATGATTGCCCCTTCCCATGGCGCCATCTGGCGCAAAGATCCAATGCAGATCGTCAAAAAGTATGCAGAATGGGCAGAAGATCAGCCGGAGGACAGAGTCACAATTGCCTATGGCACGATGTGGAACGGCACTGAAGCCATTGCCCATGCAATTGCGGATGAAATCCATAGACAAAGTCCTGACACTACTGTTAAAGTATTTAATGTAGAGAAGTCAGATAAGAATGAGATCATGACAGAGGTATTCCGTTCCAAGGCACTCTGTGTCGGTTCACCAACGGTCATCAATGATGTATTAGCTGGTGTACAGGGATGGATGACATTTCTGAAGTCGTTAAAGTTCAAGATAAGAAAGCTGCCGGCCTTTGGCTGCTATGGATTGGTCTGGTGAAAGCGTTAAGATCCTGCAGGACCGTCTGAAGGAAGCAGGCTTTGAAGTCGTTGAAAACAACATCAGATCCAATTGGAATCCAAGTGAAGAAGATCTCGCAAAGATTCCTGCATTAGTCACCGCATTGATTGGAGAAAAAGAAAGAAAGGAGAACAAGCTCATATGGGATAAATACCAGTGCCCTTGTGGATATGTCTACGATCCAGAAAAGGGAGATCCTACACAGAATGTTGCGCCAGGTACAGCATGGAAGATGTTCCAGAAGACTGGACATGCCCAGTTTGTCATTTACCAAAGAGTGCATTCTTCAAGATCTAAAGCATCAAAAAACCAGTTCGCGCTGTGGACTGGTTTTCATTTGCTTTCTTAATGCAGCAGACTTCCTAATACTTTATTGACTGTCTTGCCGTCTGTCTGTCCCTTGTACTTTGCCATGATCTCTTTCATGATCGGACCCTGGCTCTTCTTCTCCGGTGCCAGTCCCTTCTCACTCATGATGCTTCAATCGCTGTCTTGATCTCTTCTTCACTCATCTGCTTCGGCAGATAGCTTTCAATCAAGGCAATCTTCTGATTTGTCTCTTCGATGATATCTGTACGATCAGCCGGTGTTTCAGCCAGTGCTTCCTTTGTCTGCTTCAATTCTCTCTGGACATAGGAAAGTTCATCTTCTTTAGATAATTCTTTCCCTGATTCCTTTTCAGCTAATGCAATTGCAGAGATCAGCAGTGAGAATACACCTTTCTTTAATGAATCATGATCCTTCATTGCCTGCATGTTGTCTTTTCTTAACTGTTTTAATAATTCTCCCATAATTCCTCCTTATTTTTCATCCTGGATCTGTTTCTGATATTCTTTAGATAAACGAAGTATTTCCGTGAAAGTACTGACGATAGTAGAAACGAATGTCATCATTCATGATCCTGTTGCAGTTTATTTTCTATAATCTCTGCTTCTCTGCCGCTGTCAAGAATCGGAATGCAGTTCTCAATTTTATAGTCTATGACATCCGCTACAATCTTGAATCTCTCTTCAAACAATGCCGCCATTTTTTCATCAATTTCATCGATGGAACGGCGGTCTTTCACTAATCTGTCTGTCATTTGACCCTCCGATGTTGTTATTATTATACTACAACCGTACCTATGTGAACGCTTTCATCATTTGTCATCTTTTCACATTGTGCTAAAATACCTTTTAATCAAAGGAGGATTGATGTCATGTCGAAAAATTTTATCTTTATTTCTCCGACGTTTCCTAAGACATACTATCAATTTCCAAAAGCTTGGAAAGCGTTAGGCGGTACATCTTTGTGTATTGGTGAAGACAGTTATGCATCTCTGCCAAAAGAGATGAAGGATGCCTGCAGCGAGTATTATCAAGTAGGATCCATGAAGGATTATGATCAGATGTATCGTGCTGTTGCATGGTTTGCACATAAGCACGGCAAGATTGACTGGCTGGAAAGCAACAATGAATTCTGGCTGGAACAGGATGCGAGACTGCGCACTGACTTCAATATTACAACCGGTGACAAGACTGAAACTGTCATGCGTTATAAAACAAAGTCAAACATGAAGGCATTCTATCAGCAGGCACACTGCCCTGTTGCAAGATACCACTTAACAACAACATTAGAAGCCGGTAAGAAATTTATTGAAGAAGTTGGTTATCCTGTCATTGTCAAACCAGATGATGGTGTTGGTGCTTCGACAACATGGAAGATCAGCAATGAAGCAGAACTCACAGCTTTCTATGCAAAAAAACTTCCGAATCAATTCATCATGGAAGAATTTGTGCCGGGCTATATTGTGTCATTTGACGGCATCACAGATCAGGATGGAAAGATCATCTTCAAAACATCCCATCACTTCCCTGAGCCAATCATGAATATCGTCAACAGTGCAGGCGAATGCTTCTACTGGAGTGAGCGCGTCATCCCAGCAGATCTTGATGAATTGGGATCAAGAGTCATTGCGGCCTTCAATATCAAAGGACGTTTCTTCCATACGGAATATTTCCGGCTTACCGAAGATAAACCAGGTCTAGGTGTCAAGGGCGGCCTGGTCGGACTGGAAGTCAACATGCGTCCGCCGGGAGGCTATACACCGGATATGATGAACTATGCAAACAGCATTGATGTATATTCCATCTATGCCAACATGTGCATGTCCAATAAAAATACTTATAAGAGTGAGAGACCGTATCACTGTATCTACATTGGCAAACGTGATAAGTTCACTTACAAAAATAATGCAGCATCTATTTTTACCAAGTATTCCAAAGATATCATGATGCATGACCGCATGCCGCAGCTGTTAGGTGAGGCTATGGGCAATGAGTTCTATATCTCCCGCTTCAAAACAGAAGAAGAATGTATGCAGTTTGCATCCTTCGTCTATGAGAAAGCAGAAGGATTGAAAAAATGAGAACAGAATACTTCAAAGAATATTCCTACAATTTAAAACGTGATATGGAGTTCAAGGTCTACGGATATTCAGGCAAACCAGTGCTTGTCTTCCCTTCTCAAGATGGTCATTTCTACGATTTTGAAAATCAAGGAATGATCAATTCTATTGCAGAGTATATTGAATCAGGCCGCATCCAGGTCTTCTGCTGCGATTCCAACGACGTCAATTCCTGGTCTTCCACCAGCTGGGACAACCGCAGGAGAATTGAATGTCAGGAAGAATATTTCCGATATATTACAGATGAACTGTGTCCTCGGATCTATCAGATCAGCAAAGATGCCAACGGCGGCATTCCCCGCGGTGCTATCTTAACAACCGGATGTTCCATGGGCGGTACACACGCTTTGAACTTCCTCCTAAGAAGACCTGATCTGTTCTCTGGATGCATTGCACTGTCTGGTGCATACAATGCCAGATTCTTCTTCCCGAACTACTGGGATGATCTGACCTATGCCAACAGTCCAGTTGATTATATTGACGGCATGTCGTATGGACATCCATATGTTGAACAGTACCGTACAAAAGATATTATCCTTTGCTGCGGACGCGGTGCATGGGAGATTCCAATGCAGGATGATGCCGCAAGAATGAAAGAACTCTTCGATTATAAGAACATTCCTGCCTGGGTGGATTTCTGGGGAAATGATGTATCCCATGACTGGCCATGGTGGCGTCAGGAACTTCCTTACTATATGAACTTTGTATGTTAGAAACGGTTAACCCGTTTCTTTTTTTATTCTTTTTTGTTAATATAGTTAGGCAATGGGGAATTGGTGAAATTGGCAGACACGTTAGTCTTAGGATTCAACGCGTTACCCCGGGCAAAACAGCTGGAGGATTGGTGAAACTGGCAGACACGTATGATTTAGGATCATATGAGGCAACTCGTGCAGGTTCAAGTCCTGTATCCTCCACTATCCAAGCCATTTTTGAGGGTTTCGCTCTACCGGTACAGTAGAACGAAATCCTCTTTTTTATGCAAATGTAACTGAATTAGATCCTTTTCAAAAAGAGGCGATTTTCAAATAGTCTAACGCGGTGAACGACCATTGCCAGAAGGAGAAAACATCATGAAAAGAACAGGCAGAATCACCGAAGAAATCGTCAATTTCAAGTACCAGTCAAAGAGTGCAGAAGAGCTCCTGCAGCAGTTCCTTAACGCCAAGCAGGCACAGAACCTTTCGAGTGAAACGATAAAGATCTACCGATTTCACGGCAGGATCTTCTGCCGCTATCTAAGTGACAGAGCCAAGGAGCCAGCATGGAAAGTATGTGACCTGGAATGCTACAACGGCTTTATTCTCTGGCTGCAGAACAGTGACCGTAAGGATATAACAATCACTTCCTTCAGCAGATCTGTAAGGACATGGTTCTACTGGATGATGGACAATAACTGTATTGCCAGATTCCGTATCAAGATTCCACGTTATCAAAGACCATACCGGCAGTCTATTCCGATGAAGAACTTAAAGTGCTCCTGAAGCAGCCTTCCAAGAACTGCACAGAGGTAGAATACGAAACATGGGTATTTATCAATTTGGCAATCGGGACAGGCCTCAGGACTGTCCAGCATGACCTCTATCCATGTAGAAGACATCATGTTCTCTGAGAATACAATCGTTGTGAACAAGACAAAGAACCGGAATGGTCTGCTGCTCGTCATCAATGATGAACTGCTGGCAATCCTGGAGACATATATCCGGCTGTTCCATCTGAACTCAGAGGATTATCTTTTCAGTACTGGCAATGGCACTAAGCTTGCAAACCGGACCATGGAGGACTTTGTAAATCGCTATTCCGCAAAAAGAGGGTATCTCCAAATCACATGTAATCCATGCGTTCAGACATACCTTTGCCAGGAACTTCTATTTACAGAATCATGATATGTATCGTTTCAAGGAACTGATGGACATACATTGATCAGTACTACTGAGAACTATTTAAGATCCTTGGGAATGGATACTACCAAGAAGATAGAATATAATCCTCAAGCACAATTCATTGAGGCAGCTGCACCTAAAACTAAGAAACGTTCAAAACATATTCATTCATCTTTTTGAAAGATCAGTGACATGCTATTTATGTAAAATCAAGATTTTCTGATTAAACATATTTAACGTTATCTATCTTTATAACTGCTCGTTAAATCGGAATTTTCATTACTATTGTTTACTCTATATTGACTTATAGGATTACTTAGATGCTCTACAGAAGCCTTGTCGTCCGATTCTTCGTGTTTGCTTTTATCTTAATAATATTCTCCAGAAGTTATCCATCAATAGTTTATTTGGCTAAGCATTCCTTTTTCCAACATTCTATACCCATATATTAGTCAACCTTATCCTCAATCACATCTCGTATAAATCCAATCCGATCCTTTTCCCTAGGTCTGAACTTTCCATTAATTACTACAACCAGCTCTTTGGATTCATTCACATATATGGTATTTCCTCCGTCTCCAAGAGCTGCATAAGCACGTTCTTTTCCATCGATAATCCACCACAAATAACCATACATAGCTGGCATGCCAGTATGATTTATCTTTGCTGTGGTGCTGTCTATGATCCAGTCTTCTGAAAGTATCTGTTTCCCATCATAAACACCATGATTTCGCATCATCTCTCCAATGGCTGCCATTTCCCGTGCAGTCAGATGAAGTCCCCAGCCGGCATTGTAATTGCCTTTTCGGTCACATACCCAACCGTTGTAATCTGTTCGCCTGTAATAGTCCATTTGTTCATCTTTACTGGCAAAACAAATATCTGCTTTTTCACCGATTCCTAATGGCTCAAACAACGTTTGTTTCGCATATTCTTTTACAGACATTCCACTTACATTCCGAATAATCCCCGAAAGAATGTCTGGTCCGATCAGTGGTGAATATCTAAAATCACCAAGCTTTCCAAACTTCCCACCAACCTGTTTCAAAGAGAAAAGCACCTGATCCTCCGCAGAAAAGTACTTTGTATATGGATTGAATTTATAACGATATGGCACAGTCATCGTAAGCAGATCTTTTAGTGTAACCTGTTTCAGTGTTTCTTCCTTCATCTTGATAAGATACTCAGGGAAAAAGGAAAGCAGCTTGTCATCTATGCTCTGGATTTTCCCTTCTTCTATTGCTTTACCAATAAGCAGTCCCATAATACTTTTCGTAACTGAAAAAACATGCAGGGCTGTATTCTCATTGCATTCATTAAAATACTCTTCAAATACCTTTTTCCCTTTGTGAACAATAATCATTCCCGTAGTGTTGGTAAAAGTCTTTTCAATAACTGCTCTTAATTCTTCCATCATTTCCTCCGTAACATGTATAACATGGTTTACTCAGAGCAATTTAACAGGAACACAAATTTCTACTTCAATCTTATTTTCCTTATCTTTGGATGGGTCATTGAGATAGACTTCAAAAGGTATTTCGTTTCGTGGAATATATCCACTTCCAAACAACCATTCCTTATACATAAAATTCCACGCATCTGGAAATTCTTCCTGAGAAATCTTGAAGTATCCAATTGCATATTTTCCTTTCGGAATAGCCATTTCACCAATTTTGTCATTCCCAGAAATCACTGATGCATCCGGCACCCTCAGACAAATACTTGTTCTAAATTTATCTGAATCCGTGAACTCAGGATTTTCATGATACATCACCAAAATCTGATTGGATCTCTGATTAAGCAACTGTTCCTTTTTTGCAAACACTAAAAGTTTCTTTAAAAGAAACGGAAACTGAATTGCAAGGCTCTTATAATCTCCCATGTGCCTTGTATAAATCACCTTTTGTTCTGGCAAGTCCTCAACCCTGACCAATCCTCTCACAGGATATCCTCGATCATTTTGCTCTGGCCTAGATTTACTGTAATCAGAAAGATAAATTGGTTCCTTGCAATTCTTGCTATATTCTTTTCGATACTTCGTCGGGCTGATGCCAAAATACGCTTTAAACGCTCTCGTAAACACATTAGAATCCTGATATCCTACTTTAAAGCTAATCTGTATCACACTTAGTTCATTACGGTGTGCCAGATAAAACAATGATTTTTCCATGCGAATACGTTTTACATACTGAGCAATATTTTCTCCCAGTACACCTACAAAAATTCGACTAAAATGATATTCTGAAAAACCGGCGACTTTCGCAAGCGTGACTATTTTCAGTTCTTCTTCCATATGCTCTTCTATATAGTCTTGGACGATTTCAATTCTTCTAATGTAATTTTCATGACAGGCTTTTGCAGTTTTATTTTCCATGTGTTCGCTTTATAACTTTCTGTAAAAGATTTGTATAACATTACAAATCGGAATTTTTCGAGTCAGAACTAGGACTACATCAATGATACATTTTAAGATCAGGAAAATGGGAGCGAATTACGTACTTTCGTTCTTTGTCTGATATTGAGATACATCATAGAAATGAGGATTTTGAATATTTATGCTTTTATCATTTGACTATTTTTTACTGAATTTTTTTTATTTTAATACCCAAAGTAAAATTAATTACTTCCTGATGGCTTCGTGGTTTGACGTATTACTTCTATGTATGAAGTAAACATGTCATTCATCGTATTAAGGGTATCTTTGTTATTGCATTTGTAGCCAGTACCGTCGATTATTAAATACGGAGAAAATGGCTCTACACTGACTTCCTTATCTGTCATATGAAAGATGAATATATCGCTGTATGATTTTGCATCAAGCTGTTTGTAAGCATCTGATTTGCTCGTTACCGTTACTGTTTGCAAAAGACTGACAAGTTTCTCTTGATCCGTCTTTGATATTTCATAATTAGGATATGTTCCAAAGAAAACATCCACAGATGAAACATCCTCCTGCTTTAAGTCAGCAAAGGTTTCCTTGGCCAGAATTCGTTCATCAAAAAACTGAAATTAGTACAATCACGGCCCGCAGATGCTATAATAACGTATTTTTTTCTCATCTTAGTCATATTTGTACCCTCCTTTGTTCAATGCTAATGTGACCTGTGAGATATTATTCCTAAATTAATTATTTCATCATACGCTGTATCTGTCGAGTTTAATAGGTCAAAGGCATTCTACTTTTTATGTTGGAAAATTTTTTCAGCCGTTTTTTACATTTGGGGTGATGTTGGAGTTAATCTGTACCTATTGAAGCCTAAAATTTCGTATTTACAAATTCCAGTTTATTTTAGCTTTGATAAAGTCTGTATCTTTTCGCCGTCTTTATTGAAGTTTTTTCTTAAAGATACTTCCGTTAAAATAATAACAATGATAAATATTCCCAGTTGTATGAACGGCAAAATCTTACGTACAAAAAGGACGCTATCATCTAATGAACCATAGATATGCAGATTGATTATGAAAGCAATCAATTCCAAAATCCAACCAGTTTTCCATAATAGCCGACCACAGTATTCATGAGCAAAATTCCATGTATCAATGCTTTTTGTGGAATATGAAGTTCTATATCCCACAAACACGCTGATCTGTTTAGGATGATGTTTCCACAAAAAATATCCCATTAAAATCATCATGAATAATGCAAAGACAGAATCATATATAAAGACCGGATCCCAAAGTGACATATTTTTCTCCTTTAATAGTTTTTACAGCAAATTATATATCATTGTTGATTTCTAAATTGTATTGTTTCATTACTAGGCTTTATCTTTTTCATATTTTGTAATTACCATTGAAATGTGAGCATATTTTGAAACAAAAAGACTTTATCAATTACAATTTGATTCGTGTTATCAAATCAAGGGAACGTTTAATTAAGCAGTAAAATGATTCGAATAATGCAAGAGCCTTTAATAATCTAAATTTTAATCAATGTCCTGCCATTTAAGGTATTCTTATTCATTTTCACTGTCATAGATTGGTAGAAAATTGGCAGACAGTGCATCCCATTTTTGGAGAACATAATTATCTAACGTATTGTTCACTGTACTCTTTCGTCCTGTGTATTCACTGATCATCAAATTTTCCATGTTTTCATCAGAAGCACAGTAACAGTAAACTTTTCCAATCTGATCCGCATTACCAATTTCGATTTTCACTTGGTTACCAGAGACATTTTCCTTGGTTACTGTAGAATTACTATGGGTCCATTTCCCCCCATTCATTTCCTAAAATGAGGATAACGACATCTTCCTTATCTCCAGGATAATCACCATGAGGAATCAAGCTGTAATTTGTAAACCCATACCCATTGAAATATTCATACAGCCGGCCATTTTCTTTTGTGACTGTAATATTTGGTATGGTATATTGCACCTGATCTTTTGTATATGTATATCCCTTTGGATTGTATCTAACATAGAATAACTGCTGGATCATAATTGATCTAGCTGTCAGAAGTGATGCCACAATCAATAGACATGTGACCAGAACAGAAATAATGGTCCGCCGGAAAAGCTTTTGCTTTGTCTCTTTGTCTGCCTGCTGGATCAAATTTTTAGCAACATTCTCACTTGTTTCATCCGACGTTTGTTTGCCAAGGATCAAATCATTCAACGGAATATCAAGCACGGAAGATATTGATTCCAGATTCGCTATATCTGGTATTCCTCTTCCATTTTCCCATTTCGATACTGCATAAGGACTGACTGAGATCTTGGAAGCAAATTCTTTCTGAGTCATATTTTTTTCAATACGTGCTTTTTTAATCAATGCACCTGTTTGATTAGCGTCCATATGTCATCCTCCCTATTCTTAATATGATGCAGTAAATCAAGAATGCAACAGACGCTTCGTCAACTCTCCAATTTTAAGCATTTCATCTCGTTTTAGGAACCATTTGTGCAGCTGGAGCAGCATAGTCAAATGACCTTTCATCAAAGTTGTTCGTGAAATCAGAAGTTATATAATCCGTTATTTCTAATTCATTTAACGTTTGTATATTCCTAAGGGAAAGTTAATCCATTCATCTAAGAGTCTTTGCCTGTACTTATGTACTTTATTGCACAATTTTGTATTTGAAGCAATGATTACCAATAGAATCAATGCACAACCAACACCAGCAAACCATAATGATTTATCATGAAAATATTCTAGCTCATTCAATAATGAAGTATGATCTAATACCTCCGACAGCAGTAAATCAATGAATGCAAATAGTAGAATCCAATTCTGTTTTCTAAAGTATCTTTTCGTTGCTTCATTTGTGTAATCTACCGCTTTTATAACAGTTTCTTTTGTTTCTTTATCCGTTTTTCCGCTTCTGCGTTCGCCATCCATAATCTCTCTAAGATCAATTGCATAATAATCTGAAATCAAGATCATCAGCTCGATATCTGGTAGATTGATTCCATTTTCCCATCGAGAGACAGTCCGATTCGATACATCAAAGATTTCAGCAAATTGTTCTTGTGTTAAACTTTTTTCTTTCCGGAGTGTCTTCAAGAACATACCGATTTTCTGTTGGTCCATATGTGCATAGTCTCCCTTCAAGAAAAATGTAGCTTAAGATCATCAAAAGAAACAGGACACAGACCGAGAAGTAATGTATTTCTGCATTACTTTCTCAAACATATTTATAAAACTGTCTTGTGAGACTACATCTTTCACATTTCTCATCGCAATTCTTTCAAAAAATTTTGGTTTATCAATCATTGCAGATCCACAGCAATTAGAATTTAAATCTATCTGTTATAACTGTTTACCAGCTCTTCACGCCAAATTGGTCAAAAGGGAAGACAATAAATATTCCCTTCGATGTAATATCTTCTGCCTTAAAAGCACCGTAATACCTAGAATCCGACGAGTGCGGACGATTATCTCCTAAGCAGTAATATTCATCCGGTCCAAGTGTAATTGGTAATACATCGGCCATAAAAGTTCCTTTATATCCTCCCACATAGGATTCCTCAAGAAAGTTCTCTGAAACATGTTCACCATTGATGAAAAGCATTCCATTTTGATAGGAGACGGTTTCACCTGGAAGACCGACGACTCGCTTCACAATACGTTTGTTTCCAATCTTGATAATAACAATATCAAACCGGTCAATGCTTTCCGTTTCTTTACCAAATAGATTACTAAAGCCAGAAGATTTATCTTCCAGTGTAGGATACATTGAACTGCCCTGTACCTGAATCGGCATCACTATAAAATTTGATACAATCCCAAAAGCTAAAATAAATATAGCCATACTGCGAATGAAAGAAAGAATTTCTTTCTTTGCAGATAAAGGTTCCATATCATCTGACAATATGGGAGCAGCACTGTAATCAGAGTTATCTTTCCCATCCGTAAGTTGTTCGATGATTCGAGTCTCAATTAAATCGTCGTTTTTATCTATATTCTCTTTCAACGCTGGTTTTCTCATATACTCTTATTCCTCATGTAAAGTAATCAATCTCATCCACATCAATGAGCTGAGCATCTACTTTGACCTCAAAAATTCAATTAAGAACTTTACGGCAGCTGCTGCCAACAACACAAGAAATGCTGTACTTGCTACCTGAACAAACATATTAAAAGGACTGATTATCTGAACCGTACCTGTAATATCCATAGTCCTCTCCTCAATATTGCTGGTAAATATTATATATAGAATAAAATAGACGTTTGGATAACAATATGTTCAATGTCTAATTTGGTAGTTTCATTGTCTAAACGGCTTCTTTTAACTCATAATTTTCCACAAAATACGTTAGAATGAATAAAAGGTAAAATGCCAATGAATAGCAATCTGCTCAGTAATATTCTCATCAATATGTTTCAGTCAATTCTGTTGATTATATTTCCCTGCCTATATATTCAAAATGGCAGACGAAAGCTCATGTTTGGTTTTTTGTTTTCTGTTATTTTGTGTTTAGAAGTTACAATATTAAATAAAAATCATCATTTGCACTGAGGATATGAAATAGCACAATAAATCGTTAGTTTGAAGATATAATTTAATTGTCCATTAGAAAGATGGACAATTAAGAGATTTCAGGAAGCTGACGGTCGTTAATGGGCTTGGCGGTTCAGGCTGTCAGTTTCCTAAAGTCTCGAACCGCCAAAAATGAAAAATGAGAACAGTTCCAAAGGCAGACATCGTTCTGTCCCTTTAAGGCATTTCACGTGGGAGAACAAGGAACATAAGAGCGATAGTGAAATCCTGATTGAGTCCACAGTGACAGAATAGTATGGTGCCAAGCACCGTCCAGCGTCTAGAGAAGAAATTAAATTCATTAATAATCTTCCAATTAAATACTGCCCGTATTGTGGGTCAATTTATTTCTGTCGCGCAGGATTCAACAGATCAGGGATACAGCGATATAAATGCACTGACTGTGGTGGACGCTTCAGTCCATTCACGAATACGACCTTTGATGAGAAGAAAATCCCGATATCTGAATGGATCGAGTATTTACTGCATCTCTTTGAATTCCATTCTGTCAGATCCAGTTCATTCGATAATCGAAATGCGGAATCTACAGGCAGATACTGGCTGTTGAAGGTCTTCAGTGTCTTAGAAGATATCCAGGATGATGTGGTATTGAACGGAAATGTTTGGATTGACGAGACGTTCCTTTCTGTTCCAAAATCAAAGATCAAAAAACGGAACGGGAAGAAGCTCAGGGGCATCTCCAGGAATAAGATAGCAATCGCATGTGCAAAAGATGGGAATGGTCATTCAGTCATGATAACGATGGATACATCGAAGCCATCCATCAAAAGCACCTGGGATGCCTATGGCACACATATAGCAGCTGGATCAGCACTGATTCATGATGGAGAACATTCCCATTCAATTCTGATACAAGACCTTGATTTAAAAAGTGAAGTATATTCAACTGAAGAAACAAAAGATATGTCAGACGATAAGAACCCACTACGGCAGATCAATGAAATGCATCGATTAATGAAGCGCTTCTTTCGGGAACATGATGGGTATGACAGAGAACATCTGCAGGATTGGCTGAACCTATTGTGGTTCATCATGAATGGACCAGAAGATAAGTATGACAAGGTGCTGTCTTTCATGAAGCTGGCTGTTTCGTCACCAAAAAGAGTGCGATATCGAGATGTAATGTCAGGAAAACATGATTAAATGGTGTTTCTCTATATCCTCAGTGCAAATGATGATTTTAATTAATTATCGATGGCTGATTATTTCCCTGAAATCGTCCAGATCTGAGTTTTTCATAAACACATATCAAGCTCCAAAAACTTTCTACTTCATACTAGTGTTGGTTATCCTCACTTTTAAAATTGATTCGATATATTGCATTCAATTAATTGTTCCCGACTGAATTTGTAGTCTGGCGTATCTGATCAAGATACGAATTATAAATATCAATCATCTCATCGAGAGAGGCTTTATCATAGCAATGATAAACCGTATCATTAATTATGATAAATGGGCTGCATGGCTGGACCCAGATCTGTTTTTCTGTATTCAGATTAAGAATGAATATTTCACTGTATGTTTTTGAGCTTAGCTGACTATTAATGATTTTATATAAATATGATTTCCCTATAACAGTCATAGGTTGAAGAAGTTCGACGATTCTCTTCTGATCCGTTTCTGTGATCTGATAGGCAGGTTTTTCACCTAAGGAGATTTCAATTGATTTGACATTTTTCTGACTTAAATCAGAAAATGGTTTTCGTGGGTAGAATTCATTGATTAAAACACATGAAATCAATACAACGACAGCCACAGTTGCTATTACAATGTATTTTTTTCTCATCTTAGTCATATTGGCACCCTCCTTTGTTCAATGCTAATGTGACTTGTGAGATATTATTCCTACATAAATTATTGCATCGCACGCTGTATTTGTCGAATTTAATAGGTCAAACCGCCTTTTGCATTGTAAAATCGAAAACCTTCATCTGCGATTCAGGTGTTCCTATTGTTCTATCTACAACCTATGGGATAAAGTATGTTCTTTTTTTCGTTGAACGTTTTAGAAGACTAGGCTGATCTTGGAAGATTTCTTCGTGAAGTTGATATAGACCTTCCTCCATCTTGCTAGTGTCAAATTTAGGGAACGTATGTTTTAGTAAAAGGCGTTTACAAATAATGCAAGCACCTCTACAAATCAAGATTTGTCTCATTGATTACGATAAGGACAACAGCTATCTTCTGGTTCCACAATTCATCAAAATCAAATGATGTCATGCTTGTCAGCTTTCTATCAGGTATGATTTCCTAATTTGTTGCAATTACACTTTTTATATTTCTTATTGCACTATCATTATCTATTTTGTTTAAGATATAACTTACATCGTCATATCGTGAGGAATCTGACTGTGAACCTAAACTGATAATCAAGAATTCCTTACCATATATTTGATATAAGACAATCAAATTATAATTACCATTCAGTGATCCAGTTTTTACTCCAATGACATTCTCATTGTAATATTCAGACGTTATATCTAAATAGGCATTTGTATTCTGCCATACTTTAACAGTGCCGTCAGGAAGTTCAGCTGTATATTCACTCTGAGAGATGATATTTCGGAACCATTGAAATTTTATCAAGACATTGACAACATTGTTGAGGTCCATAGCAGTAGTCTGTGATTCTGAATCGAATCCACTTGGATCATGTATAACTGTGTTTCTATATCCGCAATCTTTTAGATGCTCATTTAATCTTTCCATAAACAGATCAATTCTTTCCTGACCAGGTTTCATTTCAGGAAACAGAATGCCTCCACAGTAATCCGCCACCACATACGCCGCATCATTTCCCGACGGCACCAGCATCGCTGCAAACAGATTCTGCAGATAGTATTCTTTTGCTTCGATACCTGCGGTGGATGAACCTGGTTTTATTAATGACAGTACATCATTATCTGCTAATACTATACTGTCAAGATTTGCAAGCTGGGTCGCATATTCAATTACATAAAGTTTTGCCAAACTCGCTGGAATCTGCTTCTCATTCTCATTTTTGAGTATGTATACATCTTTGTTAGAACAGTCAGTCATCATTAAGGATTTTTCATTATATGCGTCATTCTGAAATTCACTATGGAACATTGCTTTTACATTATTCGTTTCACTCTTAAAACCATCTATTCTAATTACCTGGTTAACTAAATATATTCCCATTGCCAAAGAGCAAATCAGGGAAACCAGTACGAGAACAAGATGTGACTTTTTAATTCTACGTTTTCTTTTCATAAAAGCCTCCGATTATTAAATATTGGAATTACTGTACAGTCCATTTATTTCCGAATAGCAGATGTGGAGCCTATAATTATCCAATTTTTATCTACCATACTATAGATATCGTAATAATCTTTGAAATGACTATCATTATGTCACTTAATACGCTTTTATTCACAACATTTTGAAGCGTACTATCGGTGTCAAGTCAAAGAAACTTCTTTTATAAAAGGTATATTTCAAGAAATGCAAATAGCCATACAAATTTCAGTTTATCTGTTTATATAAAAACCAGTCAAAATAGCAGCATATCTTATGCTTATTTTGATTTTAAAAAAATGAACAAGAATTTTACTGCAGCAGCTGCCAGCAGCACAAGAAATGCAGTACTTGCCACCTGCAAAAACATATTGAAAGGACTGATCATCTGAACCGTACCTGTGATGTCCATAATCATATCTCCTTTGCTCTCTTGAAAGATCTAATTTTCTAGTAAATTCATATACCGAATTGTGAATGTAGTTCCTGTGCCTTCTTCAGATTCGACTGTAACAGTACCATTGTTGTTCTTGATGATTGTCTTTGCTAATGACAGTCCAATCCCCACTCCATCTTTTGAGGCATTCTTTCCTTTATAGAAACGTTCAAAGATATGTTTTTTATCTTCTTCATCCATACCGCTGCCGGAATCCTGAATCTGAACTTCTGTGTAGAGCTTTGTCTGCCTTCCTTTAATGCGGACTGTACTCCCGTCTGGTGAGTGTTCAACAGAATCTTTTACAATATTGGAAACTGCTTCCACCTGCCAGTTGAGATCACAATTTAGATAGATCTGATCAGATACATCCACAGTAACATTTACATTTCTCAGATCACTGAGTGATGCGTTATTCTGAACTGCTTTTTCAGCAATATCCTTCAATGAGTTGAGCTGATTATTGAATTCGACAGAATTTATATCAAATCGTGATAATTTCAACAGTGACTGTACCAGGAAATTAATATTCATCGTCTCTCTTTTAATATCTGCAATGAACTCATTTCTTGTGGTCTGATCCATATCCGGATCATCCATCAAATTATCCAGCATGATACTGATTGAAGTCAGCGGTGTCTTCAGCTGATGTGAGATATCTTCCATCGAAGTCTTGATGCTGGACTTGTCTTTCTTTGCGTTCTCACTTTCTTCCTTCAGCATGATTGTAGTTTTATACAGCTCATTCTTCAGGATTGCCAGGTCAGACTCATCGTTGCTGTCCATGACCAATTCATAATTCTTCTGATTGATCTCTTCCAGACAGTGGATAATATCATTGATCTTATTATTCTCATACTTCTGATATCGGCGAAAGATGACAACCCCTGCACCAGCAAAGATCAGAATGAGAAGACTGCTGTAAATGTAATACTTGTCAGTAATGCTTCTGTTCTGCAGCAGGATGGAATCATTGGCTAGATCGATTCCATACTTGCTTGTCAATTCCTGCTGTTTGGTTTCACCATTGAGGATCTGAATGATATCTGTTTCACTGACATCGGGATACTTATCCTGAATCTCAGCAATCAAAGAACCAAGCGCGGCATTCGTGCTCTTGCGGTACTGCTCACTTTCATAATGAAATAAAATGATATTTGCAGTAAGGAAGATACAGACCAGGCCGGCAAATACTGCCGCATATTTTCTATTTATCTTCATCGATCCTGTACCCGATTCCTTTGACCGTAACGATGATATCTTCTCCCAGCTTTTCCCTGATTCGCTTCAAATAGACTGTGACAGTATTTTCGTTGACATCATTCCCTGTCCACTGCCAGATGGATTCAATCAAGGTATTTCGGGAAACAACTTTATTGATATTTGTAAAGAGCAGACTGAGGATCTTCAGTTCCAGACTGGTCAATGCAATCACATGTCCTTCTTTGTAGATCTCCATTTTATCAAAATCGAATGTAATGTTCCCTACAGTGACCTGATGACGCTGGTCTTTTGAAAGGATACGGTTCACACGGGCCATCAATTCTCTAGTGGAAAATGGTTTTGTAATATAGTCATCAGCACCAAGTTCCAGTCCAGCAACAATATCATCTTCCGTATCTTTGGCAGTCAGAATGATTGTTGGAATGTGCATCGGTTTAATGTGTTTTCTATAAAGATCCAGACCATTACCATCTGGAAGAGAGATATCAAGAATAACCAGATCCGGTCTGTTCGTCTTCAGATAAGTCTCTGCTTCCAGGATCCGATCAGCAGGATCCATAGCGAAACCATTCTTCTGAAATGCATACTCCAGGCCTTTTGAGATTGTCGGATTGTCTTCTACCAGTAAGATTTTCATAGATTTCTCTAGTCCTATACTATCATGAAGAGAGGCGATATGTATCGTCTCTCTATTCTTAATAAACTCTTAAATGTTCTCAGAACGGATTGTTTCAATCGTATTCTGCTGATTGATCTTAGATATAGATAATCTCATGATACTGATCAGCAATATGCTCACTGCCACGATACAGATCAGAACATGCTTCCATGGGAACAGATATCCTACTGTGAATACTTTTCTCATTACGTAATAGATGACCGCTGTAATCAGGATTCCAATCGGAACGCCGATCAATAGAGCTCTTGTACCGTATAAGAAGCTCTCTAAGCTGACCATCTGATTGAATTCGTGTCTGGTCATGCCAATGCTCTTCAATGACGCAAATTCTTTCTGCCGCAGATTCATATTGGAAGTTACAGTATTGATGATACTTGTAATACCAATCATAGTAACAATGATGATGAATCCATACGCAAATACAGAGAACATCATGATGAGACTGTCATTCTGCTTTTTCGATTCAGTAATGTTGGATATATTCAGCTGTCCCTGATCTAGATTCTCAAGGTTCTTCATCACTGTATCAGGATCCTCTGCCGAAATATAGATTGAAGAAGCATTCTGTATATTCTTGATCTGATCCATATACGAACGGGAAACAATCAATGAACAACTATCAGGATAGCCGTCACTTGAGAAATAACACTCTGGCTCGATAGAGGTCACAGCAGCTAAAGTCAGCGAGATATTTTGAGAAAAGTTCTCAAGATAATGTTTTCCCAAATCATCCGAATCTGTCTCCGCTGTCTTTCCGTTTATGACATCACCGGCAGTATATGTCGTCCTTTGCGTTTCTATGACCTTTCCTTCCACTTTACTCTTAAAGGAATTTAATAGGACACCGCCATCTTTCATATCTGATTCATTTATCCCAAGTTCTGATAAATATTTCTGATAGGTGTCGTCGTCCAGACAGACAAGTGAGAGCATGTTATCTGAAGTAGAATGTCCAGCCTTGATCAGTTTGTTATAATCGTCTGTTATCTTTAGATCCGGGACATAGATCATTGATCTGTTCAATATGCAGTATCTGTCCTTTTCCCCTAGCACACTGATAATATCATTGACATTATTTTTCAGTGATACATTATCTGTTGTTGAAGGAAATGCTATTAAATTATAACTTTTTGTAACATATATATCATTTGTCGTCCGCAGGACAGTATTGAAAACATACGACATTGAGATAAAGGTGATACAGCTGACAACAATGGATACAACCGTTGTTCTGTACTTCTTCTTATCTCTTTTTGTATTCTTATATGCTACGACACCGCTGACACCAAGAAGCTTCCGCATGATGCGTGGTGTCTGTAGAGATTTTCGGTTTATCTTTACATCATCATTCCCACGGATTGCAATAATAGGTGCAATCTTAGATGCTTTCCTGGCACTTCTTGAAGCAGAAATCATTACTGTGATCAAGCCGAACAGAAACGAAGCTGCTATTGATATCGGAGTCACATAAAATTCCATCTTGATCCGGTAGATTCCTTGCATTAAGTTCTGAAGAATTTGAACTAAAACAAGTGTAAATGCCAAGCCTAAACAGATTCCCAATGGAATTCCAATCGCAGATAGCATAAGTCCTTGATAACGAACAGATGCCTTAATCTGCTTCTTTGTTGCACCGACGCTCCGCAGTACGCCATAATGTCGTATGTTCTCTGTTGCCGCAATATCAAAGCTAGTCTTGATACAGAAAACAGATGCAGTCATAATAACCACTATGACAATAGCTGCAAAGAAATAAAGTGACACTGTAGAGTCTCCCTTCTGCAGTGTCTCTGCAGAGATCAGAAACGTATTCACAGTGTAGTCATATTTCTTTGTATTTTCTATGTTCTTATATATTTCAACAGCAGTATCTTCTGAACCGACTTTATGCCTCATGAATAAATCAAATTTGTCTTCATCAACGCCAAGAATATTGGCGGTAACTTTATATTGATTGGCAAGTGCTTGTTTTGTATATCTTGCATAGACCGAATAAGTACCAAGTACTGCAGGATCATCATATACAAGACACGAATATGCTGGCGTCTGATAGCCTTCATCAGACATCTTTTTTGAAATGCCGACTACGGTATATTCTTTCGTAAATTCATGTACAAATGTGCCAGTTCCGTCATCGCGAGAAATATTGGTGAACTCTTTCCCCTCTTCATCCAGCCACTCGCTTACATCGAGAGTAATGACATCGCCTATCTTATAGACTTGTTCCCCTTTGGATGTCAGATCCTTTGAGATAGCAATCTCGCCATCCTTCTGCGGATATCTGCCCTCGCTGATCTGATAGGTCGTGTTTATAAAATCTTCCTGAGTCCCGCCAATCAGATAGAAATACTTTTTATAGTCGTTACCGCCTTTTTGCAGGGGACTGTATCCAATACTGTGAATCTTATATACTTTTTCTAAACTGCGATTATTTTCGAATGTAGATAGATCTGTACCTGGCACTCCTGAAAAACTGTAATGAAAGTTCCCGCCATATGTAATTGTTCGATTGATATACGATTGCCGAAAACTGCTCACCATAGAAGCAACTGCCGTGATTAAAGCAATAGACAGAATAATCGCAATAATTGTAATGATAGATCTTTTGCGATTTTTTTTCAGATCTTGAAATGTCAGTTTCTTGAGGATGTTCATGATCAGCGTTCCTCAACAATTCTGCCATTCTCAAGTTTAATGATGCGGTCTGCTACATTGGCAATCTCCATGTCATGCGTAATCAGAATGATTGTCTGATACATCTCTTTATTGGACTGCTTGAGCAGCTGGACAATCTCATTGCTCGTTTTGGAATCCAGATTGCCGGTTGGTTCATCTGCCAAGATGATAGCAGGATGTGTGATCAATGCCCTGCCAATGGAAGCTCTTTGCTGCTGACCTCCGGAAAGTTCATTTGGAAGATGCTTTCTTCTGCTTGTCAGGCCCAGTACATCAAGCATCGCTTTCATTTCTTCAGGTTCGACATGTCTGCCATCCAATTCCACTGGAAGAGAGATATTCTCCTGTACATTCAGAATTGGTATCAAGTTATAGAACTGATAGATCAGACCTACCTGTCTTCTGCGGAAGATAGCTCTTTCATCTTCTGACATCTGGTAGATATCCTGGTCACCAACATACACCGTACCTTCTGTTGGTTTGTCTACACCGCCAATCAGATGCAGCAATGTTGATTTACCGGAACCGGAAGCACCGACTATCGCAAGGAACTCGCCTTTATTGACAGAAAAAGACACATGGTCCAATGCAATGACCTGTGCTTCGCCTTTTCCATAAATCTTAGTCAGATCTTCTACTTTTACAATTTCCATAATGATAGATTCCCCCTGTTTCTTTCTAAAAACAGTATAGGGAATGTAAAGTGACAACCAAGTGACATTACAGAATTTTCTTACTTGAAGGAACCCTGACAATAAATGAAGAACGCAAGGATTTAATATATCCTCTATACAGTCAGAGCACTAAGAAACATGTTGTAATCGCCAAAAATCATTATAATAGTCACTCTATTTTGTCGGGAATGGTGCAAAAATAAAAGCTTTTTGACAAGTTTTGATGTTTCTATCATCTTTGCAGATATACTCAGCGAGTGTTATACAGTTTCAATATTACTTTGCTATGATTTTGAACTTCTGTTCTCATTTTTTCTGACGCGACCTATTGTTCAACTAAGCCATAAAATGAAAGCACACGAAAAAATGATCACTGTAAAAAAACATGCTAAGGCAATATATCGATCTGTATTCTGAAAAAAGTTTTGATCATTTCTCTTTGCTATCCAATAAACAACTGTATACATTAAAATCAAAGCGATTTCCTCAAAATACCGCTGACTTCTCAAATCTTTTGGACCTGCCAATCCATCAATAATC
>Ga0268356_10863_pt1 | contig 25918 bp, 24 predicted proteins | sample BioMet10_FD_194415 | JGI IMG/M metagenome (GOLD analysis project Ga0268356, IMG submission 194415) | Sewage microbial communities from Oakland, California, United States - Biofuel 10 (PacBio Assembly) | ecosystem: Engineered > Wastewater > Sewage > Unclassified | place: USA: California | collected...
TGATGCCGCAGTCATTCCCTTAAGCCCCTTAATACAAACATTTGCAGCTTCGATACCAGTATACATAGCTGTATAAGTTGATGTAGGAATATTCGATGTGTGTACAAGTAATTGGCTACCTGGTTTTTAGAATTTGTTTCACCTTCTGTAGAGAAAACATTCATCTGTACCCATTCCCAATTGATAATACAACTCACGATTGAATGTATTTGAGTAACATCCAAGTACTGTCATTTCAGCTCTAGAAACATTTTCAAAAGCTGTAGCACTGTTTAATTTTGTTTCTGATGGCATATCAAGCCAATTTTCACAAGAAGTAGAAGCTAGCATAATAGCTGCCAACCCTAATATATTAATTACTTTCTTCATGATTATCATCATTTATTAAAAGGTTAAATTTAAACCGACAACATAACTCTTTGCACGTGGATATGCAGAGTCATCGATACCTTGAGTCAATGCACTTGAGGTAGCAGCAACTTCAGGATCATAGCCACTATAATTTGTAAATGTATAGATGTTATTCAATGTACAGTAAACTCTGGCATTGTTTATATGTGCTTTTTGCAACATCTTTTTTGGTAATGAATAGCCTAATGTAATAGTACTTAAACGAAGGAATGAACCATCTTCAAGATAATAATCCAAAGCATCAGAAATAGCTATTTTATTATCGGCGTTTAAGCTCCACATCGCATTCTTACCATACTGTTGTGGGTTTAGTTCGGCCAAACGAGCAAGATTCTTAGTTTCTTTACCTGTAGCAGGATCAACCAATTTGAAACGGCTGTTCATTACGTCCAATGTATTCTGATTAGGTAAATAAGGACCGATAAAACGTTGAGAACTCATATTGAAAACTTTATTTCCATATACAAAGTTCATAAATACAGTTAGGTCAAAACCTTTATAAGAGAAAGTATTATTTAAACCACCCTGGAACTTAGGTTGAGCATTGCCAATAACACTACGATCATTTGTTGACCAAACAGGATTACCATTGGTATCTTTTTCACCTGCTATACAAACATATTTCACATCACCCGGTTTAACTAATGTTCTGTTTTTACCTTTCAAACTTGCAACACCATCCTTTAATGTATATGTACCATTTGCATTCTGGTTAAAGTCATCTGTTGTATAAACCCCGTTGTATTTGTATCCATAGTACTGACCAAGAGGTTTTCCAACCTTTATCATATAATCAACTCTTGATCCATAGTTCTGAATAAAGTAATCATTACCTCCTTCTCCATAAAGATCAAGAACTTTAGAACGGTTTAAATGAAATATTGAAATCTGTTGACCAGGTAAAATTCTTATTACGGATATTACTTGAATTCAACACGAATTCAATACCACGGTTACGAACTGAACCAATATTCTGAAATTGATATGAATAACCAGTTGTCGGTGGAATCTTATTTTTAATAATCAAGTTAGCTGATTCATTGTTATACAAATCAACGCTTAAATTTACACGACTATGAAGAACAGATAAATCCAAACCAATATTTGTAGTGGTGGTAGTTTCCCATTTAATTTTTTTATTCCCAAGGGTATTGTCAAAAACCAATGTCGAAACATCTGCATTATTAATTGCATAATGACCAGCTTTATAATCAGTTGTATACATGTTATTATCAATATTACAATTTCCAGCTTTACCATAGCCAAGACGAAGCTTCATGTTATCAAAGATTTTCTGATCTTTCATAAATTCTTCTTCAGTAATACGCCATGCAGCTGAAGCTGAAGGGAAATATCCCCACTGATTTCCTTTTAAGAATTTAGCAGATCCATCAGCACGCATAGTACCAGTTACCAAGTAACGACCTTTATAATCGTATGACGCACGACCAAATACAGAAACTAAACCAATTCGACTTTTATCAGAACCATATGTATAAGCAGAACCCATAGATACATTATTCAATCCAAAGTTTGTTTCATCAAAACCATGATACTCATTATCTAAACTAAGAGACTCTGAATAACTTGTTTCTTGTCCTAATAAGACATTCAATTTATGATCTCCAAATTGATGACCATAATTAAGAGTATTAGTAATCTGCCACGACATCTTTTCAGCATTATCACGTGATCCGTAAGGTCCACCATAATTCTGAGCAGTTTTTGTACGTCCATCATCCCAATAATCGTTGCGAACTTGTTGCCACAAATAGCTACCTGCAGTACGGAAAGTTAAATCCTTTATTATATCAATTTCCAAACCTGCATTAACAGAGTACTGACGAGTAAACTTTTTCTGAGTTACAGCATCATTTATAATAAGCGGATTATAAACATCATATTGCGAATCAAGTGCTAACATTTCATCACTGATATCTGACTTTATAAATTGTTCGTTTGTGAAACGAGTACCACCTGTTACAGGTTGCAGAATAGTCATTTTAAGCATACCACCTAATGAACCACCGCCCTCAAGTGTTGTTGACTGGTAACCGGTATTAAAATCTAATCTGACACCTTTCCAAAGTTCATGATTGATTTTTGCACGAATACTATTTTTAGAATATCCATGTTTAGACATAATACCTTCCTGATCTGTATAGTTGTAGCTCAACATATACTTTGTTTTCTCATTACCACCGTTGACGTTTAAGTTATGATTCTGAAGCATACCTGTTCCACCAAATACAAGATCTTGCCAATCAATACCTTTACGTGATCCATATTCACTTTGAATACGATCATATGCTCCTGTATAGAAATCTGTAGTAGATGTATCACCACCAAACATTGAAGCCCACTTACTTTCGTTTCCTGCCAGAGTCTGGAATTCATATTGATATTTTACGTAATCAAGAACATTCATGATAGGAAGCTTCTTACCAAGTTTTTCAAAACTAAAATAAGTGTTATAATTAACTTCTGTTTTACCTGCCTTACCAGATTTTGTGGTAATGATGATTACACCATTAGATCCCTGCGCACCATAGATAGCAGTAGCAGATGCATCTTTCATTACATCAATAGATGCAATATCGTTAATATCAACATTCTGCAAACCATTTTCCATTTGGAATCCGTCTACAATATAAAGAGGAGAAGTACTTTGTGTAATAGATGTACCACCACGAACAGTAATGTTGATTGAAGCCCCTGGAGCACCACTCTGAGTAATAACGTTTACACCTGCAGCTTTCCCTGTCAATGCTTGTGCAGCAGTTGTAACAGGAACAGTTTTAAGTTCATCTCCTCCTACGGATACAGAAGCAGCAGTTAAGTCTTTACGTTTTACTTTAGCATAACCAATTGCAACTACTTCATCAAGCATTTGCGCTGATTCTTTTAAAACTACATCAATTTTTGATTGATTGCCGATAGTTACAGTTTGTGATTCGTAACCTACAAATGAAAAAACTAATTGTTTTGCAGTAGCTGGAACAGTAATGGTATATTTTCCATCAAGATCTGTCATTGTACCTTTAGTAGTACCTTTTACCACTACAGATGCTCCAATAACAACATCAGAAGCATCTTTTACCGTTCCAGTAATTGTTTTGTTCTGTGCAAACGCACTAAAGGTGCAGCTTACCAATAAGAGCATCAGTAAGCATAACCTCGCATGTAAGATTCTCATAGACTAATTATTATAATTGATTAATAGATAAATCTAAGACTAACTCATTTCTCATTCAAAAGATGAGACAAACCGTCCATAATCTGGAAGAAGTTTTGCCATAAGTCTTTATTAACAAAAGAGAAATTGATTAAAAAAATATGTAATAATTCTAAAAGCAGTAATTATCTTAATCTCTAAAAAGGATAAAAAATGCAGCACGAAGAATTAATCCACATAACAAATGTAGAGATAGCAAAGCTGTACATAGTTGTACTTTTGATTGAAAAACTTAGTTTTTTGATTTTATATTAAAGAGAAAAGAACATCCGTAATCTCTTTAAAGAAAAAAGATTAATCAAAATGATACTCAGCGTATTCATTTTGATTTTTAAAGTTTTAGAGTTCTAACTCTGTCTCACGACCAAAACTACGATATTCAAGTGGCGTAAATCCTGTTCTTTTCTTAAATAAAGAGAAAAAGTGTTCGGTTGAAGTATAATTTAATTGATACGAAATTTCTTTGACTGATTGTGATGTGCCGACTAAAAGTTGCTTTGCTTTACGCAACTTCAGTTCCTGAAAATATTTTGCAGGAGCATATCCAGTATAGTCTTTAAATATCTTCCTGAACCAGGAGTAACTGATATTAAGTTTCATAGCAAGCTCTTCAGGATCAACATCCTTAAAAACATTCTCGTTCATTATAATTTTAGCCTGCTCTATTTTTTGATCCATATCTCCAATTTCATATATCTTATTTTTAGAAATTGATAAAATCATTCCTAGCATATGCAATACTATTCCTGCGAGATATTGTTGAGACGATATCTTATCGGTTTCTGCAACTTCTATTGCACGTGAGAATAGATTTACCAGTTCTTCATTTAAACCAACTTCAAGAATCTGCTTTTCTGGAGACAAAAATGAGTTTTTAACAATGTTATCGATTATCTCTCCCTCAAATCCTATGTAATATTCATTCCATCCGGTATGTATTAGCGGATGGTAAGTGTGCCATTGTCCTGGGAAAAGAACCATTAAGCGACCTTTACAAATTTGAGTTTCAGGCGTTGAATCGGAAGTGAAAAGTCCACGGCCTTTTGTAATATAGACAAACTGATACTCTCTTAATATACGGCCTTTTTGAGCATTAAAAAAATAACCTAAGGGATGATCTTTCAGAGGATAAGGAGAATTTGGAACTATAGATTGAAAACCCACAGTATTAACAGACAGACCAAACTTTTGGTCCATGTCATTAACAATTAAATATTTAAAATCTACGCCCAAATCGTTATAATCCTTTGTCATTGTTGCTTAAAGTGTTGTTATCTAGGCAAAAATAGATATTATTTCTGACAATGAAACGACAAAGAACTAAAGGAACCCTAAAAAAATAAAAAAATAAATGTGAGTTTTTTGCAAAAACAAATATATATTTTTACAAAAAACTCACACTAATAAAAATTAAAGAAGATTCTTCTTTATTTCTTCACAACTATTTTATCATATTGTTGTTCTGCCTTTATTTCAGAATAAGCAGGAGCATCAATCATTTCAACCAGTGCCCTTAAAACAGGACCTTCTCCCATTGGATCATTTTCCTGAGTAGGACGATTATAATAATATGTAATAGCAGGCATAATTCCGGTACCTACACAGATACCGGTAACATCGCCATTATCTGTAATTAACTTCATCATTCCTTTAAGACCCTGCTCAGCCACATAAATAAAATCAGGGTGTAACCACCCTTCTTTAACACCACGAGCAATACCAAATACAAACATTGCAGTACCTGTTATTTCTTCAAAGGAATCTTCTTTATCAAGAAGCTGATGCCATAAGCCATTCTTACCTTGATAACGAGCTACACCACTAGCTTGTTGCTGGAAATTCTTAATCACAGCATCACGCAATGGATGATTCTTTGGCATTCTGGTAAGAAGATCTGCCTGTGCCATAAATACCCATCCATTTGCACGGCTCCAATGAGCAACTCCATGCTCATTATTATCAGTATGGTAACAGTGGTAATATATATTTTTCTCAGGGCACCACAAATACTTATTATAATTCAAAATCTGAGTAGCAGCATCAGTAAAATACTTTTCATCTCCTGTCAGAGTGCCCATTCTGGACAAGAAAGATATAGCCATAAAAGCATCATCAGCCCAGATTGTATTAACATGCGGCCAAAGGCGCGCTATAGTTCCATCAGCCAAACGTGGTTCTGCATAATTTAAATGATCAGCTGTCTGATTAATATAATTCAAAATGATTTATTAGGATGACGTTTCTGAAGTTCTATTAAACTTGCTCCCATGGGTCCATTATCATCAAGACGTTTTCCACGGAAAATCATGTGCCAGTTTACTTCACGAACTGCTTTCCATCCTCCTTCTTTTAAAGTCTTATCATATAATTTCCTGAAATAATCAAGATTTCCTTCATTAAATACGAAGTTCATGTTTTTTAAGACATATTCATCATACTTTTTGTCGCCAATCTTATCTGCTAATTCAAGTAAAGCAATATTTGTTACACCATTTGTATAATGCCAATCATTATATTTACTTTCAACTTTAACATCATTTGTAAGAGGCACATTTTTAAGTGACTTATATACCTCTCCTGTCTTTTTATTTTTAAACTCACATGTAGTACTGCTTAAAATACGATCGGCAATTTTAACAGCAGCCTTCTTTAGGAGTCATCTTCGTTTGAGCAGAAATAGGCACAAAAAAAAGGGTGATAACACCCAGCAATAAATTCTTCTTTAAATTCATCATAAACGAATATAGATTATATCAGAACAAGAGATGAATTTGATTTTTCAAATTCAATTCTCTTATTCTAACATAATATTTTTAATTATACACTTTACTATTTAGGGAGATTGAATGCTACTTTCAATTCTTCCATCAATTCATCAGCCATACCTGTAGGTTCAAAGCCCATAGACTTTGCTGTCAGATATATCTGAGCTGATTTAGAAAGTGTGTCAACCATATCAAATGCTTCCATTACATTTTCGCCAACAGCACAAACACCATGCTTTTCCCACATTACTACGTCGTAATCTGCAAGTTCTTTAACTGTTGCTTCGGCCAATTCAATTGAACTAGGTAATTTATAAGGAATAATACCTAATCCTCTTGGACAGAATGCTCTTGTTTCAGGAATCATACTCCAAAGTAGTTTTGTAAGCACATCTTTTTCCAGGAATGCAGGATTGTGAGTCATAGCAACCAAGTCAATTGGATGAGTATGCATTGCTGCTTTATAGTTTGATCCGCTGCCAATTAAATAATTGTGCATTAGACTAAGTGAGCAGGAAGTTCTGAAGTAGGGCGAACAACCTGATCTGCTATAATTTCATAGCTGGCACAATCGTCACAAATACGGATAACAGAACCGTTTTCCATTGGCCAACGAGCTAAGTCGCGCATACGCTTGTTAGTACCTTTGCAAAAGAAATAGCAACCTTTAAGATGTGGAAGAGTTGTTCCAATTTGCATCTTATCGCTAATAGCTTTCATTCCTCTGATTTCATCAGTAACTACATCTGTAATATTTATAGTGATGTTACCACCATTACGTTCTGCCCAACCTTTTTGCCAAAGGTATCCAGCTACTTCAGCCACTTCAGCTACTTGTTTTGCAAGAGCCGGATTATTTTCCAAAATAGATTTCATATATTCTAATACTAATTAATTATCATTTTAAGATTGCGCCATGGCAACTACGATTATTGAAGATATAAGAACCACTAAACCAAGAACTAATACTCCGATAGTAGCACTACTTGCACCTTTCCATTCCTTAAGGATAATTCCCCAAAAATTACTAAAAGTAACATTAAGAGACATAAGAATACTCCATGAGAAAGCCAATAAAACAGGACTGTCAAGAAGGAAAACTTTTACCCATTTCTAAACCAAAGAACTGTGAATACCAAAGTACACCGGCAAGAGCACAAAATAACACATTATTTGTTAAAGTCTGACTACCAACCGAGAAATATTCTTTTCCAGTCTTGTTTTTTATATTTTGCTGTATGCAATATGCTGCATTGGTTAAGAATCCACCAAGTGTTACAAGGAATATAACCGGAAGACCAGCATACAAACCTTCAACTCCACCTGCTATTGCAGCTTCTTTAATTGGTGTACCAGCGTCGAGTCCTAAAGCAAAGCAAGCACTCATTACACCTGCAAGTAAAGCAACAAGCAAACCTTTAGTTAAAGCAAAATCCTTAACAGCAGCTTTCTTCTCCTCTTCAGTCATATTTTTAGAGCGAAGACTTCCTGCATATCCGATAACAGCTATTCCGGCCAAAGTAATACATACTCCGATAAGAAGCATAAACCTTCTCCGTGAAACAAATCTTTACCGCTGAATATTGCAGGAAAAAGGAGTTCCAAATCCGGCACAAGTACCAAGAGCAATACTCTGCCCCAGAGCAACTCCAAGGTAACGCATACTTAATCCGAAGGTCAAACCTCCTACTCCCCAAAGCACACCATAAGCCATTGAAGGAAGAGCACCACCAGAACTTAGTAATTGAAAGAGATTGCTACCTGCAGGGATTGCAAGTAATGCACCTAGTAAAGGGAATACTAACCAGGCAAAGATACCTTGCACGAGCCAAAAACTTTCCCAGCTCCATTGCTTAACTTTTTTAATAGGCACATACGAACTACTTTGTCCAAAACTACCTATAGCAATAATAATTAAACCAATCAGTGTATTCATAATATTATATCAACATTACACCTATTTGTACGAATGAACCCATATGCTAAAAAGCATATGGGTATCCATGCTACATTCGGCTTAATTAATTATTATCTTTTAATTGTTACGTCAGCTTCGTATTTCTGTATTTCAGCGATGAACTCTTCACCTACTGGAACATTGTTCTGTAAGCAGAACATATCCCAAACTGCATTCCAAGGAAGACTCTTAGCTTCTTCAAGAAGAGCAAGACGTTCAAAGAACTGACCGTTAGCTTCGTATTCACGTAACTTAGCGATTGGTTCAAGTAATGCTTGCATGAAACATTTTTGTGTTGCACGTGAACCGATAACATAAGCACCGATACGGTTAATTGAAGCATCGAAATAGTCAAGACCAATAGTTTACACGATCAAGTGCATTGCAACGTACAATTTCTTTAGCTAAATCTAAAGTATCATCATTCATGATAGTTACGTGGTCAGAATCCCAACGGATAGGACGACTTACGTGAAGCATGATTTCTGGAGTAAATAACAACAAAGATGAAATCTTATCAGCAATGCTTTCTGTTAAGTGGAAGTGACCTGTATCCAAAGTTACGATCTTATTGTTCTTAGCACCGTAACCTAAGTAGAAGTCATAAGAACCTACAGTGTAGCTTTCAGCACCAATACCGAACAATTTAGCTTCGATACAGTCTTTCATGTTATCATATTTAGTTGCAAAAATCTCATCCAAAGAGTCTTTCAACAATTCACGATACTTAAGACGATTAACTGTTTGATCCTTAGAACCGTCATGAATCCATAAGTTCATAACACAAGGAGAACCCTGGAACTTACCCATTTCTTCAGAAATAGCACGGCTACGTTTTGTATGTTCAATCCAGAAATCACGAATTTCTTTGTCTGGGTTAGCCAAAGTAAGGCTTCCACTCTTTGGGTGAGAGAAAGAAGAAGAGTTGAAGTCCAACTTCATATTCTGTTCTTTTGCCCATTCCATCCAGCTTTGGAAATGTTTTGGTTCAATTTGGTCGCGATCAACAAACTTGCCACCGAAATCGCCATAAATAGCGTGCAAGTTCAAACGATGAGTTCCAGGGATATAAGAAGCAGCCTTCTTTATATCAGCTCTAAGTTCCTCAATGTTGCGAGCTTTTCCAGGATAGTTTCCTGTTGCCTGAATACCACCAGACAATTGTCCGTCTGGATTTTCAAAACCCGTTACATCATCCGCTTGCCAGCAGTGTAGTGATAATGAAATCTTTTGTAGATCTTCCAATGCTTTGTTTACATCTACCCCAACTGCAGCGTATCTTTCAACTGCAATGTCATAAGCTTTTTTAATTAATTCGTCTTTCATGATGTTTTTGTTTTATTTTTAAATATCCTCTCTATATACTTTTAAGAATTCAGCATAAGCACTACTCCACAGCTCTTCATCAGCTGGAGTAAACACATTTACTTCAACAGAGCTACGAATTAGTTCGCGCATTTTTTGAATATCAGGCACCAGTCCGGCAGCTTTAGCCTGCAACATAATATTTCCTATTGCAGTAGCTTCAGAAGGTCCGGCAATTACTTCAATACCCAATGCATTAGAAGTAAATGAATTCAGTAGATTATTCTTTGAGCCACCACCAATTACATGCAATTTTTCAATTGGGTAAGTTGACATTTTCTGCAAGCTTTCCAATACCTGACGATATCTTAAAGCCAGACTTTCAAAAATACAACGTGTAATTTCACCGAAGGTTTCAGGAACTGCTTGATTAGTCTTAACACAATAATTCTTAATCGCATCAATCATTGAAACCGGATTTGCAAAACATGGAGCGTCCGGATTAATCAGGCATTTAAAAGCTGGAGCAGCTAATGCCGCATCAATCAATTCGCCATAAGAGTAATCTTTTTCCCATTCTTTACGGCAGCGTTCGAGCAACCACATACCACAGATATTCTTTAAGAAACGAATTGTACCTTCAACTCCACCTTCGTTTGTAAAGTTCAGTTCATAACTTTCTTTTGTTACAACTGGCTTATCCAATTCAATACCCATCAATGACCAAGTACCAGAACTTAAATATGCAAAGTTTTTGTTTTCAGCAGGAACAGCAGCAACGGCAGAGGCTGTATCGTGTCCAGCAACTGCAACTACAGGAATATCTCCCAGGCCTGTTTGCTCTTTAACTGATTTAGAAAGAGAACCAACAACTGTTCCTGGATAAACTATATCATTGAACATTTCTTTCTTAATCCCAATAGCTTCCAACAATTCCGGATCAAATTGCTTTGTTTCCGGATTAAGCATCTGAGATGTAGAAAGCAAATGTATATTCAGTAACCATTTTTCCAGTAAGCATGTAAGACAACGCATCTGGAATAAACAAAATCTTGTCTGTAACAGGCAATACTGAAGAGTTATTTTTCTGAATGGTAGCCAACTGGAACAAAGTATTGAAATTCATAATCTGAATTCCAGTCAAACCATAAACTTTCTCACGAGGCATTTTTTTAAAGAATTCTTCAGGAGCTCCCACAGTGTGAGGGTCTCTGTAGCTATAAGGATTGCGAAGGATCTCACCATCTTTACCAATACAAACGAAATCCACACCCCATGTATCAATGCCAATAGATGTGATTTCAATTTTCTCTTTAGCCTACAAGTTTCAATCCACTAACTATCTCATTATACAGAGCAAATATATCCCAATAAAAGTGTCCATTTACCTCAATATATTATTGGGAAATCGGGTCAATTCTCTAAGTTCTATAGAACCATCTTTAACTGTGCCAAGTATTGTGCGTCCACTAGTTGCACCTAAGTCTACGGCAAAAAAGTTTTTGTTCTCCATACGTATTTTCTTTTATAATTTAACACTCCAGAAGTTATTCACTGTAACTTTCTCGCCATTGATTGTTTTACAGAGAAATCATTAAAGGTCAATCCCTTAGCAAAACAAATTTTCTAAAGATGCCTCCTCAGACATATAACCGGATTATATAAAAATTAATATTGATTTTATCGCAAATATACTTAATATTATTTGAGTGTTATTGTAAAATTTGATTTTAAACTGCTCGTTTTGGTAATTGATTATTTGGAATCATTTATGCGTTTTACTTCCCCTTTAAAATCACCAAGATTAACTTCTTTACAGTTTCTGATAATCAAAGCAGGTCCCTCAGCCGGATGTATTGTTACATTGTTAAGTTTAATATGATCTGATTCTGCTATTTCTCCTCCAATTTTTGAAGTTACGAAAACATCTTCTATGGCTATACCGTGTATGTTTTGCTCCGGCAAACCATTAAAAAACATTGCACGTCGTGCATTACTACAATTTAATCCTTTTATATGAATATTCTTAAAAGCCGGTGTAGTTTCATCAACCTTAGGCAACACTTTCACCTTAGGCTGTCCTTCTTCACCATCTTCCAACACCTCTACAGCTGATTTTCCAGCATAATAAAGATCAAACAGCAGTGGCTCAGTTGCAATATCCATCATACTGACATCTTTTACAAAAATATTTTCTACAACTCCACCTCGTCCACGACGACTCTTAAAGCGAAGTCCTACATCTGTTCCTAGAAATTTGCAGTTTGTTACCATCACATTCTTAACACCACCAGACATTTCACTACCAACAACAAAGCCTCCATGACCTTTAAAAACCGTACAGTTATCAACAATCACATTTTCACACGGACGAGCACGGCGTCTACCATCTTCATCTTTACCCGATTTAAGACAAATGCCGTCATCACCAACATCAAATGTACTATTAATGATCAAAGCATTTTTGCATGATTCAAGATCAAGCCCATCGCCATTCTGAGCAAAAGAAGGGATTCCGAACTGCAACATCCTCGATAATTATATTCTCGCACATTAACGGATGAAGATTCCATGCCGGAGAATTTTGAAATATAACGCCTTGAAGATATACATTTTTACATTCTATCAGGCTAACCATTACCGGACGAAGGAAATTTTTAACAGCAAGCCACTCTTCTTCTGTTTTCAGATTACGAGGAACGTTCATATCTGCTATTTTATCACCCATCAATGTTTTCTCTGAAGGAAACCAGTAATCATCACGTTTATAAGTACCACCCCGTGAAGTAAATTCTTTCCATTGACTTTCAGTTACTTTCTGTCTTTTAACCGGACGCCAGTAATCTCCATTACCATCAATTGCTCCTTCACCTGTAATAGCTACATTGGTTAGATTACATCCTGAAATTGGTGACTGGCAACGACGTGTGTCAAGTCCTTCAAAAGATGTTTCAACAAGTGGATAAAGATCTACATTAGGAGAAAATAAGATTATTGCTCCTTTTTCAAGATGAAGATTTATATTACTCTTCAAAACAATAGGACCAGTAAACCATACGCCACTAGGAACAACAAGTTCACCACCACCTTTCTTACTTAAACTTTCTATTGCTTTATTAAAAGCCTCGGTACATAAATCAACGCCATTACCTTTTACGCCAAAATCTGCAATATTAACTCTATTAGAGGGAAATACAGGCACCTTAATACGAGGCATCTCAAAAGGAAGATTTTTATATAAAGAGCTATATTTATCAGAGTTTCCCGATGCAAATACGGCACCACTCAAAGCTAAAGCAGCAAGAAAAAGTTTTGTTTTCAAAATCATATAAATATTATAAGTTAATTAATCGTTTATTCATTTTTCATCAAAAAAAATATCGACAATTGAGACTCAATTACACACAAAGCCCCAATTGCCGATATCAAGAATACAACTATTCATTAATCAAGTTAATCGGAATAAGCCTTACCGGTCCCAGCAAGCCAGATGGTACAACTTCCCAATTACCGTATTTAGTTGGTTTATAATTGATATCAACTAAGTTTATTTCTTTAAAGTTTCTCCATTCAATGCCACGACGATCATAATCAGCAATACGATTTGCCGGTAGATTAGTTACCTTCTACTTCAATCTTATTTTCACCCGGTTTCAGGAATTTCCAACTTTAGCAGTAAAAGGAACCGACCAGAGTGTTGCAACTTCTTTACCATTGATTTTTAACGCAGGGCACTTTCTCTTACATCGCCTAAATCAAGCACCCATTCTTCTGCTGCAATCGTTGGAAGATTGAAATTTACGCTATAAACACCAGTTCCCATATTTATCTTCGCCTTAGGCTCATTCAACTCAGTCCATGAGCACAATTTACCAATATTATAAACATCATCTATTTCAGGTTCACTTTTAACAAAATGAAGTTTCCAGTTATTATCAATTGTCAGTCCCTACAGTCTGCGGAACTATATATTCCCAATCAGCCATCTGTACATCATCATTTGTGAATGTTTTCAAGATAATAGACTCACCCGATTTGATTTGAACATATACCTGAGTACGTCCATTGGCTTGTCTGATTTTCGCTTTACCACTTTCACCATTTAATGGGTTATAAATAACTGCCGAAACCGCCTTTACACCAAGATTAATCCAGCCTTCAACATCTTTTGGCTGTAAAGAAGCTATAAAATAGTGATAACCTGACTCATTAGAACGACGGATACAGTTCAAGCCATTAATGGTTTTCATTTCTTCGTTAACTACACCTGTTGCAGCCAACGTTTTCAGATAGTCACTTCCAGTAATAACCGTTCCTTTTTTCAAAGACTTACATGCTGTTTCTTTAAAATCGGGAGCAACAGGAAGCAGACTCAATAAGTTTTTAAAATGAGAACGTCTCTGTTCCAATTTAGAAAATCCAGGAACATCCAAAGGATAATTCTCTATAAAAATAATCTTAGCACCTTGCTCTGCGAGAGATATGAGATGAGCTAATACATCATCGGGCATCTTTTTTACAGCAGGAATAATAATTGCTTTATATTTAACTCCACCTTTTGTAAGCAGCATACCATCAACACACTTTGTATTGCGAATGAAATTATCAGAGATATAATCTACATCATATCCACTTTGATTAATCTTATGAACGGTTTCAATAAATTTTGGAGCGTTTTTATCCATTTTATGAATATCAAACTGCAACAAGCGACCATTCACATCATTCCACATATCATAAACCGGCAAATAAACAAGGAAGTCATTATCCGGTTTACCCATTTGCAAGAAAGACTGGCAACGAGTAATATACTGGAAAAGTGCAGGAGCATCATGCCAGATTGTATTAGTTGGCGACATATTTATTGAAGCATAAAACAACCAGCCCGGCCACTTGGCATCTTGTGGAGAATAAGGAGTTCCATGAAAATAAGTATGATTTATACCCGAAACAAACATCAAATCAATATCAGGTTTACATTGAGACAATGAAGTACGGAAATGCTCAGTAAGCCAGGTAAATGTTTCGGCAGAAGTATAAGGTTTCCCGGAAATGTGAGCTGCAGAAGATGCATATTTCAACATAGAGAGATCTGAGAAATTCTTCAAAGTCAATGAATCCTTTCTTAAACCTTTAATTCCAAAATTCGAAAGACCAAAACCTTCACATTCCGGTACATCTACAGTTGCGTAAAGATCAATGAGATTTCCAGGTGAACCATGAGCCTGATTACGTGTCATGCTTCCATGAGAATGCGCCCAGTTAGTCCACTGACTGGTAAAGTTTTCCTGAAGCAGTTCAGATATTGTTTCCCGATAATCGGAAATAATACGGGGTGTTATCTCATTACGATTCTGATCCAGAAATTCCGGAAGATATTCCTCCAGTTTGTATCCGCGACGTTTATAGAATTGTTCGAGAAGATCGGGAGTCCAGTCTGCATTATATACTTCGTAAGAATCATTAAAAAAGTTATGTGGATAAGGAGTTTTTGTAGAAGCAAATGCTCTTTCAAAACGATTAAGATAGTTAGCTACAGCTTTGCGTGAAAAATGATTCATAACATATCCTTCACCACCAGGAGCCGCACGCTTTACTTTTTGTAACGTTTTACCATTAAAGACTGCTATCAATCTCCATTTGCCGGCAGGTGCAACCCAATTAAGTTTGCCTTGTTTATCTACTTTTGAAGTAATATCCTTACGCTGGCCATTATCAGAAAAAGCCATTAAACGATAAAGAGTAGCAATAGATTTTTGCTTTTCATCAGAAACCTGAATATTTGTAGTAAGACGTTCGCCTCCATTAAGTTGGTATTCTTCAAAAAGAACCTTACTTGCAGCATCTTCAATACTAACTTCAGGTCCACCAAATGGCCAACCCGTACCAGTATTCATATCCATTTGCATATCCAGCCTTTTTGCTTCAGACTCTGTATGACGTAACATCTTCATCCATTCGGGAGAAAGAAAATTAAGATCACGAGCTTCATTACCCATTACTCCATAAATAGGAGTAATCTCCATTGTTCCCATGCCTGCATGAGAATATTCCTGCAAGTTATAAGTAAGATTCTTTTCATCTACAGCACTTCCGAGCCACCACCAACGTGCTGCAGGTTTAGCTTCTGTTTTTACAGCAGGCCATCCAAGCTGCTGAGCAGAACAATAGATATAAAATGAGGAAAAGCAACTAACTAATAAAATTCTTTTTATCATCATAGTACAGTTTAAGTTCATATAATTAGCAAAAAGCACAAAGTAAATCTTCTCAGAAAATAAACTCTGTGCTTTCTTTTTAACCTGTTATCCTTTTTACCTTAAAAAAATTAATGTCCCAATTCTATACATCCCATTATATAAGGACCTGTAGCCTTAGCATCATTATCGCGCATTTTTTCTCCAATATAATATTCAAAGCTTCCGTCACGATAAGGGTTTCCACCTAAACCACCAACCTGGCAACAACGTGTCAGCGTAAGTGTTCCATCTTCATTTTCCTTAATCAGCTTATTTTTCAATCCTTCAAATGCCTTTTCTGCATAAGCACGATACTTCTTATCAAGATATCCTTTGTTTACAGCTTTTGCATACGCATACATAAACTGAGTAGTAACAGATGCTTCAGGGAAGTTACCTTCGCGTTTAGGCTGATCAAGAACCTGATACCACAATCCATCCTTATCCTGATATTTAGGAAGAGCATCAGCTAATCCTTGTATTTGTTTAATGATAACTTCGCGTCCTTCGTGTCCTGCCGGAATAAAATCAAGCGCATCAACCATAGCCATAAAATACCATCCGATGCTTCTTCCCCAGAAGTTTGGAGAAAGTCCGGTTTCCGGATTAGCCCAACGCTGTGATTTGCTTTCATCCCAAGCATGATAATAAAGACCTGTTTTTGGATCGTAAGTATGTTTGTGGCAAAGAGTGATTTGCTTAACAGCTTCATCAATCCATTCTGGCTGATTAAACTCAGCACCATACTGAGCCATAAAAGGAGAAGCCATATAAATACCATCCAACCATATTTGGTGTTGGTAGACCAACTTATGCCAGTAACCACCTTCCAAAGTTCTTGGCTGATCTTTTAATTGCTTAATAAGTACATCCATGGCAAGTTTATACTTCTTATTGCCAGTTTCCTTATATATATCAAAAAGAACTTTTCCTGAATTCACAAAATCAACATTATAAGAAGACTTGTCATACAGATAAATATCGCCATTATCACTAATAAGACTATCAGCCCATTCTTTTACATAATTGAAATAACGTTTGTCACCAGTCTGTTTCCACATCTTAAGCATTGCGCAGCAACCCACTCCCTGAGCATAGCCAAAGAAAGGCTTCTTTCCATGATCCAACATATAATGCCTTAGGGAAACGCCTCATTTCAGAATCAGCAAAACGTCTGGCATAAGTATCTTCCTGAAAAGAATCTGTTCTAAAGGAGAAGCAGGCAAACCAGCTTCATTGTATAAGTTAGCACGGAAGAAAAATCCCCATCCGTAAGCGTACCGCAACAGGATCTAATACCTCAGGTGCAGAAACTTCAACCTTATTATTAACAATCACAGCCTTCGCCGGATAAAAGCGTCTGTCAGTCCCCGCAATAAAGAAACCCTTTAAAGCGTCACATTTTGATGTTAGTCCACCTTCTACATAATCAAAAGTAAGGATAACTTTATTACCCGATATCTTCATTGATTTATAAAGCGGACCCGAATATGCACAATTCTTTCCAGTAAGTTTTAGCTAACGCCCATAATGCAAGACGCTTCTCCTGTAATACGTTTATTACGAGGATGAATATCTGTAGAATCACCCTGCATCTGTAATCACAGCCATACCCGTATTCTTAACTGTTTGCCAGGTTTTCAGCTGAGCTTCACGAATTCCGGCAGGTTGTTTATACTGAGGAGCAATTTGCACAAAGTAGAAAGGCATTTCCGACTGCGACCATTCTTTACGCCAGCTGCTAATTAAATCGGTAAGAACTTCCTGATACTTCTCAAAACGTACAGAGTTTGATTCACCCTGATACCAAATATTTCCTTTTATAGTGAAAGGAAGAATTGGATTAATCATACCATTCCACAAAGTAGCCGGAACTTTACAATAATCTTTTTCTCTTTTTACATTACTCAAAGCAAAATCCTTAAGAACATCTGCATAAAGAGGTTTGCTTTCCATCAATTCTTTCTTCATCCACGATTCCGCATGAGTTCCACCCCAGGTAGACTGAATTAACCCCACAGGAACATTCAAACTTTTATAAAGTTTGCGCCCAAAAACAAAACCTACGGCAGAAAACTCTTTAAGGTTAGTCGGATTACATACAACCCAATGTCCTACGCAATCATCCTTTGGTCCTTCAGGAGACAGTTGATGTTGCACCTGAAATAGTCGAATCTCAGGATAATCAGCATCCTTCATCTCTTCTTCTTCATTCAACATTCCGGTTTTCCAACCTTTATCTTTAGCAACCTGAAATTCCATATTCGACTGTCCTGTACAAAGCCAGACTTCACCAATCAATACATTATTGATTTTAATTACATTTTCACCCTTTACAGTAATATTCTGTTCTTTTGTTAGCTCTAGGAGTCTTCATCTTTAACTCCCACTTTCCGGCAGCATCAGCAGTCGTAACATATCTTTTAAAATTCCATGAAGTAGTAATGGTTACCTTCTCATTTGCAGAAGCTGTGACCCCAGATATTAATCCATGTATTTTGCTGCAACACCATATTATCAGAAAATATAGCAGGTAGCTTAACCGTTGCATTGATCTTGACCGAACATGCAATAAAAAATAAAACAGTAAATAAGTAATTGATTTGTCTTTTCATAATGTTGTTATCTGTCGTTCTAAGTTTTTGCAAAACAATTGACTTTACAAAAATAAAGAATAGAATGCATAAAAGTATCTGTATTTTGATGGGAATATTGTCTTTTTTGTTGTTTATTAGCATTATAGCTAAAAACACTAACCAAGCAAAACAAAAAGTCCATCAAAAAAAAATAGTTTTTTCGACGGACTCTGTTTGGGTAAGAAAAGGGACTGAATTATTTTTTATGCTTGCCACCAACAACAGCAGTAGCCTGTTCCAATTGATACTCAGATTTAACTTTCGATTTGTCTTTTGCCTTTTTGGGCTTTTTGTTTCCTGCAGCTCCCATTTTTCTAAAAATTTAAAAAGTTAATTATATGTCTGACAATTCATAAACTGTCACAAATTGTTATATCAAGTCACAAAAAGTATACCAACAGAGATCAATGGCAGTTAAATAAGTTAAACGAAAAGATTAGTAACAAAACAGAATTCAATCTTACTTCAAAATAAGAACTTCAAAAAAATATTGCTCACTAATTTTCCTAATATTCCTATTTTAAAAAAATGACATAAAGCAACAGATCATTCTTATAGAAACATGCCTTAAATATTATTAATTAGAATATTTACAGGCAATTGTTAATTTTAAAAATTAGGAATATAAATATTTGCTTTTATAAAAATTTATTTCAATTTTTATAAAAGTTAAACCTTAAAAAACTGAGATCTATGAGTTCAATTAACTATGTAAAATTTTATAAAGGTTTAGGCAGTAACACTTTAACCTTACCAGGCTTAGATAAATCGACAAGATGTAATACAAGCCTGATTGACAATACGAGACTAAAAAGAGAGCTTGTACCCCAGTTATCTGACAATTTAAACATTGGAGATAAAATCAGAGACTGGGACTTTAATACAACTCTGAATGGTTATTACGATCACAAGGATAATGATTTTAAAGAAATTCCTCATGGAAAATGTACAATTGTACTCCATACACATGGTATTAACGTCTGCAAGGGATTTAATCATTACCACATACATAATTCTCAAATTGTAAACATCAAGAATGTGCATATCGACAACTTGATATTTATGATTATTAATTATTGGGAAATTAAGACTCAATCAATACAGTCATTGGCAATAAGCGGTAAAGAAATCCAGATTCTATCATTTATTGCTAGATATAAAAACGAGATAAGGATTAACTCCTTAAAAAACAGAATTGCAAGTAAAGAGACAAAGCCTGTTTGGTTCTTAATTTACATTACAGCAATAATTTTAGCGATAATAACCATTTTCCCAATCATCATTAAAACCTATTACAGTATTAATTTATAAATAAACAGAATTAATATAGTGTCAGTTTGTAATTTCTGAAGAAAAAAATCTCTCAGAAAATATTATTTTTGAAATTTTATTTAGCAATCTAGCGATTTATCTCAATATGAATTTTCACTAAAACTTTGATAATAAAAATTGTAATTAAAAAAAGATGAAACAATTGATTGCATGTTGCGGATTAGATTGCGAAAATTGCGACGCCCGCATAGCCACAGTCCAAAATGACAATGAGTTAAGAGAAAAAACTGCCCAGAAATGGAGTTCCATGAACAATGCACCGGAAATTACAGCAGCTACCATAAACTGCATGGGATGCCGAGTAGAAGGAGCGAAATTTGCATATTGCAGCGATTATTGCGAAATCCGTAAATGTGTACATGAAAAGGATTCAACACATGCGGTGACTGCAAAGAATTGGATAATTGTCAGATCGTTGGCCCTGTTTTTCAACACTCTCCAAATGCTAAAGAAAATCTTCTGTCTTAGGCAATAAAATAGATTATTATATTAAAAATGGTGCAATTGTAGTGTGACTTTTAAAAGAAGAAGCCTCTCAATCTAATGATTAAGAGGCTTCTTAGTACCCAGAGCCGGGATCGAACCGGCATGGAAGTGAATCCACTGGTGTTTGAGACCAGCGCGTCTACCAATTCCGCCATCTGGGCGAATTGCGAGTGCAAAGATACAGCTTTTTTCTATATTTGCAATAGTTGAACTAAAAAAAGATGAAAAAAAGAGAAATAGGTTAAGATGAACACGCTTTTTATAAAATTAATAGTACCTTAGCGGAAACTTTTAAAATAGCTATTATCATGACAAACAGCAATAATTATTGTGTAATCATGGGTGGAGGTATAGGAAGTCGTTTCTGGCCTTTCAGTCGTAAAAGTCTCCCCAAACAATTTCTTGATTTTTTTGGAACAGGACGTTCTCTACTTCAACAAACTTATGATCGTTTCAGCAAAATTATACCTGCAGAAAACATATTTATTGTAACCAATGATTTATACTCTTCGTTGGTTAAAGAACAACTACCACAGTTATCACAAGATCAGATCTTATTAGAACCAACTCGCAGAAATACAGCACCTTGCATTGCATGGGCATCATATCATATTCAGGCAATTAATCCAAATGCAAATATAATAGTAGCTCCATCCGACCACCTGATTTTAAAAGAAGGTGAATTCCTGGAAGCTATAGAAAAAGGCTTGAAATTCGCAGCAAGCTCTAACAACCTGCTTACATTGGGTATTAAACCTAACAGACCAGAAACTGGTTATGGTTACATCCAGGTTGACGAGCAAAAAGACGGTGATTTTTATAAAGTAAAAACATTTACAGAAAAGCCTGAATTAGAGCTTGCTAAGGTTTTTTTGGAAAGCGGTGAATTCTACTGGAACTCGGGACTATTTATCTGGAATGTAAATTCTATATTAAAAGCATTCAATGAACTATTACCCGAATTAGTAGCCAAACTATCAGTCGGCGATAACATTTATGCAACCGAAAATGAGAAAGCATTCATCGATGAAAATTTCCCGGCATGCCCAAACATTTCAATAGACTTTGGAATAATGGAAAAAGCAGACAATGTGTATGTTTTAATGGGTGATTTTGGTTGGTCAGATCTTGGAACATGGGGATCGCTTTATGACTTATCTTCAAAAGACGAGAACAATAATGTTTCTCTGAAATGTGAGACATTAATGTATAACTGTAAAAATAACATTGTTGTATTACCAGAGGGAAAATTGGCAGTGCTTCAGAATATGGAAGATTATTTAATTGCAGAATCAGATAACGTTTTGTTAATCTGCAAGAAAGATGAAGAACATGCTATACGTAAGTTTGTAAACGATGCCCAAATAAAGATGGGCGAAGATTATATTTAATAGATCAACTATAAAAAAAGAATGCGCGTGATTATAATCATGCGCATTCTTTTTTTATAAATCGACCTTATTTTTCTCCCAAGCTGCTTTAATAGCAGAAGCTATCCCAACGAATTCTTCGTCAGACAGTTTTTGTTTAGGATTTGAGATAATCATATCTGATTCCTTATTAATTGGAATAAGATGAATATGAGCGTGAGGAACCTCCAGCCCCATAACAGCAACACCAACTCTTTTACAAGGAATAGCTTTCTCAATAGCCTTAGCTACGCTTTTTGCAAAAAGATGCATATCTGCCAATTCTTCATCTTCCATATCGAAAATATAATCCACTTCACGTCTAGGAATAACTAATGTATGTCCCTTAACCAAAGGATTAATATCCAGGAAAGCATAGAATTTATCGTTTTCAGCTATTTTATAGCTTGGTATCTCACCTGCTGCAATTTTACTAAATATTGTCGCCATTGTTCTATTGAATTTTATAGAGAAATATTCACCACTTCAAGAGATATCTTTCCTTGTGGAACTGTTATTTCTGCTATATCTCCAACTTTCTTTCCAAGAAGTCCTTTAGCTATCGGAGTTTTAACAGACAACTTGCCTTCTTTCAGATTAGCTTCACTTTCAGAAACAATAGTATACACCATCTTCATTCCGTTCTTTACATTCTTAAGTTCTACCTTATTCAGAATCTGAACAGAATCTGTTTTCAATTTAGACTCATCGATAATTTTAGCGTTGCCAACAATATTCTTCAACTGACTAATTTTCATTTCAAGCATACCCTGTGCTTCTTTTGCCGCATCATATTCTGCGTTTTCAGACAAGTCACCTTTATCTCTTGCTTCAGCAATCTGTCTTGAAATCTCAGGACGATTTACAGTTTCGAGAATTCTCAGTTCCTCAACTAATTTCTTGTAGCCTTCTTCTGACATATAAGCCATATTGATCCTCCTATTTTAATTAATTAATAATATTCTTTTTAAGCAATAAGCAATTTAACGGTCATATAAACAAAAAAGAATTCCAACATAGATATGTCGGAACCCTCTTTCTATTTGAATACTTTGCAAAGATAAGATTTTAAATAACACATGTCAAGCAAATTGGTATGCTTTGTAACATGTTTTACATAAAAGTCCTATATATTAGCAAATTAAAGAAGTTTTTGCAATCCAGATTCTATATTTTTAAGACTTTCAAAACGTGAATTAAGCTCGTTATTCTTATTAATCAAGAATAGAGTTGGCACGTTCTTTATATTATACAATGGAATATATCTTGATTCTGCTGCATCTTCATCACGAACACAGATCCAAGGTAATTTGTCTGTTACAGTTTTCCAATAATGTTCGTCGGCATCTAAAGAAACCTGATATATCTGCAAACCTTTGGATGCATATTTATTGTACAACTCACGTAAGTTAAGATTATGTTCGGCAGAAGCCTGACTCTGATAAACTACAAAATCTAATAACACGACCTTACCCTTTAACTGACTCAATTTACGAGAAACGCCTTGAACGTCTTTCAAGTCTATATCTATTAATCCAGCTTCTGAAATTTTATTAATTGGGAATTTGCAGTGTTTTTTGTTTCGCCGGTCTGGTATTCTTCAGACCCTTGATAACAACATTATATAAATTTTTTGTTCTTACAGCATTTGGATAAGCATTGGTTAAACTTGTAGCCACAGCCTGAAGCATCTAATATCTTCCTTGCTATTCATAGGATCGAAAGCATAATAATCGCCTATTCTCTGAAAAAGGGCAAAATAAGCATACGTCATATTAGGAGCAGCAAAAATATATTTAGTTTTCACCTTATCTTTATATTTGCTTATCATATCAGAAACGCTATCCTGAAAGACATCATTTGTAATCTTATTTCGTTGAGCATCTTTAACCAATCCATCAATCTTGTTTTGAAGATCAATCTGCATTAATGTAAGCTCTTTTATTTTTGTACAATTCTCTGAGCCAGTAATAGTGTAGCCAGTTGAAAAATCACCATATTTAGCTTTAAGATCAAGAGTTTCAGTGCTGTCAACAGAAAAATTGATCACCTTCTCGTCAATTCTCAATCGATAAAACTCCGGAGATTCAGGACGCAACTGTTTAAAACTAAATTCGCCATCACTTTTCAATTTAACAGAATCAAGCGGTTCAACTCCTTCAATGCCAGAAGCTTCAAGATACAGCATTTTTCCTTCAGCATCAGATACGGTTCCTTTGATATTGAATTTGGGTTCCTTGTTACAAGATGCTAAAACAAGAGCTCCAAATATGAATAAACTAATTTTTTTCATGATATAATTCTATAATTCGAACGGTTAATTTGTCATTAATGAGTTGCAAATATAGCCTTTTTCACGTTTAGACAAAGCATTTACTTATCTACTTCTCTTTAAAAAACGAAAAAAAACGATTTTACAGTAACTTTTTCACTCATTTACACTGTCTTAGAAATAAGAAATATATATCTTTGCCATAATTTTGAAAGAAAGAAATAGATAAAACAATTTTTATGATCAACCCAATTGTTAAAACAATCGAGCTAGGAGATGGAAGAACCATCACACTCGAGACGGGAAAATTGGCAAAACAGGCAGACGGTTCTGTAATGCTTCGCATGGGAAACACCATGTTGCTAGCTACTGTTTGTGCCGCTAAAGATGCAGTTCCCGGAACAGATTTCATGCCCTTACAGGTAGAGTACAAAGAAAAATACGCCGCTTTCGGTCGTTTCCCTGGTGGTTTCACAAAAAGAGAAGGTAGAGCTTCTGATTATGAAATCCTTACCTGTCGTCTTGTAGACCGTGCTCTACGTCCATTATTCCCAGACAACTACCATGCAGAAGTATATGTAAACATTATCCTTTTCTCTGCAGATGGTGAAGATATGCCCGATGCTTTGGCAGGACTTGCTGCTTCTGCAGCATTAGCTGTTTCAGACATACCTTTCAACGGACCAATTTCTGAAGTACGTGTTGCACGTATTGACGGTAAGTTTGTTATTAACCCAACTTTCACTGAACTTGAAAAAGCCGACATGGATATCATAGTTGCTGCAACTTATGATAACATCATGATGGTTGAAGGTGAAATGAAAGAAGCTTCAGAAGCTGAACTATTGGAAGCAATGAAAGTTGCTCACGAAGCAATCAAAGTACATTGCAAGGCTCAAATAGAACTAGCTGAAGCTGTAGGTTCAACTGTTAAACGCGAATATTGCCACGAAGTAAACGATGACGAACTTCGCAAAGCTGTTCATGAAGCATGCTATGATAAATCATACGCAATTGCAGCTTCAGGAAACAGAAACAAACACGAACGTGAAGACGCGTTCAATGCTATCCGCGATGAATTCAAAGCTCAGTTATCTGAAGAAGAATTAGCTGAAAAGGGAGCTTTGATCGATAAATATTATCACGATGTAGAAAAAGAAGCTATGCGTCGTTGCATTCTTGATGAAGGCAAACGTCTTGACGGAAGAAAAACTAATGAAATTCGCCCAATCTGGAGTGAAGTTGGTTATCTTCCAGGCCCTCACGGATCTGCGATCTTTACTCGTGGTGAAACACAATCTCTTACTTCTGTTACTTTAGGTACCAAGTTAGGATGAAAAAATCATTGATAATGTATTGACAAAAGGAAAAGAACGTTTCTTGTTACACTATAATTTCCCTCCATTCAGTACCGGCGAAGCAAAAGCTCAACGAGGCACAGGCCGTCGTGAAATTGGACACGGAAACCTGGCTCACATGGCTTTAAAAAATATAATCCCAGATAACTATCCTTATGTAGTTCGTGTAGTATCTGAGATTCTTGAATCAAACGGTTCTTCTTCAATGGCTACTGTATGTGCCGGAACATTAGCTCTTATGGATGCTGGTGTGAAGATTAAGAAACCAGTTTCTGGTATCGCAATGGGATTAATCAAGAATGCAGGTGAAGATAAATTTGCTGTATTATCTGATATCCTGGGTGATGAAGACCACTTAGGCGATATGGACTTCAAGGTTACAGGAACAAAAGACGGTATTACTGCTACTCAGATGGATATCAAGGTAGACGGACTTTCTTTTGATATTCTGGAAAAAGCCCTAAGTCAAGCTAAAGAAGGTCGTATGCACATTCTTGGTAGAAAGGAAACAAT
>Ga0268356_10359_pt1 | contig 25779 bp, 27 predicted proteins | sample BioMet10_FD_194415 | JGI IMG/M metagenome (GOLD analysis project Ga0268356, IMG submission 194415) | Sewage microbial communities from Oakland, California, United States - Biofuel 10 (PacBio Assembly) | ecosystem: Engineered > Wastewater > Sewage > Unclassified | place: USA: California | collected...
ACCAGCCCGTAGAAGAGCCATTCCCCGCTTTCGATGACGACGAAGCCGCCCTCCTGCACGCTTTGAGCGGGCACGTCGAGGCGGACGAACAGGTTGGCTTTCAGCCCGCCGCCGATGATGTAGCCGATGGCCTGGCGTTGTTCGCGGTTGGCGCGATTTTCTTCAGTCATTCAGGCCTCCTTCAGCAGCGGAAAGCGCGCTTAGCAGGTTGATCAGTTGGGCCGGGTCGTCTTTGAGCAAAGCGATCACCGCCCGGATGGCGTGATCCTGCCATTCGGGGTCAAAATCCGCATGTGCTGTCATGGCGGCCCGCAGATGGACGGCCAGCAGTTCGGCGGTTGGCAGGGCCGGATCATTGGTCAACAGGCGCAGGTAACCCAGTTGGCGGCTGTGCGTAAAGCGCAGCAGATCCTGCGTGCTGCAAGTCTCGATCACGTCCAGCGTCAGCGGAGGGTGCGGCGGCAGCAGATAGGCGATGACCCCGTTTTGCTCATAGCCCACGAAGGCGACGCTCATTTCCAGAGGCACGTTGCGATTCTGACGGTTGTCTTCAATCACTTCCGGGCGGATGCCGGCGGTGGAGGCCAGCTGGCGTACCAGTCCGTCGTCGTCGACGTGGATGTCATAGACCAGCCCGTAGATCGTCAGATGGGGTTCAAGAGGAATGCGCAGCAGATCGCCGAAGGCGGGCAGGGTTTGCTGGTTGAGGTGACAACCGACCGCACAGCCTTGAATGCTCGAGCGCAGCAGACGGCCAATGGGAATGTTTTGGAAAGTAGAGAGTGTTTGTTCTGACATGATCAGTACCTCGTGCGCCAACCCACTTTTTTGTTGGCGAGCTTTTCAGAATCGAGTAAGGGAGGCAGGCCGCGCTGCAGCAGCTCGCGCTGGATCAGACTCTTGAGCGCTTCTGCTTCATCCAGCTTGACCACGGCGGTTTCGTGGGCGCGTACCAGCGCGTAAGGATAGGGGTGATCGCCGCTCATGTGGGCTTGATCCAGCAGCACCGCGTGGAGCTGGTCGACCCCGCCGGGGAAATTCAGTATCCAGGCCGGGAAGTCCACCCGCGCCAGAGCGGGATGAGCTTCGTTGCCCACGTTCAGATAGAAGAAGTGCAGTGCCAGGCGGTCGCTGAAATCCTGGCTGGCACTCGAGACCAGCTTGAAGATGGCCGAGCGTTCACCGGGTCGAAGCAAGTTTTCGATGAGGGCCAGATCGGTCAGCCCGGCAAAAGGATGCTCCTCCGTGGGAGAGCCGCTAGCCAGTTCAAGCAGTTTGACCAGCAAATGGGCACGCGGTCGATCCACGTAACCGGCATTGATGCGTTCCAACTGCGCCAGGTCCTTAAGTGCATCCAGATAATCGTCGAAATACTGACGGAAGTTGGGGTTCTCGCGCGGTTCCTGATATAACTCAAGCGGCCCATCGGTCAATGCCACCAGCGGCTGAGGCAAAGTGGCGGCATAAGTTGCCAGTTGGGTGCGTTCCCGCGCGTCGCGCAGCAGGTTGACCAGATCTTCGGTGATGGGTTGATTGACCCCCAAGGATTCTTCATCGTAGATCAGTTCAGTAAAGGTCTGCGTTTTGGGGGCAGCCCCGCTGCCGGGGCACATCTCGAACAGCCCGATGTTGACCACACCATAGAAGGCGGCTTCATGAGGGTTGGGGGTGATCTGTGAGCCATCCCCAGAAAGTACGGTGATCCCCTGCGTGCTGAGGGTTGGTGCTGCGAAATGGGCATTCAGAGCTTCACTGACAGGCTCGGCGTAGCGCAGATTTTTGTTTTGCTGCTGGGCTTTGGCTACAATTTTCTGCAGCTCATTGAGCTTGGCGGCATAGATTTCCAGCAGGGCACGGCAGGCAGTCAGCCGGTCAGCTAATTTTTCTTGCCGGCTGGCGGTGAAATCGGCCATTTGGGCAATACTGGAATTTAATGAGACGTAGTTTAACGGCATGATAAATGAGCCCCATCGAACATTTGTTTTGATTATACAGGCGAATGCGGTAAGCAGCAATTCTGTCAGAGAAATCTGCTCGGGAAGGAAAAATGTTAACAAAACGCTTATTTTTATCTGACTTTTTCTTAGCGCAATCGGTCTATAATAATCTCTAGAAGTTGATCCAACGAAATCAGCCGCTGCTTGACCCGCCCGTTATTTAGACTATAATAGGAAGGATTAACCAGTGGTGATCAAGTTCGAGAGGTGAAGCAATGCCGATCTATACTTACCGGTGTGATAACTGCGGCGTCCAGTTTGACGTCACTCAAAAATTTTCGGATAACTCCCTGACGCAATGCCCTGAGTGCGGCAAAAAAGCTTTGCACAAGGTGTACACGCCGGTGGGGATTGTCTTCAAGGGTTCCGGTTTCTACGCGACGGATAATCATTCGCCGTCCGGGCAATCGTGGGCCAGTGGTGCCAAGGAACCGACAGAGGCCAAAGCAGAAAGTACACCTGCTCAATCTAAGACTGAAACAAAAAAAGCGGCCGAGAGCGCCAAGCCGGCAGCCCCGGCGGCCAGTTCTAGTAGCGAAAAAGCCTGAAATCTTTTGATGAAAAAAAGGTCTCCGTGAAGGAGACCTTTTTTGCTTAATTGGCGGAATGGACCAGTGATTCGAGAGCAGATTGGGGCAGGTGCTCGTAAAGCTGCGGCGGGATGGGCCAATCGACATCACCGGTCAGGCGGTAACGCTCGACCGCTGCCAGGACGATAGCGGGCAGATATTGCTTTTTACTCAGTCCCTGGCTGTAGGAGCAGGTTTCAAACCAGCGGTCGGGGATCATCGGCTGACCATTGATTTCAATGGCATAGAATTTGTGCTTGACCATCAGAATGTCGCAGCGAGCATAATCGCGGACGTTGGCGACATCGAAGGCTTTTTCAGCGAATTCACTCAGGTTGTGTTTCAAAATTTCATCCTGGACCGGTTCGGCCAGGGTAAAATGTTCATCTTTATCTCGGGTGGTGATCAGACGCAGTTTCTTTTTGGCTTTCAAGGTGATCTCGGCCGGCATCAAGAGACGATTGCCCTGATTGCCGATCATGGCAACGGTGAATTCACGGAGTTCGTTGATAATGCCCAGATACTTTTCGACCAGAACCCCGGGGTACTCTTGCAGCAGAGTGTTGGCCTTGCGTTCCAGTTGCAGCTGGTTGAACACGATCGAACTTTCATCCAGACCGCGGCTGTTGCCTTCGCGGTTGGGTTTCAAGAGGTAGGGGTATTCGGCGGCTTCGATGGCTTCATCCAATTGGTCCGTCTGCGGATCGCGGGTGGCCCAGAAGCCATCTGGGGTAATGACCCCATTTTCCTGCCACTTGCGTTTCAGGGCTACCTTTGAGAGCACCAGCTCAAGTGTTTCAGCCGATGAGCCAATGTAAGGGGTATGAGCTTCTTCCAGCAGTTGATGGATATTGCTGCGTTTCCCGGCAGCGTTCTCAAGGTAATAGTCCGATGCGAAAACCATATCTGGGTTAAACTGACGCAGACTGTGGGTTAGTTCTTCCTGATTCTGGACGTATTCGTTGAGTATCTGGACGCCGCATCCTTGCAGAGTATCCGCCAGCAGTGCGAATCTCTCGATGTCGGTGGTTGGACGAGCCTGTCGGGCAGTATGCAGTAGCATTAATTTCACGATTTCACCTCCTCAAAGATTCCTTCATTAACATAGGCCATTAATTCCCCTACACTGAGATTGTCGATGCCCAGCTTCTCAATGGTGCGGCCACGCCGCCAGTAGTCGGTACGGTGGATGATCGAGGCCAGCCGGATGATCGAATCCATACCGCGCACAGAGACCCCATAACGCTGCCCCAGTGAAGCAATGGGCACCAGGCTCATGGGTACGTCCTCGAAGATGTAACGGTGGTTGAGAGTGGGCGGGGCTTTGATGCCGTAGTAGCCGGGCTGGTTGTGGATGGCCTCGAGCAGGTCCTCACCGCTGGCATCGTAGGCCAGCTTCAACCATTCCATAGCGTTGCGCGCCCGAATTCCCAATGAGGAAGCCACTGTGACCCGTTCGCGGTCGAGTGCTTCAAGCACGCGGGCGACAGAGGGAGTGACCCCATCGATGTAGAACTGGTAATCGCCATGTGTGGCTTCGATCCATCCGGCGTTGAGCAAGGACAGAGCGGGGTGGAAAATGGCGCCCATGTTGTTCAGCCCGGTCTGCAGCACGTTGCCGCCATCGATATATTGTGGGTAGGCGGTGTGGATCATATCCAGCACCAGAGAAGTGCGATTGGCGGGCAGCGCCGCCAGGGGCACGGCTTCTTTGATGCGGAAAATGTGGGCCTGGGCCGGGCCATCAGAACGTGAAGCATAAATAAAAGTTTCCGCTTCGGCAATGGTCACGTCGGCACCGCAGTGTGCGTCACGCAGGGTTTTGGCAAACTCGATGGCTCCGCAGGTGCGCCCGGGGTGCAGCACGATGATCTGCCCCTCTTTCAGATAGGGAGCACAGGCTTTGGCAATGTCGATGTGAGCAGAAGAAGGCACGACCACCATGATCATCTGGGCTTTTTCGAGCGCTTCCTGAATGTTGGAAGTGACCAGCTCTAGTTTGCCAATGCCACGCGGACCACCTTCGTAAGTTTCCAGATCAATTGCTTTCAATTCTTTGATTGCCGCGATATGCTCGGGCGTGCGGTTATAAAGTGTGGTAGGAAACCCCATTAGTGCTAGGTGAGCAGCCATTGACTTGCCGCCATGACCGGCTCCAATGACGGTGAAGTTAATTTTTCCGGCCATTTAAATCTCCTTTCATCTAAAAAAAACTTTGAGCCTTTGCCGTTCATCCAGGGGGCGACCGTTGGCATCGACGGCCAGACATTTGCCATCGATGATGCGGGGTGTCGATTTCGCCTCGGGCAAAGGGGTTGTTGCGAAGTTGCGGCGCATCCACAATTCCCAGCGAGACAGCACTGGCTAATACCACCGGGTCGGTGAGTGGATCCAACGAATCTTCCCGGGCAATCACGCGCAGGGCATCCAGAGTGATGCGTGCCTCACTTTCCAGTTCTTCAGCGCGCGCCTGCACATGGGGATCCGCCAGCATGTCTGGCGCACCGCGCAGGGCGTTTTCGATGGCGCGCTGGGCCATCTGGCAGGCTTCGATCACATCATCAGCCGTGGCCGCATGATCGGCTTCGGTGTGGCCAACAATATGCACGATATGCGGGTGCAGTGCCATCTGCACGTAGATACTGGCAGCCAGATGGGCGCGGGCGGCGGCAGGCTGCAGTGGATAGCTGAGCAGACCGGTGCGGGTTTGCTTCCAGATGCGAAAATCAGGTCCACTCAGGGGTTCGATCATTTTGAGAATGGCCAGCATTTTGGCCAGATCCATGGCGTCGGCGGTGGCTGCCGGGCTGTTGAACATGAACTGAGCAATATAGTCGCGGACGCCAAAGGCGCGGGCATTGTAAGCGGCAAGATAAGCGGCTACCACGAAGACCACGTCGGGAGCATCGCGCATCCCCCAGTGATGAGGTTCGTTCAACTCAACGGGGATATTGTGCTCCCCATACCAGCGCATCACTTTTTGATGCTCACGAATGGAATTCTGCAGATTCCAGGGCCCGCGGCCATCCATCTGGTTGAACCAGAACAAGGGGATGGCGCACCAGGCATTGTGGATAGTATCTACCAGTACTTCTGCCAGACGGATGAAATCATCCGTCCCGGAATAAGCTCGCATCAGGGGAAAGTTGCCGCTGCGGCTGGCTGCGTAAAGCAGGCGGTAGTCGTCGGCGGAACGCACCGGCACTCCGCCGGCACCGCGCGCGCGGGGGTTCTGGCGCTCAGGGTGAAAGAAGTTCTCCTGCGCATCTTGATCGGTGCCCAGCGAAAAGACATCCAGTACCTCTGCTTGGGCAATTTTCGCGATGCCCAAGCGAGTGGCTTCCAGTTCGGGCAGGCCAAAGTGGTGACGCAGCAGCGGATAAGGAGCTTTCCATTGGATGCGCTCGACGGTGGTTTGAGGAATTTGCCCCAGGCCCTGAGCCGCTGCAGTTTCCCCTTTGAGATCGGCCAGGATCTGGCTCACGGATTGATTGCCGTCATAAATGCGGTCGAAAAAACCTAATTTGCCGGCACGCTCTGCTACGGGCGGGGTACCGCCAAAGACGAACCGCACTCCCTGGCTGCGCAGTTCATCCGCGGCTTCAGCAAATTCGCCCAGCAAACGTTCACCGGTTTCAGGGGTCAGTCGATAACCCACTCCCACCAGAGAGGCATCTTCTTGACGGGCAACTTCAAGAACTTTTGCAATGGGAACCGCCGGTCCCAAGAAGACGGTCTTCCAACCAGCTTCTTCGGCCAAACGTAAAAAATTCATGACTCCTGCCACGTGCACGCATTCGCCTATCGCAGCGGCCACAACGGTCTTTTTCATAGAATACCTCCTTCTTCAGGCGGGTTTGCGCTTGAATAACCTTAATCAAGGCAATGTTCGATTGTCTTTTATCCGATAAAACGATCAAATGATCTGAAAAGAAAACAATTTCCCGGCTAAGAGGGATTGAAATAAGGCCGGGAATCCACCTGAAATTAAAGAAGGGGTGGATCGGGAATCCAGCGCATGAGCGCGAATTTACAGGGAGAAGTAACTTTCATCTGACAAATCCATTCATCGCAGTTTTATTGTACTCGATTTTTCTCTGGGCTGTTGGCCGGCAAGTCATCTCTGTTGGGTGTTGAAAATCTTGTTATACTAAAAGGGCAATTTCAGCGTTCATGGATCTTTCCTCGATTGCTTGCTGATTGATTCTGCAAGGGCGCTGATAGCTTTTGATAGGTTCGTAATCCTAAACTACATTCATCACGTGAGGCAAGAAATGGCAAGTAAAAGTAAACCCGCCAACAAAGGCGGGGCAACGAAACCGCGCGTTTCGGCACAGCAAAGAAAGATGAAAGCGCAACAGATTGGGATGGCAGTTTTTGGCCTGATTCTGGTGATTGCTATGATTCTTTCTCTGGTAGTTCGCTAAAAATCGAGGGATTATGCACAATCGAAAACTTTGGTATGGCTTGGCCGCTTTAGCGGCAGCCTGGTTGTTTGATTTCCTGTTCTGGGGGACCAACCCCGGAATCTCATTGTTGATCTGGACGGCTGTTTTATTGCTCTTCGGTGCCCTGCTTACCTGGGGAGAGAAGAAAAAACCGTCTGCCTGGAGCCTGTTGGTTGCTGTTTTGCTGCTGGGCTTTGCGCTGCTCTTTGGCTGGCGCAGTGAGAGTTTGACCCGGGTGGTCAGTTTCTTCATGGTGTTGGGTGGTTTCTTCTTACTCATTGCCACTTACACTACCGGTTTCTGGACTCGTTTTAAGCTGATCGATTATGTGACCGAGCTGGGACGCGCCATCTGGGCGGGAATGTCGCGCGGTCTGGGGCTGCTCACCCAATCTGAGCCGGCGGGGGTCACTCAAGAGGGAACGCCTGCCCCCCGTAAGGGCCGTCACCTGGGTTCTGTGTTGCTGGGCATTGCCATTGCTTTGCCCCTGCTTTTGATTCTGGGCTTGTTGCTCACTTCCGCAGACCCTATTTTCAATGATCTGCTGGCGCGCTGGCTTGATCTCAAGAACCTGCCGCAGTATCTTTTCCGCTTCATTTACATTGTGATCGGGGCTTACGTGCTCATCGGGCTTTACCTGCACGCCTTGCAGCGTGAGAACCCGGCGGTGCCCGACCCCAATCAGCCTTCTTTGGCTCCTTTCTTGGGCCCAATCGAGGGGTGGTATCGTTCTGGGCGCGATCGACGTGCTTTTCGTGGCATTCGTGATCGTGCAGGTGCGTTATCTGTTTGGCGGAGCCGCCAATATCAGTGCGGCTGGCTATACCTATGCTGATTACGCCCGTAAGGGGTTCGGCGAACTGGTGGCCGTAGCGGTGATCAGCTTATTGATCTATCTGGTCTTCAATACCATCACCAAACGTGAAACGACGGGGGCCCGCGTGACCTTCACGGTGCTTTCGGTGCTGCTGATCGCCAACGTATTGGTAATTCTGGCATCTTCTTTGATGCGTTTGTTGATGTATGAAGAGGCTTACGGCTTTTCGGAATTACGCACTTACACCCACCTGTTCATCTTCTGGCTGGCTGGACTGTTGCTGGCTTCGATTGTGCTCGAACTGGTACACAAGCGTGGCAATTTTGGTCTGGCATTGCTGGTCATGGTGGTGGGTTACTCGGCTACTTTGGGCCTCATCAACGTCGACCGTTTTGTAGCGCAGGCCAATCTGGATCGGGTGGCACAAGGTCACGATCTCGATATCGATTATTTGACCAGCCTTTCGGATGATGCCGTGCCGCTGTACGTGCAAACTTACCTTGACCCTGCACAGCCGCAGGTGATCCATGACGGATTGGGCGTTGTTCTGGCCTGTCGTATGGTCACGATCAATAATGAAATCCCTTCTGATTGGCGGGCTTTCCGTTTTGGTCACGCTCAGGCTCAACAGTTACTGGAAGCCAATCATTCTGCCTGGAGCCAGTATCCGGTCACGCAATTGCCGGATGGCACTCAGGGAGTGATACTGGATGGGGTGTCTTATTCCTGCTCCAGTTATGGCATGATTGATTGATCACTAAAATCCCCGCAGTTTTATCTGCGGGGATTTAATTTTTGCTGCTTGGGACTGCCCAGCCAACCGAATTTTTCGAGGTTGATGTATGTTCCAGCGAGAACTCGACTCCTTCTTCTTCAAGCAGAACACGCTGTATGTTGCTGCCAACGCCGAATCCGTGGGGGCTGATCTTTCCTTCTCCGTTGACCACTCGCTGCCAGGGAACGTCCTCAGCGCTGGTGGAAGTGCGCAGCGCAGCCAGGGCAAAGCCGATCATTTGTGCCGAACAGCCCCCGACCAGACGGGCGATTTGGCCGTAACTGGCTACCTTGCCGTAAGGAATTTGCCGTACAATGGCATAGATTCGTTCGTATAATTTACTTTCTGTCATGGCTTAATTATAGCGGTCAAAAAATACTTCATGGTAGAATTCAACTTATGAAAAGCTGGAAATTTTGGGTAGGTATTTTGATCAGTGCGGTGTTTTTATACTTCGCACTGCAGGGATTGAAGCTGGGCGATTTCTGGAGCGCAATCAAGTCCGCCAATTACTGGTGGATCTTTCCGGGAATTGCTGTTTATTTCGTGGCGGTGTGGGTGCGTGCCTGGCGCTGGCATTATTTATTGAAGCCGATCAAGAGTGTACGCACGAAGGTAATGTTCCCGATCACCTGCATTGGCTACATGGGCAACAACATCTATCCGGCTCGTGCCGGTGAGGTGCTGCGGGCAGTGGTATTGAAGCGCAAAGAAGGGGTGCCGATTTCCGCTTCGCTGGCTACGGTGATTGTCGAGCGTATCTTTGATGGCGTGGTCATGCTGGGCTTTGTCTTCGTCAACCTGCCTGAACTGGCACGGGTGGCTGCCTTCGATTCTGGCTTTGTGGGCAACATTCAGGAACTGGCCTTGATCGGGACGGGAGTCTTTCTTGGGGCTTTGCTGGTTTTCTTGCTGGCGGCCATGTTCCCACGCGTTTCTGAGCGGGTCTGCGCCTGGATCATCAATCATGTGTTCCCCGAAAAAATTCGTGAGAAATCCATTGCAATTACCTTCAAGTTTTTGGAGGGATTGGCCTCTCTGCGTTCTCCCTTGAATATTCTGATGGTCTTTGTCACGTCCATCATTATCTGGCTGCTGGAGACCGTCAAGTACTGGTTCGTGATGCACGCTTTTCCCTTCACCGTCAGTTTCTTTGCTTTGATGCTGCTCAATGGTATTGCCAACCTGGCGACGACGATTCCGTCCGCCCCGGGCTACATTGGCACCTGGGAAGCCGTGACGAAAGCGGTGTTGGTGGCTTATGGCGTCGAGGGTGCGACTGCTCTTGGCTATGCCGTGGTGCTGCACGTGGCGCTGTGGCTGCCCATTACATTGTTGGGTGCTTATTTCATGACTCGTGAGGGCGTCAAATGGAATGATTCGATGCGCCAGGAGGCCGATCAGGCCCCTGCTGCTCCCGAGGCTTGAGCTCAGATTTCTTCTCAACGGAGAATTATGGCGACGAAAAAATTGCGGTCATTGGTGCCGGTTTCGGCGGATTGTCGGCTGCCCTGGATTTAAGCAAGGCGGGCCATGAAGTAACGATTTATGAAGGTTCTGACCATCCCGGGGGTCTGGCATCAGGGTTCAAGGCTCCCCAATGGCAGTGGTCGGTGGAGAAGTTCTACCACCACTGGTTTACCTCAGATAAATATATGTTCGAACTTTTCGATGAACTGGGGCTGCGTTCCAAGGTCATCGTGCGTACTCCCAAGACGGTTATGTTCTTCAAAGGGAAGTTCTATCCGTTTGATTCCATCCCGGCAGCGATTCTGTACCCGGGGTTGGGCTGGGGTTTCAACAAGATCCGTTTTGGGCTGGTCGGGGTTTACCTGCGGTTGACCAACCACTGGCAGCCAATGGAAACCACTACCGTCGATGCCTGGATGCGTAAATGGGCAGGCAGCAAGGTTTATGAAGAGATGTGGCAGCCCATGCTGGTCGGCAAATTCGGGGAACGTTATGCTCCGCAGGTGAATATGGCCTGGATGTGGGCGCGCATGCACGCCCGTACCACCAGTCTCGTGAATTACGAGGGCGGCTTTCAGGCTTTTGCTGATGATTTTGCTGCCATTCTGCAGCAGCGTGGGGTAAAGATCGTCTATAACACCCGGGTGGATTCGATCCGCGGGCAAAATGGGAAGGTGGAATTGACCATTGCGGACCAGCCAGTGGTCTATGACCAGGCCCTGGTAACAGTTTCGCCGGCACAGCTTGCCGGGATGGCCCCTGAACTGCAGGCAGATTACCTCAAATCGTTGCTGGATCTCAAAACATCTGGGGGCAGTGGTCATGGTGGTCTCTCTCAAGCACCAGCTCTCGCGCGAGGGCTATTACTGGTACAACCTGCCTAAAAAAGAAGGGTACCCTTTCCTGGCGCTGGTGGAGCACACCAATTTCATGGACGCCAGCCATTACAATAACGAGCACATCATTTATTGCGGCGATTATCTCGAAAATGATCATGAATATTTCCAGCTTTCGCAGGACGAGTTACTGCAGCGCTTTTTGCCCAGCTTCAAAAAGATCAATCCTGATTTCGAACCTGATTGGATCAATCAAGCCTGGCTGTTCAAGGCAAATTATGCCCAACCGGTGCCTTTCTTGAATCACTCGCGCAATATTCCTCCCATCGAAACGCCCATTCCCGGCCTCTATTTCGCCAGTATGTCGCAGGTTTATCCCTGGGACCGCGGGACGAACTTTGCGGTCGAGATTGCCAGGCGAGCTGCCGGGCTGATGCTCGAAAAATAATCACCTGCACCTGACATCCTGTTCTAATATCGAACAGGATGTTAATTTTTAACTATCCGGTGTAAAAAAGAGGTAAGGAATGTTAAAAAGAAGGGATGAAAAAATTTGTCCACCAGGTGGAGTATTTTTATATGTCCGACAATTTTCAAATTTTGAACTTCTTAACCAAATAGACTACTTGGGGGTGTATAATCTTGTGGAACGCCATATATGGGGTTAGAAAATATTTTCCCAGAATTTCTATGGTCAATAAAAATCAGAAACAAAAAAATATTTTCTGATTTCCCAATCTTCCTTAAGGTTAATATTCTTAAAAATCGAACTTTCTTTAATCGGGAGTAGGGAATCCGCCTTGTTGGGGGCCTTCGTTTCTGTTAGAATGTTTTTATCAGTTTACGGGGTGTTGTTTCATCGACCCCACTTGCAGCATCGGATGTAACGAATTCTATAGTTTGTAAATGCCTCCCCGGGCGAAAGCTCTGTGGGATGGTATTTTATTCTCTCCCCTCCAGGGGGAAATCTTAAACAAAGGAGGATGGCCTTCATGGATGCACAATCGGCGTGGCAAGCGGCTGTTGGACAATTACAATCGAAATGTCAAAGGCCTCCTTCGAGACGTGGGTTCGTTCTGCGGAACTGGTGAAATATGACCAGGGTACTTTTACGGTGGGTGTGCAAAATGCTTTTGCCCGTGACTGGCTGGAGAAACGGTTGACCAGCACGGTCGTGCGGCTGCTGGATGGTTTGATGGAAGGACCGCAAAAGGTCGAGTTCATCGTTTACCACAAAGATTATCAAGAATCGGTCAGTGAACCTGTTGCAGCAGCGCCGGCGCAGATTTCCTTTACAACCCCAATTCTGGCCCCAGCGACAAACACCGGTACCACGGCCATGAATTCGCGCTACAAACCTTCGATAACTTTGTTGTGGGTTCCTCGAATCGGCTGGCTCATGCGGCTTGCATGGCGGTTGCAGAAAATCCGGCCCACGCTTACAATCCGCTCTTCCTGTACGGGGGATGGGACTGGGCAAGACCCATTTGCTGTACGCCATTGGGAATATGGCCCGCCAGCAGGGCAAACAGGTCATGTATGTTACCCTCTGAAGAGTTTGCCAACGACCTGATCAACTCCATCCGCACGCACAACACCCAGGCCTTCCGCGAACGCTATCGTTACATTGATGTGCTGCTCATCGATGACATCCAGTTTATCGCCGGCAAGGAATCGACTCAGGAAGAGTTTTTTCATACCTTCAACAGTCTGCACAGCCAGGAAAAACAAATCGTCATTTCCTCCGATCGCCCTCCGCGTGCCATGAGCACTCTCGAAGAACGCCTGCGTTCCCGTTTCGAATGGGGCCTGATCGCGGATATCCAGCCGCCTGATCTTGAAACCCGGATTGCCATTCTGCGCTCCAAAGCGGAACGGATGCACCGTGATGTGCCCAATGAGATCGTCAACTACATTGCCCGCCAGTTCCAGTCGAATATTCGTGAACTGGAAGGGGCTCTCACCCGCGTGGTGGCCTATTCTGATCTGCGCGGCAAAAATCTGACCATCGATCTGGCTGAGATCGCCCTGACGGACTTGCTGCCGCAGCAGAACCAGCTTGAACCGAACCGGGTGGTGGATGTGGTGGCTTCAGCCTTTGGGGTCTCGCGTGAGAAATTGCTCAGCCGCGAACGCACCCGTGAAGTGGCTCTGCCGCGTCAGGTGGTCATGTACCTGCTGCGCGAAGAGGCCAACGTTTCTCTGCCGCAGATCGGCGAAGTGCTGGGTGGGCGCGATCATACCACGGTCATTTACGCCTGTGAAAAAGTAGCGGATATGATCGAGCGTGACGATCATTTACGCACCCAGATCATCCAGATTCGCGAAACTCTGTACGGGCGCCGCCCGAATTATTCCTGAACTTCCCTTAATTGAACCCGAAAAGGCGCAGCAAAGTGCGTCTTTTTTGTTTTTAACTCCGCAGAATCTCTTATCAAATATTAACCAATTCAGGGTATAATTTATCCATAAATTGAACTCATCAAGTATGGGCGGATAGCTCACTTGCTTAGGCTGACGAACTTACCTCTATTTTCTGGTAGTGTTTTAGGGACTTTGAACGACAATTTGATTGAAGTTAACCCCTGGCCGCATCTTTTCGCCGGGGCAGTTTTTTAAATAATGAACTTTTACCACACCCTTCGGGGATTGTGGTTTGTAACAAGGAAGGTAAATTGAATATGAAGAATCATCCATTAAGGATCATTCCCCTGGGGGGCTTAGGGGAAGTGGGGGCGAACATGATGGTGTATGAGTACGACAACCAGCTTCTCGTTGTCGACACCGGTTTAATGTTCCCCGAAAACGATATGTTGGGGATTGATTACATCATTCCCGATATCAGTTATCTCACCGCGCGCCGCGATAAGGTGAAGGGGATCATCATTACCCACGGGCATGAAGATCACACCGGAGCCATTCGCCACGTGCTTGAAGAGATTTCTGCGCCGATTTATTCCACCCCCCTGACTCAGGGGATGCTGGAAGTCAAACTGGCCCGCAGCGGCATGGCCCAGCGGGCTCATCTCGAGACCATCCGGGCGGGCGACAATCGCAAGATTGGCCCCTTCTCGGTGGATTTCTTCCACGTCTGCCACTCCATCCCGGATGCGGTAGGCCTGGGCATTGATTCACCGGCTGGGCTCATCGTCCATACCGGCGACTATAAGTTCGACCATACACCGGTGGATAACTGGCCGACGGATTACGCCAAACTGGCGGAATTCCAGCGCCGCGGGGTGCTGGCCTTGCTGGCCGATTCGACCAATTCCGAACGCGCCGGCTGGACGCCTTCAGAACGGGTGATCGATTCCGCTTTCGATAAAGTATTCCGTGAAGCCAAGGGACGCATCATCATTGCCAGCTTTGCCTCGCTGATCTCGCGTATGCAGCAGGTGGCGGAAGTGGCCCAGCGCTATGGCCGCAAAATGGCCTTTGCGGGGACCAGCATGGTTGATAACGAGAAGATTGCCCGCAAGCTGAATTACCTCGATATTCCCGACGATACCATCATCAGCCTGGACGAAGCACTGAACCGCAAAGATCGTGATGTGGTGATCATGTGCACAGGGTCTCAGGGTGAGCCCACTTCCATTCTGGGCAAGCTTTCGACGGGATCACACCGCATTTTTGACATCAAGGTGGGTGATACCGTGGTGCTCTCTTCGCACCCGATCCCGGGCAACGAAGAGAACGTGTATCGCACTATCAACCGCCTCTTCGAACGCGGGGCGAACGTGATCTACGAATCCATTGCCCCGGTGCATGTCTCAGGGCACGCCAGCCAGGAAGAAATGAAGCTGATGATGCACCTGACCCAGCCTAAATACTTCGTCCCGATCCATGGCGAGCTGCGCCAGCTCAAGCGGCATGCGGCTCTGGCAGCGGAAGTGGGCATCCCGCAGGAGAACATCGCGGTGGTGCTCAATGGCCAACCTGTCGAGTTTTTCGAAGGCAAAATGAAATTGGGGAAGATTGTCCCTACTTCGTATGTCTTTGTGGATGGCTCGGGGGTGGGCAACGTAGGCCCGGACGTGATGCACGAGCGCGAGGAACTCTCGCAGGAAGGCATCATGATCGTCAATCTGGGTGTGGACAAGTTCACGGGCAAGCTGAGCCGGCCGCCTGAGATCATCAGCCGCGGGTTCATTGCCACGAATGGTTCCACCAATCTGGTCGATGGGCTGCGCAAACGCATCAGTGAGACTGCGGTCCGTTCGAACGGCAGCCTGCAGAAAGATGTGGAGCAGGTGGTGGGCAACTATCTCTATTCCGAGACACACCGCCGCCCGATCATTATCGTCAATACGTTCAAGGCATAATTTGCCAGTAGTTCATACATAAATAAAAACGCTGATCTTGCAAAAGGTCGGCGTTTTTTGTTTGGTAGGCTGAATCAGTTTTTTAAGGAAATGTCTTTCGAGATCATGCGGTCGATCTTCCCCATGGGATAGTCGGTCAGGTGATCGATCTTGGCCCAGGCAATTTCGCTGGCAGCATGCGCTCGCGCCTGTCCGGAGAGAATTTCGGCGTGAAAGGCCTGCAGGGTGACTTTGAAGTGGGTATAGGCGTGGTGATAAGTACCCAGCATTTCACCCACCTCGATCTCCAGCTCCAGTTCTTCACGGATCTCCCGCTGCAGCGCTTGCGGCGGGGTTTCGCCGGCTTCGATCTTGCCGCCCGGGAATTCCCACAGCCCGCCCAGCAGTCCTTGCGAGGGGCGGCGCTGGATGAGCACCTGATCTCCGCGCCGCAGTACGGCGGCCACGACCTGAATGTGTGGGATGGCCTTTTTTTCACTCATGACCGGGCGTTCGGCTTGCAGGCCAAGCTGTCTGGCCTTGCAAATTTGCTGCACGGGGCACAGCAAGCAATTGGGCGAACGTGGTGTGCACAAGGTCGCTCCCAGGTCCATCACCGCCTGGTTGTAATCCCCGGCCTCTCCATGCGGCAGCAGTTCTTCGGCTTTTTGCCAGAGCAACTTTTCACCGGCAGGGGTATCCACAGCGATGTCAAGATTCCAGACCCGGCTGAGCACACGTTTGACATTGCCATCCAGTACCACTTCATCCAGGCCAAAGGCGATGGAAGCAATGGCCGCAGCAGTATAACGTCCCAGCCCCGGCAGTTTTTCCAGTTCTTGCCGGTCTGCGGGCAATTGATCGTGATATTGTTCGTGCAGCAAGCGGGCAGTTTTCAAAATGGAGCGGGCCCGCGAGTAATAGCCCAGCCCTTCCCAGGCATTCAGCACAGTTTGCTCATCACTGGCGGCCAGCGCGGCGACATCCGGGAATTGGTCGAGCCAGCGCAGATAGTAAGGGATTACGGTCTCGACCCGGGTTTGCTGCAGCATGATCTCTGAGATCCAGGTAGTGTAGGGGGAATGAAACTCCCGCCAGGGAAGCTGGCGGGCATTTTGGCGATACCAGGCGAGCAGGGCCTGGCTGAAATTTTCTTCCATAACTTAGAGCTGGAAACCGGGCTTGGATTCGACCACTTTTTGCTGATAGTTTTGCACGAAAGCTAGCAGGCGGTCGTAGAGCGATTCCCAATCAGGGGAACACAGCAGCGCGCGGGTCTTGTTCAGGTTGGGCAACACAGCGCCAACCATGATCTGCGGGCCACCGCCGTAAACGGTCGCCCACGCATCCGAAAGTTCCGCTCCCAGCCGCTGCAGCCCCGGGATGAATTCACGGACGACGAACTCGAAGTATTCCTGTTCGTGTTCAGGCTTGATATCCCAGGTCATCAAAAGTTTGACGGGCATGTCTCGCTCACCTTTAGTTCTTTGCGTAATCCAGCACGACGACCTTGGTCTCTTCGGGCAGGGCAGCTTGGTTGGCAATTTTCAGCGACGGAAGGGTCTCGGGATTGGTGAGCCCCATTTCTTTGAGAAATTTACTCAACGGGTCCAGTTTCTGGGCGGTATCGCCGGTCGCTGGGGTGGCGTAATGCATGGGGATGACAATATTAGGTTCCAGCAGGCTGATGATCTCCACCGCTTTATTGGCGTTCAGGGCACCGCCGCCGCCCACAGGGATCAAGGCAACGTTGATCGGGCCAAAATCTTCGACTTCGGCCTGACTGGGGATGCGATTCAGGTCGCCCAGGTGCAGTACGTTGATGCCGTTGAAATCGAACAGATACAGGGTATTGCGCATTTCAGCATCAGATTTCTTGACGTGTCCGTTGGTCTGGATTCCGGTGACAAAAACACTGCCGATCTCGAATTCGCCTGGACCATCGATGATGTGAGCATCACCCTTTACGGCACTGACGAAATTATGACCTGGTGTGTCGTGGCTGACCGTCACGATATCCGCTTTCAGCTTGAGCGGGGAGTACCCTACCAGCTTGGAATCGTAGGGATCGGTGATCACAGTTGCCAACCCTCTCTCGGCTAATTTGAAACAAGAATGTCCATACCAGGTAATTTCCATGAATCCTCCGTAATCTGGTACGATTATACCCTAACTGACTTTTAACTGGAAATTTTGTACCAAATCGACTTTTCAGGGTTTAATAGAGCGAAGAAGAGGCTAACGTGGAGAAATTAAGACAATCCTGGCAGCGTTTACTGAAACTGGTTCGTCAACCCGCACTTTATTTTGCTGATCCAGAGGGTACTTTTCTGGATGGAGCTCTGGTAGTCGGCGCTTTATTTCTGGTGACCTTCATCCAGAAGCTGCTCTGGTTCGAGCCAGGGGTTCCCCATCTTTCTTGGGGAGCGGCACTCAGCCAGGCCCTGATCAACAGTCTGATGGTGTGGAGTCTTTATTGTGTCTTCTTTTTCGCCATTGCGGGGATGTTCCGCCGTCGAGCGAACCTGGTGACTTTAAGCGGAGAGGTGGGAGCGGCCGGGCTTCCTTTGGCAGGTATTGTGCTGCTCTCTGTGTTTACCTGGTTGGCGGCGCTGGTGTGGCCGGCATTGCCCGCTCAAAGCTGGTGGCTGCCTCTGCAGAATGGCCTCAACTGGCTGGGGCTGGCCTTGAGTTGGCCCGGGGTCTTTGGCTATTTTTTGCTGCGTCACAGCCTGAAGCTTAATCGGGTATGGTCCAGCGTGCTTGTTCTGCTGGCGTTGGGTTTTCTGATTGCGGGCGAATACTTACCCCTTTTGAAGTAGTTGGGCGACTCTCAGGCTTTGCTTGAAATGTTTTTCTGGTAGTCTTTCTCAAGCAGCGGAATGATGGATTTGATCTTTTCGAGCAGCAAAGCGGCATCGGTGAGCTGCCCACTGTTGGCTTCTTCCTCAATGCCCTGCGCAGCCAGACGAATGCTGCTGATCTCGAAATTGGCAGCGGCCGCCTTTGATGCTGTGGCTGTAATACTGCACCTTTTGAACGTCTTGTATGCTGATGGCATTTTCCAGGTCAAAGACAGACTTCTTCAAGTGGGTGAGAAAAGCTCCCATGAACTCGTAAAAATTCTGCTCGCTGTCGCCAAAACGAGGGAGAGCGGTTTTGAGGTCATAGAGAGCTGGCTCTGACGGTTCTTTTGGCGATTCAGTCAGGAACTCTGAGCTGGCTTCGGATGAGTTTTGTACTTTTGCGGCGTATTTGTTGACTACAGTCAGTACTTCGTCGATGTTCAGTGGTTTGGAGAGATAATCGTTCATACCGGCTTCGAGACACTTCTCGCGGTCTCCGGCCATGGCGTGAGCGGTCATGGCAACGATGGGGATAATGCCGGTGGGAGAGGGCAGTGCCCGGATTTGCCGGGTGGCATCGAATCCATCCAGTTCGGGCATCTGTACATCCATGAGCACCAGAGAATACTGCTTCTTTTGTACCGCGTTCACGGCTTGCAGTCCATTTTCGACCACATCTACCGAATAACCGGCTTTTTGCAGCAGGCGCAGGGCCAGCTTTTGATTGATGGCGTTGTCTTCTGCCAGTAAGATCAAGTTTTGACTGTGATCGGCTTCTTCCAGGGCATGGCGGGTAATAATGGAAGAAGAGGTGGCTTTGTTCATTTGCTGCTGCCCCATGACCGACAGAATGGTGTTGAACAACTCTTTCTGCCGCACAGGTTTGAGCAGGTAAGCGGAACACCCCAGCGCTTCGAGACGGGCCGCGTCGCCGCGATGACCCATTGAGGTCAAAATGACCACCAACGTCTTTTGAGTTCTGGGTCCATCTTGATTTCTTTCAGTACCTGTTCTCCATCCATTTCGGGCATCTGCATATCCAGCAGGATCATCTCGAAGGGTTTGCCTTTGGCAACTTCATTGCGCATGATGGTTAACGCCTGAATGCCGGAGGAGGCCTGAGTCACCTGACAGCCAAACCCGCTGACGATCTTGCCGATGATCGAGCGGTTGGTCTGGTTATCATCCACCACCAGAATGGGCAGGTTCTTGAGATCCAGCGGAATGACCAGCGGGCGGGTGCCTTCTTCGGTGGGTTTGAGGGTATCGATGGTGAACCAGAAGGTGCTGCCTTGCCCGGGTTCACTCTGAACGCCGATCTCTCCGTTCATCATGTGCACCAGTTGGGCAGAAATTGCCAGCCCGAGGCCAGTCCCTCCGTATTTACGGGTGGAAGAGCTGTCTACCTGAGTAAAACGGTCGAAGATGGCCTGCTGCCGGTCATGCGGAATGCCGATGCCGGTATCGGTGATGCTGAAGAGCAGGCGTGTCCCCTCATCGCGTTTTTCATCCACCATGGCACGGATGACGATTTCGCCTTGTGAAGTGAATTTGATGGCATTGCCAACCAGATTGACCAGTATTTGCCGTAACCGGGTGGGGGTCGCCTTTGACACGCGAAGGAATGTCGCGGTTGACCATGCACACCATTTCAAGGCCCTTGCCTTCGGCGCGGGTGGCCAGGGTGCGGGCGACCCCTTCGACCATCGAACGCAGATCGAAGTCAATACTCTCCAGGCTCATCTGCCCGGATTCAATCTTGGCAAAATCGAGTACTTCATTGATCAGCGTTAACAAAGATTCTGCGCTCTCGTTGGCTGTGTTCAGGTAATCGCGCTGTTCCGGGTCGAGCGGCGTATCTTTGAGAAGTTCGATCATCCCGATCACCCCATTCATTGGGGTGCGGATTTCGTGGCTCATGTTGGCCAGGAATTCACTTTTGGCCTGGTCAGCGCTTTCGGCGGCGCGCTTGGCGTTCATCAATTCGGTGATGTCATGGTAGATGGCCAGCAATCCCACTTTCTGATTGCCAATGCTGACGGGTACTCCCGACATCTCGACCTCCACTTCACTGCCGTCTTTGCGCAGACGGGTGACATATCCATGCACGGCTTTCCCATCTCTGGCTTGATGGGTGAAAGAAGTGGCTTCGTCAGGCTTATCCGGTGAGATGAGATGGTCAAGATTTTTACCAACGACTTCATTCCGGGAATAGCCAAACAGTTCTTCAAATGCCGGGTTGCAGGTCACGATATTTTCATTCAGGTCCAGGGTAACTACAGCGGCCGGGCTGTACTTGAGAACGGATTCGTAATACTGGTTTTGCCGGATGATTAGCTCTTCATCCTTTTTCTGGCGGGTAATATTTTGGAAAACGTAAACCAGTTCTCCAGGCTGATCTTCGAGGATCAGTTTGGAGCAGACTACCCGGTAGAATTGGTCAGAATTCTTCAGCTTACATTCGCTGCCGCTGGCATCTTCAACCTGAATTGGCTTTTGCTTGCTGGCCAAGATCGACTCGATGTTTTTCCCTAACAGTTCTGGATAAGTCGTCTTCAGGGTTCCGATGGTGGCCCGATTCATGCGGGTAATGTTCCCTTGCGAGTCGGTCAGAATGAGTGGATCGGAGATCGAGTCGAAAGTGGCTTCCCACTCTTTTTTCGCCCGTTCGATAGCCTGTTGAATTTCATGTTCTTTCCCGGCCGGAACTTCACTCATGGGGATTCCCTCAAATGTAGATTCAAGAATGTCTTAACTTTAACATCATTATATAGGGATAAAATTGAAATGCACAGCCTTTGTCAAATTTATTGACTGGATTAAGGTTCTTCCAAAGTAATTTGGGTATAATCGATCTAGCATAGAAGAGGAAAGCGAGGTAATTTATGGGTTCTTTTGGTTGGCCAGAGATTTTGATTATTTTGGTCGTTGTTGTATTATTATTTGGACCGGGAAGAATCAGCAAGGTTGCTGGTGAAATGGGCGAAGGGATTCGCAATTTCCGTAAAGGTCTTCAGGGCGACGACAAATCAGAAGAAAAGAAACCGGCTGAGACCGAATCGAAAGATTCTTCTGATCCAACCAAATAACGGTAGCACGAGAGAGTTTTCCACCCACGAGGAAAAATGGAAATATTTGGAATCGGGCCGCTGGAACTATTATTAATTGTATTGATTGCTTTAATTGTGCTTGGCCCTAAAGAAATGTTGAAAACCGCGCAAAAGGCCGCGGGCTGGATTCGCAAAATTCGCCAATCCGAAATTTGGTCCACCACGAAAGAGGTGATGGATATTCCGAATCAGGTGATGCATGAAACTGGCCTGGATAAAGAGATTCACGAATTACAGAACCTCTCACGCCCGCTGGCTTCACCGCAAACGCTGTGGCAATCCAATCCTGGCCTGCCGACGAGTACTGCAAAGAACGTCGATGAGCCAGAAGCAAAAGGCCCTGAGCCTACCCCCACCGAGGCGTCCGCAGCAACGGATTCCGTTGCCGAAGAAGGGAAGAACGCTTCAGATTCCCCTGAACCCCCGATGACCGATGCCAGATAAACCCGCTGAAATGACGTTGATCGACCATATCGAGGAACTGCGCCATCGTTTATTGATTGCGTTGATTGCTCTGGGGCTGGGAGTAGTGGCCAGCCTGGTTTTTGGTGAGCAGATTGTAAAGTTTCTGACCCTGCCGATTGGTGGGGTGGAGAAGCTGCAATCCATTGAGATCACTGAGAACCTGGGCGTCTTCATGCGCGTTTCTCTGTTGACCGGGGTGATCATTGCTTTCCCGGTGCTCATCTATGAGCTGTTGATGTTCGTTCTGCCGGGGCTGAAGCCCAATGAGAAACGTTTTGTCGTTCTCTCGATCCCGCTGGCGACCCTGTTTTTTGTGGGTGGAGTGGTCTTCGCGTTTCTGGTCATGCTGCCGGCGGCTTTGCCCTTTCTGACGAATTTCTTGGGGGTGCAAACAAATCCACGCCTTTCAAGCTACATCAGCTTCATTACCAGCCTCATGTTCTGGGTAGGGGTGAGCTTTGAAATGCCGCTGTTCATCTATGTAATTGCCCGCTTTGGTCTGGTAACACCAAAAGCATTGCTTTCGTACTGGCGGCAGGCGATTGTACTGATCGCCATTCTGGCGGCGGTGATTACCCCCACGGTGGACCCGGTCAATATGAGCCTGATGATGGCTCCTTTGATCGTTTTGTATTTTATTTCCATCCTCTTTGCCTGGTTCGCCCAGCGCGGCCGGCCCAAAGCAGATTCAAGTGAAGAAGCGTAAATGAAAACGGCTGCCTAGCGCAGCCGTTTTTGCTCACGATTGAGAATGCGTCTGAGAATGGCAATCGAGGCAGCGTAGGTTGAATCCATTCCCTCGTACGAGAGGGCCCCGGCACCAAGGTTCTTGCCCTTGCTCAGCGGCGTATCCGAGGCGTAGTGCAGGATGCCAACGTCGAAGGGTAAGCCGTACAGGTTGGCGATCTCGTTGTGCGGGTGGCGGGTGGGTCGGAACATCTCATAAATGGCAGAGAGGTAAGGCCCGGCCTCCATTTCGATGTCAGTGTAACCGTCGCGGTAGACCACTTCGGTCAGGCGTGCGTTCTGCAGAAAAGTTCCCAGCGCGGTCAGCGCCTTTTGATTATCCAGCACTGTGCCATAAACCAGATAGGGCTGCACGTCTGCGGCGTTGAAGGCGTTCTTGAAGAGGTAAGTGTTCTCGGAGTGTTCATCCTGGACGACATTGGGGATCATGACATCGCCGCGCACGCCATTGAGCGTGGCTGCTTTGCCCATGATGTAAACCCCCATGATTTCAGCGATGTGCTCTGAAAGTTTCGAGAGGATGTGATAGGCGCTGAACCCCAGCGGATAGTCGATGTTGACGATGACGGCGTTGGTGCGTTCGACGGTGGAAGCCAGGTCTCCTAAATTTTGCAGCAACCGTGGGTCGGTCCGGCTCAGGTCAAGTTGGTGCAGGTCGATGATCTGGGTTTCGACATCGAAGGAATGCGCGGCAGCAATGCGCCGGATTCCCTGGGCTTTTTCGACGTCGGCCTGTTCTTTCACCAGGTAGCGTCCTTCGGGGAGCTGCTGTACTTTTTTCAGTGCATAATAAAGAAAATTTTCCAGGTTAGATTGGGTTTTGCATTCCTGAATCTCGCGCCATTCTTCTGCCAACCCCGGGTCACCTTTTTGGGTGAGCAGGTCGATGATCTCAGCGCGGTGCGAGAGCGCAAAACCGCTTACCGGGTTGATGATGCTGTGGGTATTGCTCGAGACGAAATAAACCGGGCGGTCGCGCAGATCCTGGCTGTGAGCCTCGACATTTTCCCACCAGATGCGGGTGGCGCGCCAGTATTCGCTCAACGATCCGCTCAACAGCCGGATGCCCATTTCACAGCGCTGTGCGGCCATTTGGTGCAGCATGGTGCTGAACTGGCTTCCCCAGATGGTCTTGAGCCGCTGCAGGTCTTCTTCAGACATTTCGAGACCGGTAGCCAGTTGCAGTAGGGCTTCCATCTCTCCCGCCGCGGCCTGATCGATCCATTCTGCCGGGCACGATTGCAGCAGCAGGTTCAGTTTGTTCCACTCGATTTGGTAGGCAGTCAGTACGGGGATGATGTCATCGATATCAGAGCGGCTGGCAATGGAGCAGGCCAGCGTTTCTTTGCCGTCATAGTAGCACAGACGCCGGCGGGCACGAGCTGAGACCGGCTGCCAGCTTTCGATGTCGGCGAAGCCGTGATGCGCGAAGACCGGGTAACTTTGGCCCAGCACAATCGACTTCACTGCCGGGATGCAATCGGGCAGGCGCAGGCTGGCGTAGATGAAGGCGGAAGTATCCGGCGAGGGTTTACGCGCGTCCATGTGCATGGAGGAATTCATGCCGGCATGTACTTCTTCGAGGGTACGGATTTGAACTTCAGTGGTGGAACGCAGCAGCGAGTAGATGGTGCGTAAATACAGCTCGATTTCATCGGTGGTGATGCGCGGGCCAATTCTTTCCATAAGTTTCCTTTTCTCCACTAACTCTAATATACGCTAAAAAAAGCAGAAATACATCTATACAACAAAAACTCCCCAATCGGGGAGTTATTCTTGATTCCAATCGGTCAAGACAGCCGGTAATTCACGCAAAGAATGAATTTCTGCGTCTGGACGCATATTCTCGTAATGAGCGATCAGAGCGCGTTCCACTTCTTTGCGCCGCGAAATCCAGATGCCGCGAATGCCGGCGCAGTGAGCGCCCAGAATGTCGGCATCCAGGGTGTCGCCCACCATGACGGTATTGGCCAGATTGATCTGCATCCGCTCGGCGGCCCGGCGAAAAATGGCGGGGTCCGGTTTGCGGATGCCTTCACTGGCCGAGATCAAGATAGTCGAGAAATAGGGGCGCAGATGATGATTGTCGATCAGATTGTTGACATCCCAGGCGCTGGAAGCGTTCGAGATCAGTCCCAGGCGGTAATCATGCTCGACCAGCCAGTTGAGCAGATCGTGGGTATCTTCCTCGATCAGCCACAGGCGTTCGGTGAAGCGGTACATAGCTTCCATACACTTGAGGTAAACGGCGTCCGAATAGCGGTTCTCACCTGCGTCAGTAAGAATCGCGCGCAGGATATCGATGATTGGCCGTTCCAGATAGTCCTGGCTGCGCTGGGCAAAATATTGATGGATGCGTTTTTCGAATTCAGCAGCAAAATTCTGGCGGTCGAGTTCACATCCTGCCTGGATCAGTTCATCAGCCAGGATCAGGTAGGAGGTAAAGGTCTCCTTGAGAAAATCGCCGGAGAAGTATATTAAGGTATATCCCAGGTCAAAAAATACAGCCTTGACCGGTTTCGAATTGGCAGCCATGATGAAAAAACACTCCTGAAGATTTCCAGTTCCCTAAAAAGAACCGTTATAAAGTTTAACACACAATGCAACTAATAGCTTCGCTCTGGATCCCATTTGTTAAGGAGACGTTCACCATGCAGATATCGTTCCAGATTTTCTGCAAACATCATGCCAGCGCGTTCTTTGTAATTGGGCTGAAACCTGAGACGTGGGGGGTCATGATCACATTTGGCAGTTTCCACAACGGGTTTTCTGCCGGGAAGGGTTCGCGGCTGAAGACATCAAGGGCAGCTCCAGCAAGGGCGTGCTCGCTGAGGGCCTGGTACAGCGCGCTTTCGTCCACGATGCCGCCGCGGCTGGCCACGACCAGAAAAGAGCCGGGCTTCATAGCGCGGATCACTTCTTCATCGTAGATGCCGCGAGTCTGAGCGGTCAGAGGCAGCAGCATGATGACGAAGTCGCATTCCTTGATCATGGCTTTGAGTGCCTGGATGGGGTAGAGGCGGTGGAACAAATTACCTTCAGGGTCACCGTGCCCTTCGATGTTGTAACCAGTATCTACGGGGTTCATGGCATCGCGCTTGGTGGCCAGAATTTTGCAGTTGAATGGCTGCAGCAGACGGGCGACTTCGCGGCCGATGCTGCCGTAACCGATGATGCCTACGGTGGCGTTGGTCAGTTCACGCGGTGAAAACTTTTCCCAGCGGTCGGTTGGCCAATCATGTTTGAGCTGATTCTGGAACAGTTCGGCAAAGTGATGCCCCAGGCCCAGTAACATGCCCAGAATGTACTCGCCTTCCTGGATGGCTGAAGCGCCGCTCATGGTGGTGATTTGCAGGTCTTTCTTCTCAGGCAAGGGAGTATCGAGCAGAAAATCCACG
>Ga0268356_10947_pt1 | contig 25518 bp, 30 predicted proteins | sample BioMet10_FD_194415 | JGI IMG/M metagenome (GOLD analysis project Ga0268356, IMG submission 194415) | Sewage microbial communities from Oakland, California, United States - Biofuel 10 (PacBio Assembly) | ecosystem: Engineered > Wastewater > Sewage > Unclassified | place: USA: California | collected...
AGTTGTCTCTTACAAAACAAATTTTTCTATACCGAACAAGAAAAAATCTCTTGTTTCCAAGAGATCAATCTGGATTCTTCAGGCTTGCACCGACAATCTTGTGCGGCTGATACAGTTCTTCAAGATAAGCGATATCTTCTTCATTCAGCTGTACATCGACTGCGCCTGCCGCATCATCCAGGTACTTTGTCTTTGTTGCCCCGATGATTGGTGAAACAGCTCCCTTTGCATACAGCCACGCAAGTGAGATCTGGGTCATGGTGACATTGTATTTTTCAGCGAGCTCATGGACTCTTTCAACGATTGGATAATCTTCCTCGATTGTCTTGTCGTATTTTCTTTCCGCAACAACATCCGTTCTGGAACGCAGAGAATCTGTCTTCCATTCCAGTCTGCTCAGTCTTCCGGCAGCCAGTGAGCTGTATGGCATCAATGAAACATTCATCTGCTTACATACAGGGAATCAGTTCCCGCTCATCTTCTCTGTACAGAAGATTGTAGTGATTCTCCATTGCGCAGAACGGTGTCCAGTGATTGTCTCTTGCCGCAATCTGCATGTTATGGAATTGATAGCCGAACATTGCCGAAGCTCCAAGAGCACGCACTTTTCCTTCTTTGACCAGATGGTCCAGTGCTTCCATCGTCTCTTCAATCGGCGTTGCATAATCAAAACGGTGAATGATATAGAGGTCAAGATAATCTGTTCCTAAACGAGTCAGAGTTCCTTCAATCTCACGGTTGATGGCTTCCCTGGAAAGATGTCCTTCATTGAAGAACACCTTGGAGGCAATGATCACCTTATCGCGGGACACATGTTTTCTCAATGTTCTGCCCAAGTACTCTTCACTGGTACCGGCAGAATACTGATTGGCTGTATCAAAGAAGTTGATGCCCAGATCTAATGCATGGGCAATGACTTCTTCACTTTTTCTTCATCCAGTGTCCAGTCATGCTGGGTGCCGGCCTTGCCGAAGGACATGCATCCAATGCACAGCTTTGATACTTCCAGATCACTGTTTCCTAATTTCTGATATTTCATATTCTTATCTGTACGCTTCCGTATTTCCTTCCTCATAATTTGCAATCAGGACTAATGCACTCAATGCGTATGGGAATCCGATATACGGCAGTGTCTGCACCACTGCAGCCGTGATCTCCTCCAATGTATTGCCAGCCTTCAAAGCACCGGCAATATGCGGCTTGAGCTGCTGGGAAGCACCGATGGATACCAATGCCAGCAGAGCCGTCAGTTCCTTTTCTGCATCATTCAGGACACCTCTGGTCGAGAACTCGCCAAAGGCAACCGAGGTCAGCAGATGCTGGCACCAGTGTACCGAATTCACCAGGCAGTTTGGCAAAGACCGTCTTCACTTCATCACCATACCGCGGCAGCTGGATGGCAGCTCCTGCTTCTTCTCTGTCTTCGTAGGCAGCAGTACCTGCTCTTTCCAGAGGCAGTTTATAACCCTTTTCCTTGAATACTGCATTGGCTGCCGTCAAGGCATTCATCGTCTTAGGGAAACCTATATACGGTGCGCATTGATATATGGTCTCTCTGATCTCCAATGCAGTTGCCCCTAAGCGCAGCGCACTGGCAACATGCCCACGCAGCTGATCCAGCATCTGGATACTTGTGCAGACTGTGATGGTAATCATCTGTCTTTTTTTATCATCAATCACTCCGGATGAAGAAATCTCATCAAACACTTCATTGCCAAGGATCTCCACCATCTCCGGATCTTCCGGATGGATTTTTGATGGATCGACATCAAAGATATCCATCATTTTCTTCTTTGCCTTTTCTGTTAATGCCATGATATATCTCCTGTCTAGAAACTCTTTAAATCATTATAATCTGATTCGCCGCATAAAAAAACTAGATACGGTCGCTCGCATCTAGTCTGCATACTGATGAAGCGTGCTGCGCACAGCACCTTCACCAGATAGTAATTGTCCAAAGATTTTCAATACTTCTTCACTCATGCCTGCTTCTTCCAGATCTACACCGAAGATCTGCTTGTTCTTTAATAATGGCAGCAGTGTCTTCTTGATCTGTTCTGCATCAACATTTCCTAAGCGGAATCCTTCCACATACGGCTTCAGGGAAACAAGCAGCGGATCTGGTGAAAGTTCAAATGCATTCCCCTGATCATCAACGCCCATCAGATAGCGTATCCATGCCGCAAAGACAAACGGGATTCCCGTCAACGACTTGACATCTAATGTATCAGAAGCCAGGTATGCCTTGATGGTCTCACCATAGCGGATGGACAGCTTCTGTCGACGTATCTGTTGCGATACGCTGCGGCGTATCCGGCATGAATGGGTTCGGTACTCTGACATTGATGACAGTATCAATGAATTCCTTCGGGTTCAGGATCTTCGGATCCGTGACGACAGGAAGTCCTTCAACATAGCCGATCTTTTTGATCAGATGGACCAGGTCTTCATCCTTCATTTCTTCTGAGATCTTCGTATATCCCAGCAGGCATCCAAGCACCGCCAAGGCAGTATGGAGCGGATTGAGGCAGGTGCATACCTTCATGCGCTCTACCTTGTTGACTGTCTCGCGGTCTGTGAACATGAAGCCGGCATCTTCCAGATGCGGTCTGCCGTTCGGGAAGTCATCTTCAATGACCAGATATTCTGATTCTTCACTGTTGACGAATGGAGCGACATATGTCTTATGCGATGTGATGATTGGATCGAGTCCTTCAATCTGATCCTTCTGCAGCATTGCCTCAACACCTGCATCAGGTCTAGGCGTGATCTTATCGATCATTGTCCACGGATAAGATACTTTTCCTGACTGCCAGTGCATATTCCGCAAACCCTTTTCGACAAATCCCTTTGCGGTCCAGGCATCAACATATGCCTTGACAGCACCATGCAGCTTCTCGCCATTGTGCGAACAGTTGTCCATGGATACAAGTGCCAGTGGATATGCACCTGCCAGATATCTTTCATACAGAAGCGCTGTCAGTCTGCCGATATAGGAAGCAGGCTGCTGCAGACCTTCATTGAGGTCCTTTTCCACAGCTGCTAAAGTCACACCTTTTCCATCGACCAGACTGTATCCTTTTTCAGTGATTGTAAAAGTCACCATCTGCAGTGAAGGAGCACGGAAGATCTCCTTCATGCGGCCGAATTCCTTCTCACTGCTGGAATCCATCATACAGGATTCAGCAATCGAGCCGATTACGGTCTTTTCAATTGAGCCGCTGGACTTCAAGGTAACAAGAATGGAATAGTTGTCATGCGGACGATACATCTTCTGTACAATTTCAAAGTCAAAGCCGTCAGCGACAATGATGCCTGTCTTGGACTTTCCTTCATTCAGCATCTTCTGGGCAGCATTTGCCTGGAAGGCACGGAAGATATTGCCGGCACCTAAATGGAGCCAGACAGGATTCTTCGTTGTCTCCTTGATCATTGCATCACGGTCGTACTGCGGCAGTGCATATCCCTTTTCAAGCCATGCGCCTGTATTCTTTAATCCTTCAGCATCTAGTCTCATGATCATTTTCTCTTTTCTTCTTTATCAATTGCTTCCCAAAGACCGACAATATATGCAGCACCTAATGCTCTGTCATATAAGCCATAGCCCGGCATTGCAACTTCATCCCAGATCATTCTGCCGTGGTCCGGACGGATTGGTCCGTCAAAGCCGATATCATGCAGAGCACGGACGATCTCGAACATGTCGAATGTCCCGTCTTCTGACAGATGCGCAGCTTCTTCAAAGTCCGACGGACTGTTGAACTTCAGATTTCTGACATGTGCAAAATGAATTCTTCCCTTCAAGGAACGAATCATGTCCGGCAGATCATTGCCGAGATTTGTTCCATAGGAGCCAGAGCAGAACGTTACGCCGTTATGCGGATTGTCAACTGCCTTCATCAGCTTCAGGATATTATCTTTATTGATAATGATCCTAGGCAGTCCAAAGACGGACCATGCAGGATCATCCGGATGGATGGCCATATTGATATTGTATTTATCGCAGACAGGCATGATTGCCTTTAAGAAATAGACAAGATTGTCAAACAGCTTCTCATTGTCAATGCCTTTATATGTCTCAAACAGTTCCTTGACATGAGCCATTCTTTCCGGCTCCCAGCCAGGCATCACAGTTCCGTTCATCTCACCATTGATGGATTCAAACATCTTGGAAGGATCCATGGCATCGATTGCTTTCTGCGTATAGGCAAGCACGGTGGAACCGTCTGCTCTCTTTCTGGCCAGCTCGGTACGTGTCCAGTCAAAGACTGGCATAAAGTTGTAGCAGACCAGATGATATCTTCCTTGCCAAGATTTTCCAGCGTCTGGATATATGTCTCAATATCTTTATCACGCTCTGGTGCACCTGTCTTGATGGCATCAGAGACATTGACGGATTCAATGCCGGCAATATGCAGATCTGCATCTTCTACTTCTTTCTTTAATGCATGGATCTCCTCCTGGGTCCAGAGTTCTCCCGGCATCTTGTCATAAAGCATTGTGATGACTCCTGTTACATAGCGGATCTGCTTGATCTGCTTTAATGTGACTGTATCATGTCCTGTACCATACCAGCGAAACGTCATTTCCATTGTCATAATTGAATTCCTCTCTTGTACACTCTTATTCTTGTCTTTTTCTTCATTTCTTAGAATTGGTATCTTTGTTGCGCACATTGCATTTCTTGCGTTAATCATCTATAACATAGACATATGAAAAAAGAACTCCGGCTCTGCCTTCAATACCCGACAGTACATGCTGTCACGTGACTTCGAGATCTACTACTACAGTGACCTCCATTTTACTGCGGTCAAGGACCATGCCCATAACTACTATGAGTTCTACCTCTTCCTTGAAGGAGATGTAACGATGGTCATCGCTGGGAAGAAATATCCATTAAGTCCAGGCGACCTGGTCCTGGTGCCGCCAGGCATCAGTCATCATGCAATCATTCCCGATTCAGATATTCCCTACCGCAGATTCATTTTCTGGCTATCACAGGCCTATGTTGCAACACTGATGGAACAGTCACCGGATTATGTCTTTTTGATGCAGCAGGCTGCTTCTACAGGCCGGTATCTTTATCATTTCAATGCAGAACAGTTCAACTCCATTCAGAACAGAGTCCTGAAACTGCTGGAGGAGACACACTCCAACCGTTATGGCAAATCAGCAGCAGTCACCCTGGATGTCAATGATCTGATCCTTTCTCTGAACCGGATTGTCTATGAAAAGGAACATCCTGATACTGCCGAAGATCCTGATGTGCTGCAGGATATGTCTATGTATATCGAGAACCATCTGGAAGAAGAACTCACTCTTGATATATTGGCAGAGAAGTTCTTTGTCTCCAAGTTCTATGTATCACATATCTTCACCGATACATACGGCATCTCAATTCATCAGTACATTATGAAGAAAAGACTGACAGCCTGCCGCAATGCAATGCTGGCAGGAACACAGCCGTCTCAGGTATTCTTAGAATACGGCATACATGACTATTCCTCTTTCTTCCGTGCCTTCAAGAAAGAGTACGGCATGTCGCCAAGAGAATATCAGGATGTTTATCTCAAAGACCCGCAGAAGTCTCATGAAAACAATGATTAACTTGCTGAAAATATAAAATATCTTTTATGACGTAAGAAGTATCATCGAGTTCATGAAGCATGCAATACAAGGTCCGTTCAAAAAAACAGAAAGCTTTTCAGCCTTCTGTTTTCAGTATTACTTTACCTTATAAACATAATCCCCTTCAATGGATGCGACTCTTTCTCCAAAGAAGTAGAAATCAGTTCCTGAGATCTGATTGAATAAGACGGTATCCGTATCCGCAGGGACATCAAACTCCGTAATATCCTTCACGACAACTGTTACCTTGTCCTGCAGTCCGCATGTCCCAGCTTTCCGGCACAGTGATCAGGAATTCCGGCACATCCTCTGAATTCCGGTTGCCTTTTACTTTGAATGTCAGCTGAAGCTTATTGCCCTTCAGATGCTTGATCGTCATTTCAATCAAGTTGTCGTGATGAAGTCCGCTCTGGATCAATGGATATGGAGAATCATAATGGACTGTACTTACCGGCTTTTCAAAATCCGTATCCGGCAGGATTTCAGCAACTGCATCTTCAATATGATTCAGGACAATCGGATCACCAAAGAAGTCATCATGGTCCATTCTCACCTGCAGTGCATAACGTGCCTGCAGATAGAGAGAATATGCTTCTGTATAATCTGGGAAGCAGTCGACACCATCCTTGACCAGGCTGCCTGCTCTTAATGCGATATCCGCAAACGCACCAACATATAATCCCTTGCAGAAACTCTGCAGACTTTCATCATACAAGTCCCAGATGATCCTGGATGCTGTATCCGGGTCTTTACCTACGCCATAGCCGTTCAGGAACATATCTGCCAGCTTGTAGCGTGATTCGATCACACCGCCGGCCGCACCGATTGAGAAGTACTTAAATGCCTTCGCATATTCCGGCTTGCCCTGTGTGCATCTGCCATAGTAATAAATGTAGCCTAACGTATTGGCAGCACTTGGATCTGCCTGGATCTTCAGCAGTTCCAGCAGACAGTCACGGCAGGTATCATAATCCTGCTTATAAACGCCGTTGCCAGGACCGTAGCATGCATATGCTTTGATCTCCAGTGCTTCAGGAATCTTCAGTGTGCAGAGATGTTCCAGTGCCTTGACCCATGCCTTCTTCATCACCTTGCTCTGATCACTGATGGTCCCTATCCGGTCCCACATCATGACAAAGGCAAGTTCTTCATCTTCTCTGAACTTTCTCTTCAGCAATGACTTCTTCTGATTGTCATAGAATGTCTGGATATAATCAGCGATGTTCTTGAACTCTGCATCTGTATCATAGCTGTAGATGTCACCAAGTTCATTCCATGCATTCTCAAATACCTTATGTTCAGCTGGCAGACCGTCATCTACATATTTAGCCGGCTCCTGTGATGCCTTCTCCATGCTTACCAGATCCCATAATTCATCACTCAAAGCAGTGAACCATGTAAAGAAAGTATCACCTTCATCTTTGAGACTTTCAAATTTCTTTGCAGCCGCATACAGATCATCAAGCGTGATCTGATAAGGCTTGTCTGCTTCCACATTCAAATACAGACTGTCCTTCTTCAGCTTCTCCAATGTGATCTCGCCACGGCAGAAATCCTTCAGCTGCTTTCTTGTCACCTTGACCGGCGGCATATATTCCAGCTTTGAGACCGGGAACTCCATGATTTCAAACTGATCCGGTACATTCAAAGGCCATACATATGCCTTGTTTCCCTTCACAGATTCAATCTGTACATAGATATCATTTTTCTGATACTTTGTTTTCGCAACATCCATTGTTTTAAACTTATACATATTCCCGTCCTCCTTCAAAAGACTTTAAATACCGAATAAGATAAACGCAATTGTGACCGCAAGGATTCCTGCCCCAGACAGGAAGGTAATTCCGCTGGAACGCAGGCGGTGATTCAGGATCGTGTTGTCATGCTGGAAATCCGAATTCATCTTGGTGATCATATCCATCTCATACTGCAGGCGCTGCTCATGATCCTGAAAGGATTCAGGACTTTCCTGCATCTGTACAAGAATGTCATCACTGTTGGTAATACTGTCTCTGGATGGATGCCACTGTGCTAAGAAAGCAATGATCAAACTGGCAAACAGCGTACCAAGTGCAGCAATCAGACATACTTTATCTGCTGTAGACAGTATCTTCTTCTCAGAAACAAACAGCACCGCAGTCAATACTGCTGTCAAACCAAATATACATCCTTCAGCAGCCAGTAAACAGGAAGCAGAATGATGGATCGACTGTTCTCTTTTTGTTTCATCTTTATTGATTGTCTGCAAGACAGCTAACATGTCCTCTAGACTTTGACTTTTACCATTCATTTGATTTAAACCTCTTTAATTCAACATAAATATTATATCAGCATTCATATATAAAAAGAACCAGTATTTAGCTGATTCTTACGTGAGATATTCATTCCTAGAGAATAAAACTTTGAGATCATTGTGCAAATACCCTTGATGTCGACATGTGACTTAAAGTCGAATTGCAGAACAGCACCATTCGTAAATGCTAAGCTCAATTCACTGTCAATATCCATCACACCAGCTGTTTCAACTCCAAAGTACTGAACTTTTGAATAAGGATAGGAGAAATATGATACTTTTTTACCTGTTATTCCTTGCACATTAACAACGAAAATTCGTTTGTTGGTGAAAATCACTTGATCCCTTACTGTCATAAATGACTGGATAATTGCTCATCAGTCTGTAGAAATCAACGACTTCAGACCTTACCTGTGAATTGTCAATCAATTTAAGATTCATTAAATTAGCATCAAATGTGATCCCTGTAGATATACCTGGCATGTTTTTCCTCCTTTTTTAAAAATCAATGTCAGAAATTTCAACTATTTAATACAATCAAGCATAAAGCATTGCTGTAAACCAAAGAACGAATAATACTGCCACAAATCTTTTTTATGGAGAGATTTTTGATATTTTTCCTCTTGGAATTTTACCAATAATTGTAGAATTCTTCTTTAAATCTTTTGGGTAAATTTACAATTTGGATAATTATTGCATCCGTAAAACTTACCATATTTTCCAGTTCTCACAATCAGTTTCCCACCGCACTTTGGACAGATATGATTGATTATGCTTTGATCATATTTTTCTTTTTTGGCATGTACTTGGGTTCGGTGCTCTTTTCTCTTTTCTTTTGAATCCACATTCGAATTTATAATCAAATCAACATAGCCATTCTTCTTTTTTTCTTCGATGCGTACCGTCTGATATCTGCATATATAATTCTTGAGTTCAAAAATTCTGATAACTTCTTGAGCATCATATAGTTTTAATTCTGTATCATTGTCAAATGCCACAATGTTGTAGAAGCAATCAACAGGAAGCTTCAGAAGTATACTAAGCGCAACAATGTGTCCGTAATTCTGATGAATTGGATTTTGAAATTGATATTTCTTCTGATTAAAGTGCTGGATCCATTGTTCTGCATCTCTTGTACCTGTAATTAGTCCGGAATAATTCTTAGTTTCAATAACAAAAATACCAAACGTAGAGATGACAATATGGTCTAATTGTGTCGTCCCAAATTTCGTTTGTAACATAATGTTATTCAATACAGTATATTTTTCTTTAGGCAACTTGCGCAGAACAATTGAAGCTGCTGTTTCACCTGTCTTCCCTTTGATATATGGTTTCAGAAAATTGACCAGTATCATCAGGAACAGGAAGATTAAAATCCATATAAATATAGGAGAAGCAATGGTTCTAAATAGACCTTCGAGAAATATTTTAGTAATTGGATTCATAAGTATTTCTTATCATCCTTGCATCTTAGTTTTAATATATTGAGACAATTTTTGATCCGTGCAGTAAATATAACATCCCTTCATACCTCTGGTCATCAAGGTACGGTAGGTATTACGGATGATTTCATCTGCCAGCCGCTCCGCGCCTTCTGAATCTTCTTTTGCCATTTTACCCAAGCCATTCAGTGACTTATCCGTATGCGCTCTTTTTGAAGCATCTGTAATCAGCTGACCATTCTCGTAACGCAGGTCATCTCCAATTATGACACCGACATAGTCAAACTCAAGTCCCTGACAGGTATGGATACATCCACACTGATCAATTGAGTTTTCATCAATCGACCATGTTGTTGTGTTGGAAAGATTCCATGTCATATGGAAATTATATTGATCAATATTGATATCTGACACATTAGAGTCATTCTTCCCTTTTGTGATCCAATTCCAGCAGTATCCTGCTACTATCCTAGCTTTATTGTTCCCATTTTGATCAATGATTGCCTGTCGAAGTTCATTTGGATCATCAAAGATACGAAAATCATAGTCAAATCAAAATCTGTATTAGCTGTTGGACGAATGTCTAACATATTGTCCAGCCATGCAAGATATCCATCAGAGCCATTGCATCTGAACTGAGATTCGAGTTTCATCTCAATAATTTCTGCATTCTGCTCTTTGGCCAAACTTTACGATTTCGTCTTCTGATCCAATATCACTTGTTGTAACTCTCTGGGATTCATCAATAAAGAATACGGACAGTCTGCTTGCATGGATAATCTCTTTGATTTGATTCTCACCTTTATTCTTGAACATACCTGATTTTGCATTTAAACGATGTGCTTCATCAGCTATGATAACGTCTAATTCATTGTTTCCAGAGTCTACGTAGCATCCACTGCTCTTAAATAAGAGCTTAGGACTCATTTCTCTTTTCGTTCCTTTTAGTTTTTCAAAATAAACTTCACGTGGTGCACTGTTCTTGGTCGTATACTGTGCAAGCATTCCGCGCTTTGTCAATTCCACCAATAAATTAATTGAAATGACTGTTTTGCCTGTTCCTGGGCCTCCAGTCACAATCATGACTTTTTTATCAGGACTGTTCTGTACTTCATTAGCTAATGAAAGAGCTTCTTCATAAACTAGTTTCTGATCATCAATCATGACAAACTCTTCATTGCCGTCCAGCATTGATCCTAATGTATCCTGGAGCATCTTGCTTGGTCTTACCTTGCCATCTGAGATTTCATACAGCAGTGCACCCTTATCTCCACGACAAACATACTTACGGATAAAACCACGCAGTTTTTCAACGTCACCGCTTGCAAATACCGGAGCCTGTTCAAGATAATACTTATATTGGTCATCAATGACATCCGGATATTTTTCAATCTTGTAATTATGCAGATATGCGCATGGATGCAGATTGATTGGATCTTGCTGTACTGGCTCACTGAAATTTGTCAAAGATTCTTTATAAGAATAAGCCTGATAGCTTGGATGGGTTGTCTGCCTTTCAGCACCATTCAATCTAGTAATAACAACGCCGTCTTTATTTTCTACTTTTCTGCATTCATCCCACTGCTTCAATTCAACAATCACCGCTGACTTCATGTTCATTTCATCAAAACCGCTAATCATGAAGTCAATACGTTTGGCTGTCATCGGAATATTGAACTCAATTGCCACGCCGGCATCACTAGGAATCGTAGGTGTCATCAGAACCTTGTACATATACTCAAGGGAGTTTCTCCAGGAACGAATCTGTCCTTCAGAAGAATGACCAAAATGTTCCTGATATTTTGCGTAAACATTATCAGTAATCGTGTCATGTAGAACTTCCTGCACAAATTCAGAAACCGTTGCTTCATAAACAATCATGAGATATCTCCCCGCATACTGTTGAATCAAAATTATAATTCTGTATATTTCTTGCTTGTACCTTTTGCTTTTTCAATTGGATATTTTTTCTCTGTCTTATCAAGTTTCTGATTCACAATCTCATCCAGATCTACATCCAGTTTATCTGCCATTTGGACACAGTAATTTATTACATCCGCAAGTTCTTCCAGAACATGCTGCCTGTCATATTCCTCTTCGTTCCATTGAAAGCATTCAAGAAGTTCAGCTGATTCAATAGAAATGGATTTTGCTAAATTTGCAGGACTGTGAAATTGATCCCAATCGCGGTCACTTACAAAATCTTTAATCCGCTTAATTGTTTTATCAGACAACATATCGCACCTCGTTCAGAATTTACTATGTCTATTTTATCCCAACACAAATAAAATGTCTCCTCATAATGCGGGGAGACATGATGTACATTGAATGTCATCTGATGTGAAATGAAATACCTTCTTATTTTTGACTGCTCAAAAGGCTTTGTATTGCTTCCAGCATCTTCGGCACATCAATTGGCTTTGTGATATAGCCGTTCATGCCTTGTTCTGTGGCTTTATGAATATCTTCCTCAAATGCATTAGCTGACATTGCGATGATTGGTGTCTTTGCTTTGCGTGGATCCGGCAGCTTTCTGATTTCCTTGGTTGCCTGGTATCCATCCATCACCGGCATCTGGATATCCATTAAGATCAGATCATAGTCATTTGAATCCAGGGCAACTTTATCTACTGCTTCTGCGCCATTCTCTGCTGTATCAACACTGCATCCGACATCAGTGAGAATATGGCATGCAATCTCCTGATTCAGCTGATTGTCTTCAACTAACAGGATGTGTCTGCCCTTTAACATAGTGCCAATATTCGGCGGCTCTGGTTTTTCCTGAATGCCTGTATGATCAGATGCAGTCTTTGCATCAAAGGAAAAGACAAATGTTGTACCCTTGCCTAATTGACTGGTGCAGGTCAAGGTGCCGCCCATCAGATCCGTCAGCTTTTTAGCAATCGACAGTCCCAGTCCAGTACCCTGAATGCCGCTTTCCGTTGCTGTTCTTTCTCTTTCAAACGGCTGGAAGAGATGCTTCTGGTATTCTTCGCTCATGCCGATGCCGGTATCCTTGACGGTAATGTCATAGTGCACTGTGTCCGGTGTCTTCTGTGTTTCTTCACAGCGGTAGAGCACAGTGCCTCCGGCCGGCGTAAATTTCATGGCATTGCTCAGCAGGTTCGTAATGACCTGCTTGATGCGCATGTCATCGCCATAAACGTAACAGGTACTGGCAGTATTTTCTGCGATGAAATGCAGGCCCTTCTGCTCCATGCCGAGACGGAACATATTTTCATTCTGAGTAAAAGCCTTCTTGACATCGATGACTTCTTCATGGAGTTCCAGTCGGCCGCTCTCGATTCTGGACATATCCAGGATATCATTGATGATATTCATCATATGCTCACTGGCATCCTTTGATTTTGCCAAGGCATCCTGCGCGGTCTTTGGATCATCAAGATGCTGAGAAGCAATAGCGTTGAAGCCGATAATGGCATTCATCGGTGTACGAATATCATGGCTCATATTGGATAAGAAGATCGATTTTGCAATATTCGCTGCTTCCGCATGCTGCTTTTCTGTTTCCAGTACCTTCTGGTAGGAAAGTGCTGTCTCCAGATCATGTTCACGGCGGTGCAGGACAGAGACAACGTAGAAGATCAATAACAGTGCAAACATCGCAAAGAATGCATAGGAAATATAGAACGTCTGGTTGCTGGCAAAGACGCCGACAAGTGTCTTGTTCTGCAGATTGGAACCGATCCATTTGTCATAAAGCTTATTGATTGTTCCGTCATCTGCCATGGACTTGATCACGTCATTGATTGGCTCTTCCAGTTCCGGTGCTGTTTCTCTGATGCCGAAAGCCGGGAAGCTTTCCATCAGTGTTGCAGAACCGATCAGATCCAGATGATTCTTTTCGATGATCTTTTCAGCCGGTGAACCATGAACGATGCCGTAGTCTACTTCACCATTTGCCACGGCCTGCAGGATCTCCGTATTCGTATTGTAGCCAACATATTCGCAGTTCAGTTCATACAGTTTGGTAATGATGGAGCCTGCCGAGATGCCCACCCGCTTGCCTGACAGGGAGCCGACATCATTGATGGCTGTTTTTCCATAGACCTTGATGGAATCATGGGAGATTGGAATCGTCTTCAATGTTGATGTCTTGCTTTCATCCGCAAAGATTTCCAACCCTGCTAGGACATCTGCCTGGGAAGACTTGATCATCGCCTTGCACTCCTGCCAGTTTCCAGTCAGGATGACTGCTTTTCTGCCCATGCGGTTGGCAATTTCTGTTGCAATTTCAACATTCAGACCACTTGGATCTCCATTCTTATCCAAGTAGGAATATGGATCAAAGTCATAATCCATCGCAAAAGTAAGTGTTTCCGCATTGACATCAGTGACTGTAGAAACAGTCGTAACGGTTGGAGCTGGTGTAAACAAGCCCTGCTTGTAAAATGTATATACGACTGGAAAGCAGATAATGACTGCTGTCAGCAGTATCAGAAAGACCTTCAGTCTGTTTTTCATATTTCCCCCGCCCTCTGTTCAAGAACAAATCACCTAAAGTTATGGGATAATTATACCTGATTCAGGTGTCTTTCAAATCAGGAAACTGGCAAATCGGCAGAGAAGGTAAAAAAATACCCATTGCTGGGTATTTCTATGGCGCAGGAACAGGGATTTGAACCCTGGCACCGTGTTACCGATCTACAAGCTTTCCAAGCCTGCCCCTTCAACCGCTTGGGTATTCCTGCACGGTCTCATTTTTGACGCTCAATTATATTACCATAAAAACGGGAACAATCAAGCACAAGAGAATCTTTTCTGTCATTTTCTCAGGACTTCTGTTTTGCCGGAGAAACGCCGTTTTCGCGGCGGTATTCTCGCCAGAATGTCAGCATCCGCTTTTGAATGATGTACTGATGCAGCGTGATGCCCAGCTCAGAAGATCACAAACAGCCGCGGATCAATATCTAGATGCACGTTCGAAACAGCACTGAACTTGATTGGCACCAGCAACTACTATAGAATTCTTGTATGAACAATACAGAGATCCCGGCAGACATCCTGCAGGACTATGAAAGCAACGTAAATATCATTGAACCTGCCAGTCAGGGCCTGCTGAAGGTTGTTTTAAATGATCCTGACTGTTATCTGGTCAAGATCAAGAATATCTATGTCTGCTACTTGAGAAATGATGACGGTGCAGATAAAGTGCTCCGTGCCTTGACCAGTGCCAAGGACATCCTGTGCGTCAACGGCTATGACAGTCCATTGATGAAGCAGAGCCGCCGATGGATCAGCGACTATCATGACTACAACTTTGTCTATGAGAGCAGAGAGAAGATTGCATATGAACTGCAGGAAGGCGCTTCCATCCGCTCCTTGAACATCAAGGATCTGGACTACGTCTTCAATCACTATAAAATTGTTCAGGACAGAGTGTATCTGAAGGATCGGATCCATCATGGCATGTATGGTGTTGTGGTGGAAAGAAAGCTGCGGGGTTTTGTCGGAACGCATACCGAAGGAAGTGTCGGCATCCTGTTTGTGGAAGAGCTGTCACAGAGAATGCACTTCGGCAGCGCGTTGGAAGCAGAGATGATCAATCATCTGCTGGAAAAGGAAATCGTGCCGTTTACCCAGGTGGAAGTCCATAATGTCGCTTCCAAGCGGCTGCAGGAATCACTCGGACTGGTCAAGGGAGAAAAGCCGGTCCACTGGTATTTCTGAATATAAAAGAGAGAGGTGCAGACTGCACTTCTCCCTTTTTCATAACACCATGCACAGCAGGGTGCGTGCATCGTGGTCATGACTGGACTCAGCGGAGAACAACGTCTCCTGATTTGGAGCTCAAGACAACACGGCCCTTCCCATCGCCGATGATCCATGTCTTTTTCGACTGCAGGGAAGCACATAGATCTGTATGATTTCTGATATCACCGGACTTCGTAGATAATTCCGCAGTATAGTCACGGTCTTTCAGCCGGCAGGAAACATCACCGGAAACAGAAGATGCCTTGATCATCGCAATGCTTCCTTCCTGATGAACGTCGACATCCCCAGAAAAGGAAGATGCATAAACAGTATCTGATGCTGTATCCAGATCAATATCACCGGAGATGCTTTCAATCTCAATAGATGAGCAGTCGCTGTGATCTGCATCAACATCCCCGGAAACAGTCTTCAGATGAAGCTTTCCTTCATTGCTGTCTGCTTCAATATCACCGCTGGTCGACTGAATCAGAGCGTTCTCAAAACAGAATCTTTAATGCAGAGATCACCGCTGACGCTCTTGAGCCTGACATCCTTGATCTTGGAAGAAGCGAGATCTGTATCTCCTGACTGCTGTCTGATATCAATCCTATCCAGAGAAAGTGCTTTTCCTCTGCAGTTGCCGGAAGACAGTTCCAGTTCTGCCGAACGCATTGTCTCCGGTAAGAAGACGGTCAGTTTGGCGCTGCCGTTCTTCACCACAAGACCTGCTGCCGAGCCATTGAATGTTGTGGACAGAACAGCCTGAGATGGAGAGAAAAGAGAGCTGCGCGAGGAGAACTGATAGGCCAGATGATCAGAAGGAACCAGCTCGACATCTACATTTCCGTCTGTTCCCTTTACATAAACTGCTTGAAATGTGCTGCCATCCTTGATGTTGACGACGTCGCCGGTTGTTCCTTCAAAGGAGCTCCAGTCGGTATGATCCACGCTGTCCTTGACAACACCTGCCGCCGACTTCATTGTCCGTGTCAATGTATCTGAGAGGTCGTTCAGATTCTTTCTGAGATTCTGCATATTATCTTCTGTTGAACTCTTCTTTGGACCATCATAGAGGACATCGATATTGTTCATGACATCGTCAATGGACCCCAGATCATCCATGACTTCTTCTTCACTTCTGCCCTGAGACAGTCCTTCCTGGAAATGTCCTTCAAAGGCATCCAGCATATCCTGTCTGAAGTCTTCCGGGTATGCGGACAGACGCCGCTGCAGCTGTTCTAAATATTCCTGTTTGGTCATAATAGTTTTTCCGCTTTCTGTACGAAGGACAGCCATTCTGCCTTCTGTTCTTCCTGATACTTCTTTCCTTCTTCGGTGATGTGATAGTACTTTCTAGCCGGTCCATTCGGAGACTCCTTCAAGTACGTATTCAGATAGCCGCTGTCCTTCAAGCGCTTCAGAATCAAATACAAGGTACCGGCAGTCACTGACAGTTCATTGGAGATTGTCTCCGTCAGTTCATATCCGTACTCATCTCCCTTGATCAGCTGCGACAGCACACATAATTCAAGAACACCTTTTTTAAACTGAGCATCCATACCGTACCTCCTGCAACATGATTGTGTCACATACTAGTATGCATTGCAATATAGTAAATGAAAAAAAAGAATGTTTTTCTCGCTGTTCCTGCACAGGTTCATGATACAGCCATACTGACGTTATCCATCACATCATCACAGTCCCCAGTCTTTCGATGATCTCTTCTGCTGTCCTTCCCTGCAGGGCACCTTCCTTGAAATATGTGCCGATATATGCGGTCATCTTTTTTCTGAATGCCGGCGGGTATGCCTGCAGCCGATGGTCAAGCTGTTCCAGATATCTCTCTTCTGTCATGAGGTCCTCCTTTCTTTCTATAACATTGTTGTATCACATACTAGTATGCAATGCAATATAGCAATTCATAAAAAGAAAGAATTATTCAATTCTTCCTTTTCTGCCTATTCTTCACCGACAATATTATCTTTCAGAAGATATGGCCGCTCACACTTGCGCAGTGCACCTTGGCATCTTCATCAAAGATCAGGTTCTTGGCGACCCTGGTCTTTCTGCCGCAGTACGGGCATTTTACTGTGTGATACCTCTTGATACTGCACAATACTTGTGCTCTTGAAACATCTCTTACATTCCTGACAGCTCTCATATTGCACCCCAGACGATATTATCCATACTCGTCACCGATACTATAGATCATTTCATCGGAAAGGTAGAGGGTCCGCCATGAGTAATATATCTATCAGTCAAACGAATCTGACAGTGTCTAGCTGAATCGCTTATTCCAGGTTGTCACCGTTGGATCTGTATACTTTCTGCATGTAGTAGAAAGAATCCTTGCGGGAGCGTGACAGGTCACCATTGCCTTCATCATCATAATTGACATAGATGAAGCCGTATCTCTTTCTCATTTCACCCGTTCCGGCTGGAAACGAGGTCGATATGTCCCCATGGGGTATAGCCCATTAACGGTACGCCGTCGATCTCAACGGCATCCTTCATGGTCTGGATGTGCTCACGCATATAATCAATGCGGTATGTATCATGGATGGAGCCGTCTGCTTCGACCTTGTCAATGGCACCTAAGCCGTTCTCAACGACCATCATCGGAATCTGATATCTGTCATAGATCTGATTGAGGTTGATGCGCAGTCCAAGCGGATCCACGGTCCAGCCCCATTCTGAAGCCTTCAGATAAGGATTCGGGACACCGCGGGTCATATTCCCCTCCTGGGCTCCATGTTCCTCAGGATGGGCTGCAAAGACCTGTGAGCTGTAGTAGGAGAAACTGTAGAAGTCAACCGTCCCTTCCTTCAGCAGTGTATCATCTCCTGCTTCCTTCTTCAGTTCAATATGGCTGCGTTCCAGCTGCTTGACCTTCCAGGCTGGATAGTATCCTCTGACCTGAACATCGCCATAGAACCATTTGCCTTCTTCGGCACCCTTGAGCTCCGCAAAGACATCTTCTGGATTGCAGGAGAACGGATAGGTTGCGCCATGGGCAATCATCAGTCCGATCTTATTAGTTGGATCTACTTCATGTCCCTTCTTGACCGCATAGGCACTGCCGACAAACAGATGCCATCTGCACTGCTCTGCATTCTGCTTGTTGGTAAGATGTTCATGCACACCGTTCATCATGAAGTTGGTGTTGATGTTGATTTCATTGATGGTCAGCCAATAGTGGACCAGTCCCTTGTATCTTGCAAAAAGAACATCTACATACTTCTCAAATGCTTCCAATGTATGTCTGGAGACCCAGCCGTCATATTCATTAGCCAGGTGCAGCGGGCAGTCAAAGTGATAGATAGTGACTAACGGTTCAATATTGTACTTATGGCATTCCCTGAAGACATCTTCATAGAACTTTAAGCCTTTTTCATTCGGCTGAGCATCATCGCCGTTCGGGAAGATCCTGGTCCAGTTGATGGACAGTCTGTAGACATTGCATCCCATCTCGGCAAATAAAGCAATGTCTTCCTTCCAATGATGATAGAAGTCAGTTGCAACATGACTTGGATAATACGTATTTGGATCAACAATGGCTTTGGCTCCGGCTGGAATCTCATCCCGGTTGCCGAATTCTTTTCTGGATCCGTCCGGCATCTCCACGATGAATTTACGCGGAATATTGTGAATGCCGTCTCCGCCTGTCAATGTGTCTGCAACAGCTAATCCCTTTCCGCCGGAAAGATAGCCGCCTTCATACTGATTGGCAGCTGTTGCACCGCCCCATAAAAAACCTTTTGGAAAACTCATATTCTCCTCCTTATGTACATACTTTATATTATTTCATGATTTTCTCGGAATAAAATTCCAAATCAAGAAACAGTACAGCTTCACCAAATGTTCAGATACTGAACAATTGCTGTTCAGTTAATACTTCTATCCTTTCAGTATCAAGTAAAGGAGGTATCTGTTATGACACAGAACGTGATTACCGCAGAGTTTGAGAATGATGAGAAAGCTTATGCATCTCTTCATAGAATGCAGATCAAGTCATCCGCAAACGGATATGACATCTATCAGGCTGCACTTGTAAAAAACAGCAGCGCAGGCGCAGTCATCCTGGAGAAGTTCACAACAGGTGTCCTCACCCGCAGCCATATCTTCTCTGACTGGGCACTCGGTGCTTTGATCGGAGTACTGTTCGGCTTACATGGATTCCTAGTTGGCGGTCTGGCTGGGCTGTTCATCGGCACCTTGTATGACACCCATCAGCTGAACCGCGACAACAAGCTTCTCAAGGAAGCAGCCAGAACGGCTGATGATGATACAGCGACCCTTGTTATCGTAGCAAACGAAAAATATGAAGATGCCCTGGATCAGCAGCTGAGGGCATGCAGTGCCGTGATTCACCGTGCGTATGCTGGTGATCTGGATGATGAGATCAAAACAAAAAAGCTGTTGAATATATCATTGAATTGATGCACAGTTTTGGGAACAGATAAGATCTGCTCCCCCTTTTTTGTGTTGTAATTACTCAGTATAAAACATAGCTTTTCAGAAAAAAATGTTTAATATATTCATATGGAAAAAGAGAACAAATGAAGAAACTGCTGAAGAAAACAACAGCTGTCATCGTCTGTGCATCCCTGATCACCGGGTGTCCAGCCATCTTAGCGGCAGCCCGCAGCGAGCCGGTGCCGCAGATCAGCGATCCCCTTTTTACAGGAGAAGAACCAGCTGTTGCCGATGAAAGCGCGGCTGAAGAAGCAGATACAGAAACGGTCGAGAACTGGTATGACCGCGATCCGATTGAAACAAATGTCCATTTTGCCCAGCAGATCATTGAAGCATCTGATGCCTACTATGGACCTGCTGATCAACAGGGAAGTCTTTCCTATTTCAGCTACACCACAAAGAATTATGACGGTGATGACAGTGAAGAAGAAAAATATGCTGTCGTCTATACACCATACGGATACGATGCCAGCAGTCAGTATGACATCATGTATCTGATGCACGGCGTCTATGGATATGCTGAGATCTTCTTAGGATATCCCGGCGAAGAAACAGAGATGAAGAACTGCATTGACCATATGATCGAAGAAGGCATGATCCGTCCGATGATCATTGTGTGCATGTCCTACTACGACAATAACGAGCAGGAGATCAATGACAACGAAGATGCTGATATTACCAAGGCCTTCTCACAGGAATTCCAGAATGATCTGATGCCTGCAGTGGAAAGCAGCTACAGCACCTATGCGGCCAGCACCAGCAAGGAAGATCTCGCCGCCTCACGTGACCACCGCATCTTTGCCGGCTTCTCCATGGGCGGTGTCACCACATGGTATGCATTTATGCAGTCCATGTCCTACTGCCGCTATTATCTGGTCATGTCAGGCATGCTGTACTGGGGACCGGATGCACCTGCAGATCCAAATGGATCATGGTCCGGACAGATGCTTTCAAACGCTTTACGGTCACAGGGATACGGGAAAAACGATTTCTACATTTACATGGCAACCGGAGGCTATGATGAAGCAAAGCCTTTCCTGGAAAGTCAGATTAAATCAATGAAGAAAAAAGGAAAAGCATTTACGTTCGGCAGTCCTTTTGATCAAGATGTCAACTGCACGTATGCCTACAGTGAATATGAAGACCATTCATGGGCTGCTGTATTCCAGTATCTGTATAACGGTCTGCCGGTCATCTCCAAAAAAATAGATGAACGAGGCTGATTGACTTAAGGGGGGTGAAGCAATGCTGCATATATTAAAAATCGAACAGTAAACAATTTTGTGGATAAATTCAGTGCTTGATATAATGGTATAGCCAAATATAGAAACACTTAAGCAGCTATCTAGCTCTATGTTTGGCGACATCTCCGTTAGATGGCTGCTTAAGTGATGGAGATGCCGCTATGTCAAAGGGAGTAAACCCTTTTCAAGATAGTGTGTTTTCGTTACCTGCAGAGGACTTCGCCCTATTACAGGATGCGATTGCCATTCGTCTGAATAAGGAAAAGTATGGATCATCATCTTTTGAAGAGTTAGCTGAACAATATGGGCGTAAGTCAGTATGCCCTTCGTGTGGAAGCCATGAGAGCGCTTTGAATGGAAAGACGCCTGATGGAAAGCAACGATATATATGCAATGATTGTGGGCAGATATATACGATACTTTCTGACTCAATCTTTCATTCAACAAACAAGAGCTTTGATACATGGGTTAGATATCTTGTTTTGATGACATTCAACGTACCTTTGGAAATGACTGAGACGCTATGCAGCATTTCTCATCCAACTGCTATGCTGTGGAGAAGAAAAGATCTTTGCGACAGTTGATGGATATCAGAATCATTTGGTTCTTCATGGACGTATATGGATTGATGAAACATATGTGTTTGACAGTACTGTTCTTCATGAAGATGGGTTCAAGAAGAAACGTGGATTATCCAACAATTTGCTTTGTATTGTTGTTGCGATTGATACCTTCGGCAACTCCTACGCAGAGATTTGTGGGCATGGAAGACCATCAAGCACAAGAATATATAAAACATTGAGAAATCATATACATTCAGGATCGACAATAGTTCATGATGGTGAGAAGGCTCATGCATTCCTCATCCAAGAACTTCATTGCACTGAAGAAAAAATATATTGCAGATAACTCGCCAGAATACTTAAAAAAGATGGCGCTTATCAATAATATGTGTGCGTGGTTGAAGCGATATCTATATAGATTTATTGGAATGAATACAGAATACATGCCTTCATATCTGAACTGGTTTGTATACCTGTATCGTGTCAAATCTGCTAAAGAAAAGTGGCCGACTATTTCTAGAATTCTACGACATTTGATATTGACCGAAAACAACTTTTAAGAGAAAAAGGCCTTAAATACAGGACTTGTCATCCACAAAATTGTTTACTGTTCGAATTAAAAAAGACCGCAGTTTCTCTGCTGTCGATATCACTGCTGATGGGATGCACTTCCACAGCTTCTACTTCGCAGACAGCTGAGGATACCAGCGGCAAAGACGGTCATCCAGAGATGGAAGATCCATTTCCAGAACAGACCTATGACTTCACCAAAGCAATCAGCGATGTGCCGGATGACTATACAGAAGCCTGCGGCCAGCCCGGCAGTTTAACAAGATTCTACTACACCACCAAGAACTACGACGGTGACAGCAGTGATGAGATCAAATATGCAACTGTATATACGCCTTATCACTATCTCTCCACCAATCAGTACAATATACTCTATCTCATGCACGGCTATACCGGCAGTGCTGACGACTGGCTGGGAACACCGGAAGAACCAGATGATATCAAGAACTGCATCGACCATCTGATTGAAGATGGTTCTGTGGAGCCAATGATCGTTGTTGCCTTGACTTACTATGACAACAACACTGATGAGAATACGGATAATTATGATATCTATTTGACAAAGAGGCTTCTCTACCGAATTCATCAATGATGTCATGCCGGCAGTTGAAAGCACCTACAGCACGTATGCTGCTTCAGCAGATGAAGCAGGACTGGCTGCTTCAGCGAGACCACCGCATGTTCGGCGGCTTCTCTATGGGCGGTGTCACCACCTGGTATCAGTTCTGCAGTTCTCTTAAGTATGTACGCTACTTCTACCCTGCTTCCGGCTCTCTCTACTGGGGTCCTGATTCACAAGGCAAAGATACGACCTTCGGCGGCAGATTTGCATTGAATGCCTTGACTAGTCAAGGCTATACCAAGATGACTTCTACATGTACATGACCACCGGCAGTGAAGATTACGCCAAGTCGATTGTAGAAGCACAGATCTCCAGCATGCTGCTGTATCCCGATACATTTATCTTCGGTGATCCATTTACCGCTGGTGTCAACTGCTCCTATGGCATCAGTGATGGTGAAGATCATAACTTCCATGGACGTCTGCGTGACATCTATACGATCCTGCCGATCTTCTCTAAGAAAATGAACTCATAAACAGTCTTCTCATACATTGCTAAAACAGTCAGCCTGAAATTCAGACTGACTGTTTTTAATATGTATTTATATGATCTCTGAGAATTTTGTTTTTCCTGTCAGCTTTTCAAAGTCCTTGATGAAATCACCGACAGCACCATCAATGGCCGGGTTCTTCACGAAAGAAGCAATGACATCAGGAGCTGCAGTTGCTGCACCGACACCATATTCAGCCAATGCCAGCACCTGCTGTGAATTCTTAAAAGAAGCAGCCAGCACTTCACAGTCCATCCCATTATTCTCCAGAATATCCTGGATCTCTTCTGTTACTTTTATGCCGTCATAGCCCATGTTGTCAATGCGGTTGACATATGGTGCAACAAAACTAGCGCCTGCCTTTGCGGCAAGATAACCCTGCATCGGTGTATACACTACCGTGCCGCATGTCTTGATTCCTTCTTCTTTCAGGATCCGGATTGCCTTGAAGCCTTCTGGAATAGGATGGAATCTTGACGATTGTATTCTTACCAGCAATGTCAATGATGCAGTGGGCATCCTCGACCATGCCTTCAGCATCTAAGGCGACCTGCCTGGGCAAACAGGAGTGCATCATCACCAATGAAGGAACGGATCTCTTTTAATGTCTCGACAGGATCCTTGCCTACTTTATACAGGATGGATGGATTTGTGGTGACACCATCGATTGGATACTGATCATAGATCTTCTTGATTGCTTCTATATGTGCATCATCAATTAGTAATTTCATATACTTTCCTCTTTTCTCACAGAGTCTGCTCTGTTCTGCCGATGATATCATCCTGTGTCTTCTTGCTCAGTACATTGAAGAAGGCACTGTAGCCGGCAACTCTGACAATCAGGTCCTTATGCTTTTCAGGATGTGCCTGTGCATCCAGAAGTGTTTCCTTTGATACGATATTGTACTGCACATGATAGCCGTGGAGACGGTTGAAGAATGTCCCAATCAGCATTTCCAGCTTCTGCTTGTTCTCTTCCTTTGCAAGCATGGTCGGCGTCATCTTCTGGTTCAGCAGAACACCGCCGGTGATCTTCTCGGTTGGCAGCTTTGAGACGGTCTTAAAGACAGCTGTCGGTCCGTTCTTATCGGCATTATGTGCTGGCGAGCATCCTTCTGCTAACGGCTCCCATGCCTTTCTGCCATCTGGTGTTGCGGCTGTACCCATGCCCTGGCCGACATTGGCAGAGATAGAGGATGTACCACCATAGCGGATACCGCCGATCGGACCTCTGCCATATCTAGTATTTGGATATTTCTTGATCTCATCTAAATAAGAATCATATGCCTCAACAACTAAATTGTCGACATCGTCATTGTCATTGCCGTACTTCGGTGCATCATTGATCAGCAGATCCTGGATCTTCTGATTCTCTGGTGATGTGAAGTTATCCAGGATGGCATTCCATAACTGTTCCGCGGTAATCTTCTTTTCGTCATAGACCAGCTTCTTGATGGCTGCTAATGAATCTGCCATGTTGGCAATGCCGACCTGCAGACCGGAGATGAAGTCATAGACAGCGCCGCCTTGCTTGATGGTCTTGCCCCTAGCAATACAGTCATCAGTCAATGCAGAACATAAGATATCCGGAACATCTCTTTCGGATGCTTTATCAATCGCATTCTCAACAATGACACTGTATCTTGTCATTTCTCTGACGGTCTTATCCCAGGCAGCCAGGCAGTTCATCATAAGACTTCATATCCTTGAAATAGCCATAGCCTTTAGTGAATCTCTTCCCAGATGTCAGATCGACGCCATTGTTCATAGCACATAACAGGACTCTTCGGGAAGTTGATATAGCTCATGCCGGTGCAGCGGTATCCCCACTTGCCAGGCACTAGCAGTCTCAACACAGCCGATTGCACTGTAGTTATAGGCATCTTCTTCTTGACACCCCAGTTGATGAACGATGGGATGATGACTTCATCATTGTTCAATGCCGGCATACCAAAAGCCGAGCTTCATGACTTCGATGCATTCATCAAAGAAGTGCTTGTTGATATCGTGATGATAGCGGACAGTCAGATTCGGCTGGGTGAGACGCGTCTCGGCCACAGACTGCAGGACTAAGAAGGACAGTTCATTGACGGCATCTTTCTTATCTGGTGTCTGGCCGCCGATGGTCACATTCTGATACATTGGTGAACCGGCGGAACTTAATGTATGGGCCTGTGATCTGACCTTGTTGATAGTCAATGTCTTGATCCAGAGGCACGTCAGCAGTTCCAGTGCTTCTGCCCTAGTGATTCTCTCATTCTTGATGTCTTCCATGAAGTATGGATACATGTATTGGTCAAAGCGGCCATAGCTCAGCGAATGCCCATTGGATTCAATCTGCAGGATCAGCTGAATGAACCACACAGACTGAACCGCTTCATAGAAAGATGCCGCAGGTTCATATGGAACGCGGGCGCAGCTGTGGGAAATCTTTTCCAGTTCTTCCTTCCGTGCTGCAACAGTCTCTTTTGCGGC
>Ga0268356_10562_pt1 | contig 25468 bp, 24 predicted proteins | sample BioMet10_FD_194415 | JGI IMG/M metagenome (GOLD analysis project Ga0268356, IMG submission 194415) | Sewage microbial communities from Oakland, California, United States - Biofuel 10 (PacBio Assembly) | ecosystem: Engineered > Wastewater > Sewage > Unclassified | place: USA: California | collected...
TGGCCATGGCGCCGAGCTTCTCGGCACCCGCCTGAAAGCCGATGCCAGCGGTCCAAAGGCCATAGCCAGGCGTATCTGGATGCGATCGGTACTGGTGCAGCCCGGCGAACTCGTAGCAGCGCGCAAACTGGATGGCCCCAGGCTCACACGTCCTTTGCGGGTGTAGGGAAACGATGACGGGGTACCTGTGGTACCCGAGCTGGAATGGATGCGGACGATCTGTTCTCCCTCGGGATACGGCGGCAAGCCCGAGCGGAGGTACGGCGTCCCGGGAGGTCCTCTGGCTTCTGCGAGAAGGGAGCCTGGCGAAGTCCTCGACGGAGCCCAGCCGGGTGATGCCCGCCTCCTTTGAGCTTGCGACCGTAGAAGTTGTCTGACGCGATGAGCCGTTCGATCTGCTTGTTAACGAAGTTCGAGCTGATGGTCGTTGATCTGCATTCCGTTACCCTTCCGTCTGCTGGCCGTGCGGCAGGAGCTGCTAGCAATGCTAGTTCTGCCCATGCGAGCGCGCCGGGTCGTTGAGCTCCCAGAAGCGCTCGGGCACGCGCTCGCGGATGGCGGAGGTACGTCCTCCGACGAAAGCCCCAGTGCGCCGGAACGCGTGGCAGCGCCGAGAAGGACCACGTTGAGACACTTGGCCGAGCCGAGCTCGAGCGCGGCGCGATCCGCATCGACCACGGAGAGGATGCCGACGCGTCCAGATGCGTCCTGCGCGCGGAGATAGCCATGATTTGCATCGAGGTCATACGCCGGTCCGCCCGTCATGGACGAGACGGGGACCACGGGACGGTTGCTTACGACGACCGTTCCACCATCTTTTAGGAAGGGGAGCTGACGCACCGCCTCGGCAGGCTCGAAGGCCACGGATGACGTCCGCCTTGCCACGACCGACGAGCGGTGAGGCGGCTCCGTCACCCACGCGAACGTGGCTGAACACGGAGCCACCGCGCTGGGCCATGCCGATCGTCTCGGCGGTCTTCACGGGAATGCCGCGTTCCATCGCAGCCGTGGCGATGAGCTTGGACGCGAGGACGGTCCCCTGCCCCTCCTACGCCGCAGAGGACGACATTGATGCTCACAGCCTCTCACCTCCTGAGATGGCGCGAACGGGACAGACCTGCTCGCAGAGCGTGCAGCCCGTGCCACTGGGACTGGTCGATGATCACGTGCCCGTCAGCCTGGGGCACAAGGGCGGGACAACCCAGCTGCCCTCACGCAGCGCTGACAACCTATGCAGGCATTCGCGTCAACCTGACTCCTGGCCTTGGGCTTGACGAGGAACGACGCAGGGAGAGCGAAAGGACGATCGCCTTGACCCCAGGTTGGTCGGCAACCCGACGGACCGTCTCGACCGCCAGCTCGTGATCAAGCGGATTCACGGTCTCCACCGTGGTGAGTCCGATGCCGCGAAGGGACGCTCTCGATGCTCCCCGCCTGCACGACGTCGCCCATGACGGTGCGCCCGGTACCTGGATGGGGTTGGTGGCCGGTCATCGCGGTGGTCGAGTTGTCGAGAACGACGAGGGTCATCTCCGCCTGGTTATAGAAGGCGTTGATGGTGCCCGTGATGCCCGAGGCGAAGAAGGTGGAGTCACCCACGAAGGCGAAGGCCTTGGTGTCTGGCTCCACGTGGAAGACGCCCTGCGCGATGTCGATGCCCGCCCCCATGCACAGGCAGGTGTCGCACATGTCGAGAGGCTGGGCATTGCCCAGCGTATAGCAGCCGATGTCACCGCAGAAGATCGTCTTTTTCCCAGCCATGGCGCGCTTGACGGCGAAGAAGCTCGCACGATGCGGGCAACCGGCGCAGAGCACCGGGGGGACGCACGGGAAGCTGCGGCAGGTCGTCGACCTCGGGTACGACGGACTCGCGGCCTAGAAACGCATTGATGGCGACACCGACGGACTCCACGGAATTCTCGCCGGAGGAGCGGACGTCTCCCGTGAGCTTGCCGCGAATCTTGCATGAAATGCCCTGTCTGCCACATGCATAGATGAGCGCGCGCTCGATCACCGGATCGAGCTCCTCCACGCAGAGAACCTCGTCGAGCCCCTGGAGAAACTCGATCGCAAGTCTCTCGGGAAACGGGAACGGTGTGGCGACGCGAAGCACGCGAGGGCGCTGCGGGTCATCGGACAGGTTCTCCTCCACGTACTCGTAGTTCACGCCGTGCGTGGCGATTCCCACGCGTCCGGCCTCCACGCCCGCCGCAACGACGAAGTTGCCTGGGTATGAGGAGAGCTCGTCCGCGAGACGGGCGTTGCGCTCTTCGATGAGCGCAATGGTTTCGCACCGAGAGGCGCGGGAAGATAAACCCAACGCGACGAGTCTTTGACGAATCCGCAGGGCTTGTCTGACCTCCATTCGCCCTGGTCCTTGACCTCGATCGCCTCGTAGCCATGGTCCACGCGAGTCGTCGGGCGCATGATCACGGGACTTCCGATGCGCTCCGAGAGCTCGAAGGCGTCTTGGATCATCTGGTACGCATCGCACACCGAGGAGGGATCAAGGACGGGCACCTTGGAGAACATGCCAAAGGTGCGCGTATCCTGCTCGGTCTGGGACGAGATGGGGCCGGGGTCATCGGCGACGAGGACGACCATGGCGCCACTGACGCCAATGTACTCAAGGCTCATAAGGGGGATCGGAAGCTACGTTGAGGCCAACCTGCTTGCAGGTGACAAGGGCCCTGCACCACAATAGGCCGCCCCTGCCGCGACCCTCCATGCCTGCCCTTCTCGTTGACTGACCATTCGACGTAGACGTCACCGGGGTTTCGCCTGGCGATGGTCTCGAGAATCTCGGTCGACGGAGTGCCGGGGTAGCCGGCCACCACGTTGACCCCGGCCGCGAGCGCACCGAGCGCCATGGCCTCGTTGCCCATCAGGAATTCTCTATGCATGGCTTCCTCTCAACGCAAAGTCCGGGAGCAGCGAACGACAACGTGAAAAATCATAGCCCCGCAGATGGCCTACTCACCGCAGAAGAGCTTGGTCGAGATGTAGCGCTCTGCGGTGTCCGGCAGTACGGTGACGATGGGTTCTACCCTCTCCGAGCTCGGCGGCCATCCTCAGGGCGGCGACCACGTTCGTACCCGAGGAGATGCCGCACATGATGCCCTCCTCGCGCGCAAGGCGTCGTGCCATCGAGATGGCCTCGGGGTCGCTGACCGTTACCACGCGGTCTATGACCTTGCGGTCGAGAATCGCAGGTATGATCCCATCGCCGATGCCCATCTGCAGATGGGTTCCCACGGTGCCGCCGGAGAGGATGGCGGCGTTCTCGGGCTCGACGGCCCAGACCTGCACGTCGGGGTTCGCGTCACGCAGGGCGCGTCCCACGCCGGTGATGGTGCCGCCCGTACCGATTCCCGAGCAGAACCCATCGATTGACCCTTCTGCGTCGCGGAGGATCTCGGCACCCGTGCCTTCGTAGTGCGCGGCGACGTTGTCCGCATTCTCGAACTGCTGCGGCACGTAGACGTTCTCGTCCTCAGCCGCCATGCGCAGGGCCATGGCGATGCACTCCTGGATGCAGGCGCCTATGTCGCCGGCATCGTGAACCGTGAGAACGAGCGCCCCGTAGTGGCTCACGAGCCTCCGGCGCTCTATCGAGACCGAATCGGGCATGATGATGCGCGCGCGATACCCAAGAACGGCCGCCACGAGCGCAAGACCGATGCCCTGGTTGCCGCTCGTGGGCTCCACGATGATGCTCTGCTCGTGAAGTTCCCCGCGGGCCTCTGCCTGGCGAATCATGCGCAGCGCCGTCCGCGTCTTGATCGATCCGCCAACGTTCATGCCCTCGAACTTGGCGAGCACGCGAGCGGACCCCGCAGGTACCACCCTGTTGAGACGGACGAGGGGCGTATCGCCCACCGCCTCGAGAATGTCGTTGTATATCATTGGACCTCCACCCAAGACCTATCGGTACAAGACCAAAGTATACCCATCGTCCCTACCGTATCGAAAAGGGCATTCCCCATGCTGACGCACGACGGCAACGTAACGAAAGCCTCCACTTGCGACGTTCATGCCCCTACTTGCCGAGACCCAGAAGTCTCAGGGCCTCCTCTCTCGTCTTGAGGTCGTTTCTGAACGTACCGCGCACGGCAGATGTCACCGTCAGTGCTCCCGCAGCCTTGATGCCACGCATGTTCATGCAGGTGTGCTCCGCCTCGAGGACCACGAGGACGCCAAGCGGCTTAAGCTCGCGAACCATCGCGTCGGCGACCTGCGAGGTAAGGCGCTCCTGCAGCTGAGGCCGGCGAGCATAGCCGCTCACGCAGCGAGCGATCTTGGAGAGTCCGGTGATGCGACCGTCTCTGGGGATGTAGCATATGTGGGCCCTGCCCACGAAGGGCAGGAGGTGGTGCTCGCACATCGAGGAAAACGGGATGTCCTTGACGATCACCATCTCCTCGTTGCCGGGCTCGTGGAATTGCTTGCGCAGGTGAGCGCCAGGGTCTTCCTGCATGCCTCCGTAGATTTCCTCGCAGGCACGAGCCACGCGATCGGGCGTGCCCACAAGGCCCTCGCGGTCGGGATCTTCTCCGATGCCCAGAAGAAACTCACGCACCGCGGCCTCGATGCGAGGCTTATCGATGGCGTTGTAGTTTATCTCGTCGCACACGACTAGCATCCTCTTCTCTCAGCCGCCTCTATCACGTGCATGCAGAGGACGGCGGGTGGTCACGGAGCCCACGCCACCCGGAACGGGCGTGATCGCGGAGACGATCGGCTCCACGGCGTCAAAGTCCACGTCCCCCGACAAGCCTCTCTTCCTTCTCGTCCCAGTTTATCCCGACATCGATAACCGTCTGACCCTCGCGAACGCAATCGGAGCCCACGGTTCTGATGTGACCGGCGGCGGCGATGATGACCTCCGCACGCGACAGCTCCTCGGCTAGATTCTTCGTACGGGTGTGACACATGGTCACCGTGGCGTTTCTCGCCTGGAGCATGCACGAGACGGGCTTCCCGACCACGAGCGAACGTCCGACCACGACCACGCGTGCGCCCTCGAGCCCGATACCATAGTAGTCGAGCAGCTTGATGCACGCCTCGGCCGTGCAGGGCGGAAAGCCCGTCGGACGGTTTGCGAAGACGCCATAGAGAGATCCGGCGGTGACGCAGTCGATATCCTTGGCGCAATCAAGTGCCGCGCAGGCAGTCGCCCCGTCAAGCGTCTTCGGGAGCGGGCGGAACATGAGACAGCCATGGATGGATTCGTCCGCATTGACCTTGGCGATTACGTCCATGAGCTCGTCCTGCGAACAGTCGGGGGACAGTACGAACTTGCGCACGCTGACGCCCACCCTGCCGCAGCGCTTCTCTGCGCCGCGCTCGTAGGAGAGGTCATCGTCGCGCTCTCCCACTCGCACGATGGCAAGCGTGGGCACGATTCCCCTCTCCTCAAGCGCCACGACCCTGCCGACCAGGTCCTCCGTAAGCGCCGCGGAGACGGGCGCGCCCTTGAGCAGCTTTGCCATGGCCTATTCCCTTCCCCTGATGCGGTCCATGACCATGGTGGCCGTGACCTCGGCGCGCGGACACCACTCGGCGAGAAGCTCGTCGCACTCCGTCTCGATAGACTCCGCATACGCGCGGTCGCGCAGCGACTTCGTGTTCACGAAGACGTTGAGGCTCGCAGCTTCCAGGGCGGCGCGACAGAGGAGCGCGCCGCAGCCCACATCCGAGATGAGCATGCGCGAGCCCTTCTCGCCCATCTCCTCGAGAAGCTCGATGGCAGACGCTATCTGGCGCATCATCTCCATGGGGCCGACGATCGCGTTCTTGGTGGCCGACTCGAGCACGTCGGCACGGGTCGGATCATCCTTGGGAATGGCGTAGGCCTGAGAGAGCGGGTAGAAGGCGTCGGCATCGACGTTCACCAAGGAGACGAGGCGGGTGCGAACGTCCTCGGCAGTGATGAGCATGCGTCGGATGTCCTCCTCATGGGCTGCGTAGCTCTTCTTTCCGGAGGTGTAGTTGCCCACCATCGATCCGAGAGCGACGCCGAGCGCGCCGACGTATGCGGCGGCACCGCCACCTCCCGGGACGGACTGCTTGGCTGCGAGGACGGACGCAAAGTCCTCGCAGCTCATCTTGGTGAGCTCTGCTGTCATGGCTGGCTCCTTTGGTTTCGGCGCGAACTCTGGAATCCGGTTAGAACAGGCCGACGATCTTACCGTCAGGCATAACGTCGATCTTCTCCGCCGCCGGCACCTTCGGAAGGCCCGGCATGGTCATGATGTCACCCGTGAGCGCAACGATGAAGCCGGCGCCAGCAGAGACCTTGACGTTGCGCACCGTGATGCGGAAGTTCTTCGGGGCACCGAGCTTGGTCTGGTCGTCCGTGAAGGAATACTGGGTCTTGGCCATGCAGATGGGCAGGTGGTCGTAGCCGAGGTCGGTAAGCTGCTGCAGCTGCTTGACGGCACCTGACGTGAAGTCCACGCCGTCGGCATGGTAGACCTTCGTGGCGATTGCCTCGATCTTGTCAGCGATGCTGCCATCGAGCTCGTAGCTAAAGTGGAAGTCGTTGGGCTCGTCGCAGAGACGCAGGACTTCGCGCGCCAGCGTCTCGCCGCCTTCGCCGCCCTTCGCCCACACCTCGGAGAGTGCCACGTTGACGCCAAGCTCCTTGCATTTGGCCTCGACAAGGTCGAGCTCGGCCTTGGTGTCGGTGGGAAACGCATTTACCGCCACGACCACGTTCAGGCCAAAGACCCTCTGCATGTTCTCGACGTGCTGAAGCAGGTTTGGCAGGCCCGCCTCGAGGGCGGCGAGGTTCTCGGTGCAAAGATCGGCCTTGGCGACGCCGCCGTGGTGCTTGAGCGCACGCACCGTGGCAACGATGACGCAGGCAGAAGGAGTGAGTCCCGCCATGCGGCACTTGATGTCGCAGAACTTCTCAGCGCCAAGATCCGCGCCGAAGCCAGCCTCGGTGACCACGTAGTCGCCGAGCTTAAGCGCGGTCGTCGTCGCGATGACGGAGTTGCAGCCGTGCGCGATGTTGGCAAACGGCCCGCCATGGATGAAGGACGGGGTATGCTCGAGCGTCTGCACGAGGTTGGGCATGATTGCATCTTTGAGCAACGCCGTCATGGCGCCTTCGGCGTGCAGGTCATGTGCCGTGACGGGCTGGCGGTCGAACGTGTAGCCAACGACCATGCGGCCGAGACGTGCCTTGAGGTCAGCAAGGTCGGTGGCGAGGCAGAAGACCGCCATGACCTCGGAGGCCACGGTGATGTCAAAGCCATCCTGGCGGGGCATACCGTCGGCAACGCCGCCGAGACCGTCGACGACATTTCTGAGCTGGCGATCGTTCATGTCAACGACGCGCTTCCACGTGATGCGACGAGGATCGATGCCGAGCGAGTTGCCCTGCTTGATATGGTTGTCGAGCATCGCGGCCAGGAGGTTGTTGGCAGCTCCGATGGCGTGAAAGTCACCGGTAAAATGGAGATTGATGTCCTCCATGGGAACGACCTGGGCATAGCCGCCCCCAGCCGCACCGCCCTTGACGCCGAAGACGGGGCCAAGACTAGGCTCGCGTAGGGCGAGGACGACGTTCTTGCCCAGGCGGTGAAGGGCATCGGCAAGGCCGACCGACGTGGTGGTCTTGCCCTCTCCCGCAGGCGTAGGGTTGATCGCGGTCACAAGGATGAGCTTGCCCTTCTGGGGTCGGTCCCTGAGCGAGTGGATGTCCACCTTCGCCTTGGTGTGACCATAAGGTTCGAGCATGTCGTCGGAAAGGCCGACCTGCTCGGCGATCTTCCCAATAGGAAGCATCTCGGCTTCCTGTGCGATCTCGATGTCAGACTTGAATCCCATTGCCAACTCCTTGTCACCATGGTCGAAAAAAGACACTCTACCAGCCTATACCACATACAAACACTATCGCTTTACCAGCATCGGTACGAACGACAAACTCGCAGGCCCACACGCAAACCCACCACACGAACCGCCCACCCAGTTGAAAGGCGTACGGATGGACCAGGTCTTTGCACACTATTCAGCCGAGTATAGGCCGTGGAAACCACTACGGGCTATGAGACCGTTGTCCATAAGGGGCCTGACTCCAAGATTGGGCATGTTCGCGGGCGAGACGTCGAGGGGCAGCCCTCGGTGGGGTACGATTCGGCTATGCGAATCGCTCCGCATCGAAGGAGGCCATGGCATACGGCGGTCTTGTCACAGGAGAGGGTCAGGGATAGCGCAATGACGAATGCGGCCGAAAGTCCCAAAGACAGGCTTCGTCTCATCCTCGGAGACGAGGGGCTGGCTCGGCTCGACGGGTCGACGGTCTTGGTCATCGGTCTTGGCGGCGTGGGGTCCAACTGTGCCGAGGCGCTCGCGCGCGGCGGCGTAGGCGGACTCGTGCTTCTCGACCGCGACGTGGTGGCCCCCTCCAACATCAATCGGCAGGCGGTGGCCTTCCACTCCACCATCGGTCTCCCAAAGGCAGACGTCATGCATGAGCTCGCGCGAGACATCAACCCCGAGGCTCGCGTCACGGCGGTGCACGCCTTTCTCCCCAAGGAGGGCCTCTCGAAGTTTCTCGATGCTCTTCCCCGCCCCGACTACGTGGTGGACGCCATCGACACCGTGGCGCAGAAGCTAGGGATCGCGGAGTGGGCGAAGGGACACGGCTACCGTCTGATAAGCTCCATGGGCGGCGGCAACAAGCTTGACCCGACGCGCCTGCGCTTTGCGCGCATCGAGGACACCGTCAACGATCCGCTTGCGCGCATCGTACGTAAGGAGTGCCGGCGGCGCGGCATTCACGACCTGCAGGTTCTCTTCTCAGACGAGAGACCCGTGCCCATGCGCCCCATCACCGATGAGGAGTGGGAGAGGGACGGTAGTCTCCTCGGCACGATGAGCTACTTCCCTCCCATCATGGGCCAGATGATCGCCAGCCGCGTAATTCGTGACCTCCTGGGGTACGAATGATGTCATCCATCACTGATACCCACTTCCACCTGGACTTTGTTGACAATCCAGCCTCGTTTGCATCGGCGGCAGACGCCATTGGCCTCGCAATGCTCGCCGTGAGCGTCACGCCGGCAGGATATCGTCGCGTCCGCGAGGCCTGTGGCGATTCTTCCAGCGTCTGTTCCGCGGTGGGACTGCACCCGTGGTGGGTGGCGGATGGCCGCGCCGCCGAGTCAGACCTCGCCGCGCTCGAGAAGCTCGTCTTCGACACTCGTTACGTGGGCGAGGTTGGCCTGGACCTCTCTCCAAAGCACGTACCGCCAGGCTCTGAGGCCAGACAAGTCATCGCGTTCGAACGCGTCTGCCAGGCCTGCGTACGTGCGGGCGGGAACAAGGTCCTTTCGATTCACTCCGTCCGCGCGGCGGGAGCCGTACTTGACGTCCTGGCGCGCACAGGGGCGATAGGATCGTGTCGCTGCGTCTTTCACTGGTTCAGCGGATCTTCGGAAGAGGTCTGGCGCGCGATACGTGCGGGCTGCTGGTTCTCCGTCAACGAGATGATGCTCTCCACGGGACGTGGTCGAGAGTACGTAAAGCTCATCCCACGAGACCGCCTGCTTCTCGAGACGGACCAGCCCGCTGGCGAGAACGTCTCCTGGGACGTGGGCCGCGTGACGGGCTCGCTCGTCTCGACCCTCAATAGACTCGAGCAGGCACTCTCTCGCGACGTCGCAGCCGAAGTGCAGGCCAATGCCGAGGCGCTTCTCCGCTAGATTCCCTATTGTGACCGCATGCCTCGTCGCCACCTGGCCCACGTGACCATCTTCACGATGCCGCCCACCACGAGCAGCGCCATCACGACCGTGACGACGAGCGCCTGGTCGGGATAGAAGTCGCAGAAGTCCTGCCAGCGCATGCCCGTCTCGCACACGAGCGACCATACCAGGAGTGGCGTGAAGACGTGTTCGAACGCGACCATCGCCCACATCACCGCCGCCGGTCGATCGGTTCCGAGCCACTTGGCAGACCAACGCCTGCGGAGCAGGATCGGCATGACGGCGGCCACGACGGCGAGGAGGTACGCGAGGTCGTATCCGACGTGGCTTGCCACGGAGTCCGACGCGTCCACACCGGAGGCGTCACCACCGATCGAAAGCGCGACCACATCGTCAGCCATCTGATAGAACGCCTCGTTACCACCAAGTTCGTCGTCGGCATTCGCAAGCAGCACGATGCCGATGTCACGGTCTGGGATGATGATCATGTCCGCCACGTAGTTCTCGACCTGTCCCGAGTGCGCAAGAACGAGCTCGCCGTCATCCCACGTGAACGAGGACCAGCCCATGCCGTAGAACGCGTCGCCGTCTATGTCGGGCACGCGGTCGAAGATCATCTGGTGGACGCTTTGCGGCTCGAGGACACCTGCACCGCTGTTGAGGTACATCCTCAGGTATGCCGCCATATCTGAGATGCTTGCGCGCACGTACCCCGATGACGGTCCGCCCCATGCGTTGTCGCCAAGCTCATGAGTAAACCCGTCCGCCACGTTGAGACCAAACCAGTTGCGGTAACCTATCGCCTCTGGCGCACACCCCGCCCCCACGCCATCGATCGATGCATCGCCCATTCCAGCGAATCGAAGACGTTCGTACGTAGGTAGTCGGCATACGTCTCGCCGCTCACCTTCTCGACGATGCGACCGAGCAGGTCGTAGTTGGCGTTGGAGTACGAGAACGATCCGAGGGTCTCGCCCACGGTCACATCGGCCAGCGACTGGAAGTACCCAAAGCCGCTCGTCTGGTTGAGGAGGTCTCGCACGGTCACCACGTCAGACACGCCGTAGCCTGGCGCATAGAGCGCCGCAGGTGCGTCGAGGTCAATCGCACCCTGCTCCACGAGCTGCATCACGCACACCGCCGTGAACGACTTCGAGAGCGACCCGATGATGAACGTCTGATCAGTGCTCGTGCAGTCGCCGTAGGTGGAGAGGTAACGCACGCCACCCGAGGTGACCACCGCCACCGCAAGCCCCGGAAGGCCGGATGCACCGAAGTTCTCCGAGAGATATTCGTCGAGCTCCTGGGTGAGCTCGCTTCGCGACTCCTCCTCACCCACGGGGTTGGCGCTGAGCGTGGGGTCTGCCCCATCACCCTGGAGACTCTGCGCACCCGTCTCGGCATCCTCGTAGTCAACGCCCATGCCGTCCTGCGCGGTCGGCATCAGGGCCTCGTCTGCCAACGCCTTCGTCTGCGGCGCGACAAGAAGGGTCATGGCGAGAAGCACGGCAAGGCACGGTGCGAGCGTGCGGGCGACTCTTTTCCTAGAAGCTGCCATAGATAAATTGCACCGGCTCGTTGAGTCCAGAAAATATCAGGAACCATGTGAGAAGCCATACCATTGCGACGGCCGCGACGCCGGCCGCGAGACAGGTCAGGAACTCGTGTCGCACCGAGAACGCCATCATGCGTCCCTTGACGTCCGTGACGGGATGGCCCGAGAGCCATGCGAAGAACACGCTCGGGCCACGGTGCTCATCCCCCACGTCTACGCTCTCCCCCACCGTCACTCATCCCCCGTCTACGCTCGTCAGTCCCTCAGCGGAGCCGAAATCGGCCCCCACCGAGAAACGCGTCGTCCTGATTGTTGATGAAGTCGTAGAACGACTCCTCGATGCGCACCCAGCCCTTCCAGCCGGGATGCACGGTGTCACAGAGGAAGTACTTCTCATATTCGCAGCTCGAGAAGTCCGCATACGCCACCCCCGCGTCGTCACAGATGCCGCGAATCTTCTGGTAGTACGCCTGTCGCTCGTCGGTCGAGACGTTTGAGATGTCGTACCACTGGCCCTGGACGGGCAAGATGCACACGAGCGGGTCGAGTCCCACCTCATGACACACCTCGAGAAAGCAGCTGAGGTCGTTGTACTCGTCGTCCGCTCCGCTGAAGTTCTGGAAGAGCTCGGGGTCGTACGTATGGTTCTTCTCCCAATACGCGTCATAGATGCCGAGGTCGTTGGTGGTACAAGCAGCCTCGCCCTCCTGCTCGGCCGCATCGAGAAGCGCATTCCAGTCAGGCTCGCCCGTAGACGTCCCCTGCTGTCGAACCAGGCTCTTGGACGGCGCGGTACTCACGATGCGATTGATGTCGGAGCGCAGGCGCCATGAGTCGGAGACCGAGAGCACGAGGTCGTTCAGCGATTCGAGCACCGTGTCCTGCGAAGCCGCGGAGAGCGTCGAGTCATCGATGCCCAGCTCCGAGCAGCGCTGCCGCACGTACTCCTTCGTCTCGTCAGAGATGTCTGGGTTCTGCGCGAAGGCTCGGTAGAGCGTGTAGGAGAACTTGGTATAGAACTTGCTCTCGGCGCCGTTGTTCTTGAAGAACCACTGCGGCGAGACGACAATCATGACCTTCTTGTTCTTGACCGAGCTACCATAGGCTCCCGCGGCGATGGCCTGCCAGAGCGACTGGTCGTATGCTTCGCCGATATAGGTCATGTCGACGCCCGCGACGTTCTCCCCAAAGACCGCCTGCGGACACATGCTCACGAGATTCTTGGAGATGTACCACTCCGAGGAGCCAAAGCAGAGATACCCATCGTCCGACATGTTGTTGAGCACGAACGCAAGGTTCTCCGACTTTCCCGACACATAAACGTAATCGTAGAGTTTGCTCGTGTCGGCGACGCCGTTGCTCGGCAGCACGAACTTGTCGTAGCACACGACGCCAGCCACGCCCACGACGAGCGAGAGCGCGACCACCAGGAGCAGGTGCCTGCCGCGATGCGGCTTCCTGGACGCTTCGGGCGTCTCGCTCGTATCGAGGTGCCCATCCATCACAGGCGCTTCTCCACCTGGGCGATAATCTTGTCGGGCGTGTTCATCTCGTCGCGCGGGACCTCGGTCGGGGCAATGCTGACCCCAAACTCGTCCTCGATGCCCACGAGAAGCTCGACCGCCGCGATCGAGTCAAGCAGGTCAAGCTCGAAGAGGTCGTCATCCATATGCCTGCGCACCTCGTCGTCACCGCAGACGTCCTCGAGGAGGTCCATGACCTTCGCGGTCAGCTCCTCATGTGCCATCTCAGCCATTGATCGCTCCTTCCACGAGCATGCTTATCTGTCCCGAGAAGATCGCAAAACCCAAAATCACGAGCTGCAGCGTCACGAACCACGAGAGAATCCTGAACCAGAGGTCGTGGCGATGGGCCTTGTAGAACCTGGAGCGCTTCTGGATGCCCTCGGTCGCCGCGAGAAGCACGCCGTGAAAGAGACCATACCCAATGTAGTCAATAGTAATGCCGTGCCAGAAGCCCATGATGAGCATGTTGGCCAGAAAACCGCATTGGGCCACATGAATGCGGCCCTTGACGACCTTGTGGCGCACGAGCCAACGTGTGATGCGCATGAACACGAAGTCACGAAACCACGTCGAGAGCGTGATGTGCCAGCGGTTCCAGAAGTCGAAGATGTCGGTCGCGATGAACGGTGCGTTGAAGTTGCGGGGGCAGCGGATACCCAGGCAGTAGCTCGCGCCCATGGCCATGAAGCTATAGCCGGCGAAGTCGAAGAAGAGGTAGCCCCCATAGAGATAGGCCGTCCTCACCTGCGCCCAGAGCTCGGTACCAAAGTCACCCGTGCCCCACACGGCCGGCGAATAGTAGCGGTGGATCAGCGTTGCAATGACCATCTTGTAGACCGCACCCAGCAGGAGCAGGAGGATGCCGCGAGCGAGAAGCCCCGCGTATTCGTCGCGCGAGGGAACGCTGTGCGCATCGGCTGCGAACCGCCTGCTACGATCGATGGGACCCGAGCTGAACTGCGGAAAAAAGAGCAGAAAGTAGAGCCAGTCCTCAAAACCGAGGTCCTCGCGAGCGATGAGGCCGTCATGGGTCTCCATGACCATCTGGACACCCTTGAACGTGATATAGGATATGCCGATGAATCCCCAGAGCGAGAGGCTGAATACGGCGGAGACCTTGTACATCACGAGCGGGCAGAGCGTGATGAGGGCCGCCGCCACAAAGCGCCGCTCGCTCTTTGGGTCGCGCGCAAGCCAGCAGAGGGCGCATCGCGAGAGGGCGAGGTAGGCAACGAGCCCCAATGCCTGAACAGGCTCTCCCCAGAACGCCGCCGCCACGAGCACGACGGACAGCACGACGCCGTAGTGCCTGAGCGAGTGCTCGGTGAGACCGATGATCGCGGCGGGCACGATGGCCACTGCCAGCAGAATGAAGAAGCTTGCATCGGAGAAGAGCGACATGTCCTACCTTCTGCTAGCCAAGCTTGCCACGAGGGCCTTGCGATCGCACTTGCCGTTCTCGTTGAGCGGCATGTCATCAAGAACGCGCACGCGGCGCGGCACCATATACGCGGGCAGGGTACGACCGAGCTCGGCCTTGAGAGCACGGCCGAGATCGAACTCCGACGAAGCCTCCCCGCCCATAAGGGCCCGTGCGCGCCTCTCGTCGACCACGACGAACGCGCATAGGCTCTGTATCTTGCCGTTGCGCTCCGCAGGCACGACGGCCGCCTGCATGACGCACGAGATCTCCTCGAGAGCACCCTCGACCTCGGAGAGCTCGATGCGTAGACCATTGACCTTTACGAGCGAGTCGAGACGACCCTTGCAGTAGAGCATGCCCGTCTCGTCGATGTGGCCGAGGTCGCCCGTGCGGTAGGCGCGTGCTGGCGTGCCGTCGGACATGGCCGACGTAAAGAATGCCTCGGCAGTCTTCTCGGGATTCTCGTAGTATCCCTTGGCCACGGTGTCGCCGCAGATCACGATCTCGCCGGTCTCACCGATCGGCAAGACCTCGTTCGTTTCGTGATCGATGATTCGCAGCTCGGTGCCAGGACGCGCCCTGCCCACGGGAAGCGTGGCGTCATCGGCGAGTGCCGCGTCGTCGATCTCGCAGTACGTGACCGCGACCGTTGACTCGGTGGGACCGTAGGTGTTCGCGACGATGGCGCCCGGAAAGCGCTTCCGGAGCTTGCCCACGGTCGTGTGGTGAAGGGTCTCACCGCAGAAGAGGAAGATCTTGAGGTCGGGTAGCAGGTTCATGTCAAAGCTATGGTCTACAAGGCACAGATCGGCAAAGGACGGCGTGGATACCCAGACCTCGACTCCCGAAGACGTGAGATCGGCAAAGAGCGCCTGGTAGTCCTTGGACTCCACGTCCGAGACGGCATGCAGCGTCCCGCCCGTCGAAAGAGCGCCCACGAGCTCGTACTCCGAGAGGTCAAAGGAGTAGTGCGCCTGGTCGAGGAAGGTCCTGCCGCCATCGCGCACCACGGGAAAGTCGTCCATCCAGTCCATGAAGTGCGCGACGTCATTGGCCGTGACCTCGATGCCCTTGGGACGGCCCGTCGAACCCGACGTGAAGATGACATACTGCGTCTCCTCGCCCGTCACCCAGACGTCACGGGATGGCACCTCGAACCCATATGCGGAACCAAGCAGCTCGCGCGCGTCAAATATCGTCGCGATGTGCTCGAACTCTTCTTTGACCTCGGGACGCAGGTCGCACGTGGAGAGAATCACCGCCCCGCCGATCTGGCTCGCGACGTTGTGAACGCGGGCCACGGGAAGCTCGGCATCGATCGGAACGAAGGCGTGTCCGCTCCTCAGACAAGCAAGGAATACCTCGACGATGAGGGCATCCTTCTCACCGGTCACGATGATGGGACCACGTCCCTCCACGCAGTCGGCGAGAACACCGGCGATGAGACCTGAATCGCGCCAAAGCTCACCATAGGTCACCTCGTCGGCGCCGGCCGACGCATAGGCGACGGCATAGGGACTCTCGGTCGCTACTTTTTCGATTGCGGATAGCAAGGGCGTTCTCAGAAATCATTATCGCCGGCCTCACGTAGTCGTCATCTTAAGGTTTTCAGGAAACCAACTTACTCATTTCACGCTGCAGTGCCGTGAGGATGGAATAATCGACACACCACCACGACAAGCTTGTTCGACATCTGAAAGAAGCCTCGGAAACGGAAGTGCCACGCTGCGCGCATTATATCAAGATTGTATTCCAACGACGTCAAAGAACCTCATCCTAGACAAAAGACGCCCATGGACATGGACCATGGGCGTCCCGAAGGCCTGACAGACGGATTACTTGAAGTCGGCGATTTGAGCTTTGAGCTGCTCGACGGCAACCTCGAGCTCGGCAGCGCGGTCGCGCTTTTTCTGGATGACCTCAGGAGCCGCCTTGGCGACAAAACCCTCGTTGTCAAGGGTGCGCCAGACCCCAGAGAGCTCACCCTCAGCCTTGGAGAGCTCACCCTCGAGACGCGCCGACTCAGCTGACAGATCCACGAGCCCGCCAAGAACGACGAAGACCTCGAGCGTGCCATCGGCTATGGAGACCGAGTTGAGGGGCTTCTCCTGCTGGGCGCCAAGCGCGAGCTGGTCAACGCGGCCCACGGAGCAGATGAAGCTCCGTTGGTCCTCGAGAACGGCGGTGTCCTCCTGCGATGCGTGCACGGCCACGTCGAGCGCGGTCTTGGGCGAGAGACGATAGCGGGCGCGCGTGGAGCGAACGACGGAGATGACGCGACGAGCCAGATCGAAGTCGTGCTCCGCACGCTCGTTCACGAAGTCGGCGAGCCCCTCGGGTTCGGGCCATGCAGCGACCATGAGGAACTCGGAAGAATGGTCATCAAGCCCAGATGCGGGAAGTGCGTCCCATACGCTCTCGGTCACGAAGGGCATCACGGGATGCAGCAGACGCATGGAGACGTCGAGCACGTAGACGAGGTTGCGCTGCACCTGCAGCTTCTCCTCGGGTGCACCATCGAGAAGGCGGCTCTTGCAGAGCTCGATGTACCAGTCACAGACCTCGTTCCAGAAGAAGGACTGCATGCTGCGGGCGTAGTCGCCAAAGTCGTAGGCTTCCAGCTCCTCGGTGGACTCGGCCACGATGCGAGCGAGACGGCTGAGCATCCAAGCGTCCTCGGCCGTCTCGGCCTTGGCGGGACCCGGAACGTATCCCTCGAGGTTCATCTGCACGAAGCGACTCGCGTTCCAGATCTTGGTCACGAACGAGCGCGCCTGCTCGGTGCGGGGGCTGTCGATGAGCTTATGCGTCTTCTTGTCGATGTTGGCGTCAAACTTGACGTCCTGGTTCGTGGTGATGAGCGTGAGCAGGTTGTAGCGCATGGCGTCTGCGCCATACTTGTCCATGAGGTCCATGGGATCGACGCCGTTGCCCTTGGACTTGGACATGCGACTGCCGTCCTTGGCAAGGATGGTGGCGTAGATGTACACGTCATGGAACGGAATCTCGTCAACGCAGTACAGGGAGCTCATGATCATGCGGGCGACCCACAGAGCGATGATATCGCGTGCTGTGACCAGCACCTTCGTGGGATGATGCCCCTCCATCCCCTCAGGATGGTCAGGCCAGCCCTGAGTGGCGAAGGTCCACAGCTGGGACGAGAACCAGGTGTCAAGCACGTCCTCGTCTTGGTGAACGTGGTGCCCCCCGCACGTGGGACACACGTCGACGTTCTCCATGGAGGCGTCTTCCCACCCGCAGTCCTCGCAGTAGAACACGGGGATGCGATGACCCCACCACAGCTGGCGCGAGATGCACCAATCCTTGAGGTTCTCCATCCAGGTGAGGTAGGTCTGCGTCCAGCGATCGGGGTGGAACGTGATCTCGCCGTCCTTGACGACCTCGGTCGCTCGCTCCTTGAGCTTGTCCACGGCAACGAACCACTGCTCGGAGAGCCAGGGCTCGAGCGCGGTGTCACAACGGTAGCAGTGCATGACGGAGTGATCGAGGTCCTCGACGTGATCGAGAAGCCCATGTCCCTCGAACCAGTCGACTATCGCCACGCGAGCCTCGTCACGGTCCATGCCCGAGAACTCGCCATAGCCGGGAACCACATGGGCGACCTCGTCGAAGATGTTGATCTGCTCGAGACCGTGAGTCTGGCCCATGGCGTAATCGTTGGGGTCATGGGCCGGCGTGACCTTCACGAAGCCCGTGCCAAAGCCCGCGTCCACGTGCCAGTCGGAGAAAATGGGAATCTCCCGGTTGACGATCGGAAGCATGACCGTCTTTCCCACGAGCTTGGCCTTCTCGGGGTCCTGGGGCGAGACGGCCACGCCGGTGTCACCGAGCATGGTCTCGGGACGCGTGGTTGCCACGGTGATGTATTCGATGCCGTCAACGGGCTCGACGAGGGGATAGCGCAGGTACCAGAGATGACCCTTCTCGTCGTGGTACTCGGCCTCGTCATCGGAGATGGCCGTGCGGCACTGGGGACACCAGTTGACGATGCGCTTGCCGCGATAGATGAGACCGTCGTGATACCAGTCGCAGAAGACCTTGCGTACGGCCTTGGAGAACTCGGGGCTCATCGTGAACTTCTCGTCGTCGAAGTCTATCGAGCAGCCCATGCGCTTGATCTGACTCACGATCGTGCCACCGTATTCGTGCGTCCAGTCCCAGCACGCATCGATGAAGGCGTCGCGACCCATCTGAAGGCGGGACCTACCCTCCTCCTTGAGCTTCTTGTCGACCTTGGTCTGCGTGGCGATACCCGCATGGTCGGTGCCGAGAATCCAGCGCGTGGACCGACCGCGCATGCGGCTGTACCGCACGAAGGCATCCTGGATGGAGTCGTCGAGCGCATGCCCCATGTGCAAGATCCCCGTCACGTTGGGCGGTGGGATGACGACGGTGCAGTCGCCCACGCCCTTGCTGCGCTGGTAGCATCCTGCACTCATCCACCTATCGATGAGCTCGGGCTCCTTCTCCTGGGGATCGTACGTTTTGGGCATCTCTTCCACGGTGCAAGCCCTCTCGTCCGGCGGAATCTACCGCTCCTGGCATCTAGATACAAGCAATGAGAATAGCACGGATGAGCTGGTCGACACGGGTCTTCGCAGAACATGGACATGCCGCGGACGTCAATCGCCTGCGAGGTCACACGCTTTCTCCCCACGACGAACCCTTGGCTCTGGTACAGTTTTTCTCTGTACGTGCGACGCATGGGAAGGTGCGTCGAAAGAATCTCTCCAATCGATGTCGGACGTTCCACCCAGACGCCCACGGAGGCAGCCGAACACATGAAGCCACTGCGCAAGGCCGCACCCACGAGAAACCAGTTCTCGAGCGCCATGCTCGCGTCGTCATCCGACGAACTCAATCTTCCGCTGTCCGACGTCGTCGTCGTGTTCGCCGTCAACGAGTTCTTTGTCCCCTATCTCTCCGTTGCCATCGAATCGATCATCGAGAACACCTCGTCGGAGCGTCACTACGACATCATCGTGCTCACGCGCGACATCACGCCCACGAGCATGCTCACGCTCACGCGCCAGGCCAAGGGCGACAACGTGGGCATCGGCTTTCTTGACGTCGACGCAGCCCTCGGCGACCGTATGCTTCCCCATCACGGGCACTTCCGCCCCGAAACGTACTACCGCCTTCTGGCACCCTCCCTGCTCCCCAACGTAGAAAAGGCCATCTATCTCGACTCCGACCTCGTGGTCTGCGGAGATCTCGCCGAACTCTTCGACATCGACGTGACGGGCCATCTGCTGGCGGCCACGCGCGACGCCGACACCATCGGGCAGATTGACGGCTACGACCCCTCGGTGGCGTCTTACCTCAAGAACGAGCTCGGCATGACCGAGCCACATGACTACTTCCAGGCCGGCGTCCTCCTTATGAACCTCGAGGAGTTCAGAAGAACCATCACGCCCGACGAGCTCCTCGCCATTGTCACCGAGCGCACCTGGCGCTGGCTCGACCAAGATGTCCTCAACAAGGTCGTCAACGGTGACTACGTGCGCGTTCACATGAAATGGAACTACCTCGTGGACTGGCAGTACCTTCGTCGCACGCATATCGTTGCGCAGGCCTCGGACGACATTCGCAGCGAGTACGCCGCCGCCCGACGAGACATCCGCGTGGCGCACTACGCCGGCCCCGACAACCGCCCCTGGCTCTACCCCGACTCAGACCTCGCCGGTCTCTTCTGGACCTATGCCCAGCGCTCCCCCTACCTCGAGGAGCTCCGTTGCCAGCTCGAGGAGTCGAGACGGACGGCGGCGGGATTCGCCAAGCGCGTTCAGGTGAGCTTTGTCTATCGGGGAATCATGCCGCTCTTCGACCGCGTCTGCCCTGCGAGCACGAAGCGACGCGTGACCATCATCAAGACCTATGAGCGTCTTGGCGGCTCGGTGGGATAGCGTACCTCGCCAGACAAGCCGAGGGGGTGTCATCCAAAAGGACGGCACCCCCTCGTCATCTTCCAAAAAAGAGATCGGCCTACTTCATGCCGAGCGCCTCGGCCAGCCGGTGCTTGTTCTGCGAGCCCCTCACGACCTGAGGGAGGGCCCGCGCCGCCTACGCACTCGCTTGTGACGACGACCTTCGTGATGGAGAGATCGGACGGGAGGTCGAACATCGTAGCCTCGAGCGTAGCCTCGCATATCGCGCGCAGACCACGGGCGCCCGTTCCGCGAGCGATGGCCTGGCGGGAGATCTCCCGAAGCGCCTCCTTTTCGAACTCCAGCTCCACGCCCTCAATCTCGAACATACGCCTGTATTGCTTTACGAGGGCGTTCTTGGGCGAGACGAGAATCTCCACGAGGTCGTCCTCGGTGAGCTCTCTGGTGGATGTGATAACGGGAATACGGCCGAGAAGCTCGGGAATCATACCGAACTTATGCAGGTCCTGAGGCATGACCTGGACCATGAGCTCGTCTTCGTTCTCGTCCGCCCTTTTGGCGAGCTCAGAGTTGAAGCCGATGCCCTTCTTGCCGATGCGGTCGGCGACGATCTTGTCGAGACCGACGAAGGCACCGCCGCAGATGAAGAGGATGTTCGTCGTGTTGATGTGGATGAGCTCCTGCTGCGGATGTTTGCGACCTCCCTGGGGAGGCACGCTCGCGTCGGTTCCCTCGAGAATCTTGAGCAGCGCCTGCTGCACGCCCCTCTCCCGAGACGTCCCTCGTGATGGAGAGGTTCTCCGCCTTACGGGCGATCTTGTCGATCTCGTCGATGTAGACGATGCCCACTTCGGCGCGGTCCACGTCGAAGTCGGCGGCCGTGAGAAGCTTGAGCAGGATGTTCTCCACGTCCTCGCCCACGTACCCGGCCTCGGTGAGGGTGGTGGCGTCGGCGATGGCGAAGGGCACCTCGAGGAAACGCGCAAGCGTCTGTGCGAGAAGCGTCTTGCCCGTGCCTGTAGGGCCGAGAAGCAAGATGTTGCTCTTGGCGATCTTCGACCTGCTCCTCATTCTCGGCGACCTCGTCGTTCCCACTCAGGATTCGTCGATAGTGGTTGTAGACCGCGACGCTCATCGCTCGCTTGGCGGACTCCTGACCCATGAACGTATTGAGAGAGCTCCTGGTAGATCTCGTGAGGCGTGGGGAGGTTCTTGATGGGAGAATCCTCCTTGTCCTCGTAGTCGAGGTCATGCGCATTGGCGTCGCCCTCGGCCTCGCCGATCATGTCGGCACAGGCGTGAACGCACTCATCGCAGATGTAGACGCCACCAGGACCTTGGATGAGCTTGCTCACCTGGCTGCGGGTCTTGCCGCAGAAGGAGCAGCACATCTCCTTCCTGTCTGTTTTCTTTGGCCATACGGCTACTCCTGGGTGCTCTGCTCGCTGCGAGCGGTGATGACCTTGTCCACGAGGCCGTATTCCGCAGGCCTCCGTCGCGCGCATGTAGTTGTCGCGCTCGGTGTCTTGTCGATCTGCTCGATGGACTTGCCCGTGGCGTCGGCGAGAAGCTCGTTCAGGTGATGACGGATCCACTTGGTCTCGTCGGCGACGATCTGGATGTCCGTCTGCTGGCCCTGGACTCCAGAGCTCGTGCTGGTGGATGAGGATCATGGAGTTTGGAAGCGCGAGGCGCTTGCCCTTGGTGCCGGAGGCGAGGATCGCGGCGCCCATGGAAGCGGGCCATGCCTACGCAGATGGTGGAGACGTCGGGCTTGATGAAGTTCATCGTGTCGATGATGCCAAGTCCCGCGTAGATGTCACCAGCCAGGGCGAGTCGATGTAGAGCGAGATGTCCTTGTCGGGATCCTGGCTCTCGAGATGCAGGAGCTGGGCCACGACGAGGTTTTGCGCTCTCGCGGGTGAACCTCCTCGCCGAGAAAGACGATGCGGGTCGTTGAGCAGACGGGAGTAGATGTCATAGCTGCGCTCGCCGCGCGGCGTCTTCTCCACGACCGTACGGGATGAGCGGGATGTTGGTGTGGGTATGCATGTGCTTTTTCTCCCTTGCCTCTTCTGAATATGCCCCGGGCGAGACAAACTCACCCGGGGCACACTCCGTGCTGGGTGTGGGTGAAGCTACTCCTCGGTGGCAGAATCGGTCTCGTCGGGGCGGCGGCGGCCTCGGCGGTCCTCGTCGACCTCGGTTACCGTGGCGTTCTCGACCAGCCAGTCGAGAGCCTTGGTGCGCTTGATGGAGTCGTGGATTGCCGGGAGACGACCCTGGTTGCGCCAGTTCTCGATCTCGTCCTCGACGTCTTCTTCGATGCCCGCCTTGACGAACTCGTCCCTGACGTCCTCGTCGGTCGCCTCGAGGTCGAGGCATCCTCGCCATGGCGTCGAGCGCGAAGCGACTGACGAGGCGCCGCTCCTCGGCCTGGGAGTGCAGGTCGGCGATAAAGTCATCGGGCTTGATGCCGCGTGCGTTTGAGAACATGTCGAGTGAGATGTTCTGGCTCTGAAGCCTGTTCAGGAACCTCGGTGGCAAGCTCGTTGAAGATCTCGTTCTGGTACTCGGCCGGAACCTCGTCGAGCTTGAGCGCGGCGCCTACGGCCTCTCGACGACGCGGTCCTCCTTGAGGTTGGCAGCGAGGTCTTCTTGTCGTTCTTCGATCTCCTCCTTCACGGCGTTGCGGAGGATATCGACGTCGTACATAGCCAAAGCTCTTCTTGGCGATCTCGTCGGTGAGCTCGGTGGGGTCACGAGATGCTTGATGGACTTCACGTCCACCTTGATCGAGAAGGTTGTGCCTCGACGCGCTTGTCGTCTCGCCGGCTGCCCGGGGTCCCAGGTGATCTCCTTGGTGTCGCCGGGCTTTGGGTGCCGCACGAGACCATCGACGACCGTCGTTCGGGCGTCTGGCCCTTGGAGACGGTAAATCCGTTGCGATTCTCGACCTGCGAGGTGCGTCGGTCCCCCTCGAGGTTCTCGAACATCGGCGGAGATGGACGTCGCCCTCGACGACCTCACGGTCCTCGTCGATGTCCTCATAGGTCGCCGAGTAGCTCAGGAGCTGCTTGATCTGGGCATCGATCTCGGCATCGGTGGCACCGGCGGGCGGCATGCTAATGGCGGGGGCGTCATAGGACTCGAGCTCGCACTGGGGACGTACGCCCACGGCGATGGCAGCGACGTAATCGGAGCCCTGCTCGACGATTCCCGCTCCTCACCAAAGTCGATGCGCCCCACGGGGACGATGTCGAGCTCCATGAGAATCATGGGCTCCACGTCGTTGAGAAGGTCGTTGGTTGCCTGGGAGAGGATTGCCTCCTTGCCCATGGTGCCGTCGATCACCGGGCGTGGCGCATGACCGCGACGGAAGCCCTGGAAGTTGTACTTGTGGGCGATGTCCTTGTAGGTCTTGTCGATGGCCGCGTCGACGTCTGCGGCGGGGATGGTGACCTTGGCAGCGATCTTGTTGTCCTTCGGCTGCTCTGCGGTGACGGTGATCTTCAACGTTCCTCCAGTGTCTCGTACCTCGGCGGGGTTTTTCCCGCTGACTGTTACCCATGTTTGCCGTGGTGACATGCGATGGTGCGGGGCGAAAGGACTCGAACCTTCACGGAATTTCTCCCACTGGAACCTAAATCCAGCGCGTCTACCAGTTCCGCCACGCCCGCAGCTTTCACGCATAGCCTTGCATCATAGCAAACGTTGGGGAGTATACCCAGCTTACAATCCTCTTTCCATGCAATGTGGAACATGTGTGAGGTCTGTGTCGCGCGCGGGACGGCGACCGCCCTCATGGCCGGCCGCCGCCCGGGTTTTTGGTGCCGTTCCCTCGCCCGCTACGCGAGGTCCTGCAGCGCGTGGGGTCGGAGTTCGGAGGCTCGCAGGGCAGCGATGGCCTGCACGAGCGCCGTGGCGCCCGACATGGTGGTCGCCATGTCGATGCCGCGGTTCACCGCCTCGCTACGGAGCTGGGAGCCGTCCCCGCGCGAGCTGTGGCCCCTTGGGCGTGTTGATGAGAAAGGCGATCTTGCCCTCCACGATCATGTCCTGGATGTTGGGGTGTCCAGCGGAGATGGGCTTGACGACCTCGCACGGGATGCCTGCCGCCTTGAGCGTCTTGGCGGTGCCGCGCGTGGCCACGATGTCGTATCCCAGGTTCTTGAGCGAGAGGGCCACGGGACCGACGGAACGCTTGTCGCGGTCGCAGACCGAGACGAACACCGTACCCGTCATGGGAATCTCGTAGTCGATGGCCTGGCGCGTCTTGGCGTATGCCTTGGGGAAGGTGTCATCGATGCCCATGACCTCGCCGGTCGACTTCATCTCCGGTCCGAGGGTGACGTCGGCGCCGGGGAAGCGACTCCAGGGCATGACCGCCTCCTTGACCGCATAGTAGCCGTACTCGCGGTCGACGGGCGGCAGGTCGAGGTCACGGAGCTTCACGCCGCTCATGATGCGAGCCGCGTACTTTGCCAGGCTCACACCCGTGGCCTTGGACGAGAAGGGCACGGTGCGACTTGCGCGCGGGTTGAGCTCGATGACGAAGATCTGCTCGTCCTTGACGGCGTATTGCACGTTGAGCGGACCTTTGATGTGACAGGAGAGCGCGAGGTCGCTCGTGATGCGACGAATGCGCTCGATGAGTGCGTCGGAGAGCGAGAAGGGAGGGAAGCAGCAGGCGGAGTCACCGGAGTGGATGCCGCACTCCTCGATGTGCTCGAGAACCGCGCCCACGTAGCACTCCTCGTCGTCGCAGAGCGCATCCACGTCGAGCTCGATGGCGTCCTCGAGGAAGGAGTCGAGGTAGACGGGGTGGTCGGGCGAGACCTTCGTGGCCTCGAGCATGTACTTCTCGAGGTCGGGGTCATCGTAGACGATGGCCATGCCCCGACCGCCGAGCACGTAGCTCGGACGCACGAGGAGCGGATAGCCCACCTTGCGCGCCACGTCCTTGGCGTCGGAGATGGTCTCTGCCGTGGACGAAGGAGGATAGGCGATGTCAAGCCGGTCGAGCAGGCTCGCAAAGCGGTCGCGGTCCTCGGCGAGGTCGATGGCCTCGGGCTGGGTCCCCATGATGGGTACGCCCGCGGCCTTGAGCCGCTTCGCGAGGTTGATGGGCGTCTGGCCACCAAGCGTCACGATGACGCCCTCGGGCTTTTCGACCTCGATGACGTTCATGACGTCCTCAAAGGTGAGCGGCTCGAAGTACAGGCGGTCGGAGGTGTCGTAGTCCGTGGAGACGGTCTCGGGGTTGCAGTTGACCATGACGGTCTCATAGCCCTTGGCCTGGAGTGCATAGGCGGCGTGCACGCAGCAGTAGTCGA
>Ga0268356_10990_pt1 | contig 25066 bp, 33 predicted proteins | sample BioMet10_FD_194415 | JGI IMG/M metagenome (GOLD analysis project Ga0268356, IMG submission 194415) | Sewage microbial communities from Oakland, California, United States - Biofuel 10 (PacBio Assembly) | ecosystem: Engineered > Wastewater > Sewage > Unclassified | place: USA: California | collected...
TCCTGCTGAAGTAGAAAATCTCCTTCACAAAATCGGCTTCTGACAGATCGATACTGCAGATGAAAAAAGTGAAAGTTGCTTTTATCTGTACACATAACTCCTGCCGCTCACAAATGGCAGAAGGATTTGGCAGAGCATTGCATTCAGATGTACTGGATTGTTATTCAGCAGGGACAGATATTGCTGACCATATCAATCCAGATGCCGTCAGACTGATGAAGGATGTATATCATATTGACATCAGCTCACAGTACAATAAGACATTGAAGGAAATCCCAGCGGTCGATATTGTGGTCACAATGGGATGCGGTGTGCAGTGCCCGTCACTTCCATGCAGAGAGCGTTATGACTGGGGATTGGAAGATCCGACTGGCAGGGAAGATGCACTCTTTCTGCAGACTATGGAACAGATCAAGGAAAAAGTCTCTTCATTGGCAGACCACGCGGCAGCAGAGTATAAATGATATCGAATACATTGGCACGGATTCTGTCTGTGCCTTTTCTTTTTCTTCCAGAAATGCTTACAATAAGATAGATGTTTGTGCAGAAGGGAAATCCTATGTTCAATAAGAGTGATATATCACGTGATGCTTTCATGTTAAAAGGAGAGCTTGCACAGTGCGTATACGACTGGTGGTGGCATTCCTTTACTGGTCATGACGAAAAAACAGGCGAAGAAAAGAGTTTCTTTGTGGAATTCTTTACATGCAATCCTTCCGTAGGCGGTGAAGAGCCTGTTCTTGGTCAGCTGTCTGAAAATCAGAAGAACCACATCAGACCATCATATTTGATGGTCAAGGCAGGTGCGTGGGGACAGGATGCTGCTCAGCTGCACCGTTTCTTTGGCTGGAACCATGTGCAGATCAATGAAACAGTTCCTTTCCGGATTGTCTGTGATGACTGTTACCTGGATGAGACATTCACGCATGGCCATGCTGCATTGACTGAGGAAGAAGTGAATGCCCATCCGGAATATATGTGCAGTGCAGGTGAAATGAGCTGGGATCTGAAGATTGTTAAGCAGGTGGCATATAATGTCGGTTATGGGGGGTCACGTCCTTTACGTGACAGTGAGGCATTTGAAATGTACTGGCATGCGGAAGGTATGAAGTCAGCATACAGCGGAGAAGTGATCTGGAATGAAAGAAAATAACTTGTCACACCAGAGACATCCTATGGCTATGCAGATAAGAACTGGGGTAGGGATTTTACCAGCCCTTGGGTCTGGCTGTCTTCAAATCATCTGTTCAGCCAAAAAAATGGCAAGCTACTTGTGGACAGCGTTTTTGATATTGGCGGCGGCAGGCCAAAGATTGGCAGTGTAGCTCTGCCAAATAAACTACTTGCAGCATTCTGGTATGAGGGGGAAGAATTTGAATTCAACTTTTCAAAGTTCTGGACATTGACGAAAACAGATTTCTCATGTCATGAAACTGAAACGCAAGTCATCTGGCACATTGAACAGGAAACTTCTCTGCACCGTATGGTGACAGATATCTCATGCGAAAAACAAGACATGCTGTTTATAAATTATTAAGCGCCGGATGGCTCCAAACGGTATCGACATCTATGGAACGGCGGCAACGGGAGCGGCACCGTAAAATTGTATCGTGGGCAGGAGCTGATTGATGAAGTAACTGCATATAACGTTGGGTGCGAATATGGTGAGTACAGCACAGGAGAAAACATATGAAATATGCGGAAGTGATAACTTTGAAAAATGGCAGTACATGCACGGTTCGGAATGCATCTTCTGAAGATGCCAAGAAAGTGCTGGATAATTTCAATCTGACGCATGCTCAGTCAGAATATCTGCTGACTTATCCTGATGAAGCAAGCATCGATATTAACCAGGAGGAATCATATCTGAAAGACAAAGAAAATAGTCCGGATGACATTGAACTCTGTGCTGTAATAGATGGTGAGATTGCTGGCACGGCAGGAATAGAGCCAGTCGGCAGAAAGGACAAAGTCAGGCACCGGGCAGAACTTGGCATCAGTATCGATCAGAAATACTGGGGGTTTGGCATTGGCAGAGCATTGGTCGATGCATGTATTGCCTGTGCAGTGCAAGCAGGCTATGCTCAGCTGGAACTGCAGGTGGCAGCAGAAAATACACGTGCTGTTCGTTTATATGAGCATGCAGGGTTCGCAGAATATGGCAGAAATCCAAAAGGATTCCGAACCCGCCGGGGAATATATCAAGAACTGATCTTAATGAAAATAGAATTATGATCAATAACGGCAGCCGAAGGAGAGGGGTATCATATGGCATCCAGAATGATTCATTATACAGTTGCAGAACATATGATTGATCTTCTACGGATTGAAGATCGGAATGCATTTCTTGTTGGCTCTGTGATACCAGATGCTTGGTACCTTTCCAATCATAAGGATAAAAAGCAGTCTCATTTCATGACTGTTGATGAAATCAAGAATATCCGTGGATGTGACTGCACTTATTTTATAAAAAAATATCTTTCTTCTGCAGTGAATGAGTTTTATCTGGGTTATTTTATTCATCTGCTGATGGACAACATCTTTCTCACCGATATTCAGGCAGAAACGGTTTATTCTCTTCCAAAAGATCAGCGGAATGGACTGACTGAGATCCTGTACGAGGACAACTATATCTATAATACGAAGCTGATCAATCAGTATGGATATCAGCTGGATCTGATGCCTGTACCGGAAATAAAGCTGGATGAGATTGATCTGTCAGTATCTCATCAGCAGTTATTTCTAAATGAATTTTATCATGACTTTGAACCAGTTCATTATGGCGAAATGAAAATGCTGGAATGCAGCCATTTAGATCAATATATTGAGAAATGCATCAGGATCTGTACAGAAAATGTGAAGCTGATCCAGCATCATCAAAAGTGCATCAATCTTGAACAGTATATGATATCTAATGATATTTGCTGAAAATGGAATTACAATCATAAATGATAAGAAGAAAATCAGGAGGCATTAAGATGTCAAAGAATGTATTAGTTGTTTCATCGAGTCTGCGGGCGGGAAGCAATTCAGATCAATTGGCAGATGCTTTTATCAAAGGTGCAAAAGATGCTGGACATGATGTTGAAAAAATCCAGCTGAAAGGAAAAAAGATCAGTTTCTGTCTTGGATGTCTCGCCTGTCAGAAAACAAAAACTGGTCACTGCATTCAGAAGGATGATGCGGATGACATTATCCAGAAGATCAAAAACGCTGATGTTGTAGTATTTGCTTCCCCAATCTACTACTACACACTGAGCGGTCAGCTGAAGACTTTGCTGGATCGTGCAAATCCGCTGTATCCGATTGAATATCGCTTCAGAGATGTCTATTTGTTACTGTCTGCAGCAGAGGATGAAGAGACTACGCCAAAGCGTGCGGTATGCTGTATGGAAGGATGGATTGATTGTTTTACTAAGGCACAGCTGGCTGGAACCGTATTTTGCGGCGGGGTCAATGATCCAAATGAGATCAATGGCAGCCCAAAGATCCAGGAAGCATACCAGCTGGGAAATCACCTTTGATTATTGAAGCAGTTCAATTAAGGACTGCTTTTTTATTTTTATCTAAAGAAATCTATAGAGCGGCTGAAGATTTGCTTAATGAAGCGCTGGTATCCTGTAATTGTTGAAAGGAGACAGCAGAATGGCATACAGTGGTGTAAAATTTCTGTTCTTTTTTTTGCCTTTGACTTTGCTGGCATATCAGGTGACTCCTCAAGGCAAACGCAGATATGTGCTTCTTGCGGCAAGCTTGATCTATTTCTATCTGCTTTCAAACTGGCTGATTATCTATCTGCTGGGAACGATTGCTGTGGTCTATACAGCAGGCATCAGTATGGAATCATATGCATCAAAAAAGAAAATCCTGACAGCAGCAGCTGCGGTCTTGGTAATTGGTGCATTAGCAGTATTAAAATATGCTGATTTTATGATTGGTAACCTGAATCTTCTGGCGAATCAGAAAATTCCTCTATTGTCGCTGGCAGCTCCGATTGGAATCTCATACTACACACTGGAAGCAGTTGGCTATCTTCTTGAAGTGTATTGGGGAAGAATCAAAGCAGAAAGGAATGTCTGCAACCTGGCACTCTTTCTTGCATTTTTCCCGCAGACTATGGAAGGACCGATTGCTAGATATCAGGATACTGCGCAGCAGCTGCTCGAAGGCCGACCGATTACGCAGGAAAGTCTCTTTGAAGGATCTTTATTGATTCTTTGGGGATTGTTCAAGAAGATTGTAATCGCCGACCGTCTGGCAGTCATGGTCAATTCTCTGTATGGACAATGGGATACGATTGCAGGTGCATCTGTACTGCTGGCAGGAACAGCCTTTGTAATACAGCTCTACATGGATTTTTCGGGTGTTATTGATATTGTAAGAGGATCTGCTCGGATCTTCCAAATTGAACTGCCGGTGAACTTCCGCCAGCCATTCTTTGCCGAAACGGCTTCTGATTTCTGGCGCAGATGGCATATCTCTCTGGGAGTATGGCTGAAGACTTATGTTTCTATCCGATGACGACCTCAAAGCTTGTTACCAGATGGATACTGTTCAGCAAAAAGAAGTATGGAAAATATATCAGCAAAGTCGGAGCAACCGCACTGGCTCTGTTTCCGGTATGGCTGATCAACGGCATCTGGCATGGCAGCCAATGGGTATATCTGCTCTATGGCATGTATTACTTTGTGAATCCTGGTCATGGAAGTGGTGCTGGAGCCGGTTAAGAAGAAGATATACAAGAAAGCTGGATGGAACGCAAAGCACTGGTTCTTTCACTTTCTGCGGATTGGAAGGACATGGGTTATTATCTTTGCCGGCGAGCTTTTCTTTAATGCAGCTAGTGTCAGGGCTGGAGTTCAGCTGCTAAGTGAATCTTTTTAAGGATTTCAAGTTCAGCGATCTGTGGGGAAAAGCAGTGACGGGCACTGGTCTGGATGCAGGCAGATCTTGTAGTAATCCTGTGTGGAATCCTGATTGTCCTTCTATACGATCTTCTCAAAGAAAATAATATTGATGTGATGAAATTAATCAGACAGCAGAAACTGCCTGTCCGCTGGGCAGTATGTTATGCTCTGATTCTTGCAGTCGTTGTGTTTGGTGCATATGGTGGCGGATATGAACCAATTGATCCGATGTATGCAAGCTTTTAAAGGATGATGATATGAATAAGATAATTTTTAAGAGTATGGTCTTTATATTGGTTCTCGCTGGAATTCTCTCACTTTGTTCAAATTTCTTCGTCCTTTTTGCAAAAGAAGGACAGAATGCCGAACTGCTGAAAAGAGATGCAATCCAGATTCAATTGATGAAGGAAGAAAAAAATTCAATTGATCTTTTGGTCCTGGGAGACAGTGAAAGCTATTCTTCGATTTCACCATTGCAGCTGTGGAGGAATGCAGGCATCACTTCCTTTGTCGGCGGTCAGGCTTCACAGAAAATGACAGAAGCAATGGATCTTCTGAATACAGCATTACATACTCAAAGACCGAAAGTTGTTCTTTTGGAGACAAATGAACTATTCCGTTCCTCCAGCAGTGCAGACCGCATCGGTGAAGAAATGCTGCAGGCAGCCCAGAACGTCTTTCCAATCTTTCGATATCATAACGTATGGAAGTCACATGTGATGGATACAGCTCAGGCTCCGACAAACTGGAAAGGCTATCGCCTGCGCAGTGAATCACAGCCGGTGAGTTCCACTGCATCCTATATGAAGGCTGACAGCAGCGTTAAGACAGTCACGCAGGAGAACAAGGATCTGCTTAAGGAAATGAAGAATATCTGTGAACAGAACCAATGCCAGCTTGTTCTTTACAGCTCGCCTTCACCTGTGAATTATAATATGGGAAAGCATAACGGCATCGCAAAAGCAGCCGAGGAACTGAATCTGGAGTATATTGATTTAAATCTGAAAACAGGTAAACTTGGCATGGACTGGCAGAAAGATAGTTATGATTCTGGAGATCATTTGAATATCTACGGAGCTGAAAAAGTAACCAAATATATGCAGGAATATCTGCAGAAGTATGGTCTGGAAGACCACCGCACTGTTTCGTCGTCTTTTCAGTCATGGAATGATCTTCGCCAATACGTTTGAAACGATGGTAAAGCTGAAGAAAATGAGTAAAACAGTGTAATATTATTGTCTTTCATATGATAATGAAATGACGGAAGGAGCATAATATGACAGAAAGAATATATACGCTGCTGATTGCGGAGGATGATCAGGATATTGTAGAAGTCTTAAAGATGTATTTGGAAAATTCGGGATTTCGTGTCCTTTCAGCTGCCAATGGTGAAGATGCTTATCAGATTCTGCATGAACAGACTGTTGATTTATGTATCTTTGATATCATGATGCCGAAGATGAACGGCTTTCAGCTGATCAAGAAGGCGAGAGATAACAAAGCATCCATGCCAATTATTGTTCTGTCAGCTAAAAGAGAAGACAGTGACAAGATCCTTGGATTGGATCTCGGAGCAGATGATTATCTGACCAAACCGTTCAATCCTTTGGAAGTCATTGCCAGAGTCAAGGCAAATCTGCGGCGTGCCAATGACTTAGGAAACAATCAGCACAAGGATGCGGATGAACAGATGTCTTACGGTCCGCTCCGCATCAACCCAATACTTTTCAAACTGTTCAAGAATGAAGAAGAAATCAATGTTACGCCGATTGAACTGAAGATTCTTGGTCTGCTCATGAAGAGACCGGGAAGAGTATATACAAAGGTGCAGATCTGTGAATATCTGAATGGCAAGTATTTTGAAAATGATGAGAACACAATCATGGTCCATATTTCCAACCTCAGAGAAAAGATTGAAGATAATCCAAAAAATCCAGAATATCTGGTAACTGTGAGAGGACTTGGTTATAAGTTAGGCAGGAACAGATAATGATGGAAAAGAAAGTCAAGGAGCAGATGAGCCTGCATCGGTTCTTAGCAAGAAATATTTTGATCCTCATCGTTGCTGCAGTAATCATTGCTGCCGGAACATTGTTTGCCGGTGATTATCTTGGCCGTGCTTTGGTAAAGCAGCCGGATGTATCGGTTATACTCAATCAGTCGGCGCTCTATGAAAAGAGGATTATAAGAGTATCAAGACAGCACCAGCTTAGGAGAGAACGGCTATTTTCAGATTCTGGATGCAAATGCGGAACTGCTGTACACCAGCAGTAAAACAAAAGAGAACTCTCTGACTCTCGAATCACTGGATTAATGTACCTGACGCTGCCAGCGGTACGATTTTCACAATCGAAAGGCAGACTGATGAATACGGAGAAAATTACTACTTTCATCACCGCATGTACCAGACAGTGATAATAATGTGGAAACAGGATTGGCGGTCATTGATATGGATTGGAATATTCTTTACTCCAATATGGAAATCAATTCTTCTAAGATTTCACAGAAACACCATTAACATTCTACTGAATAATTCTGAAGATGGACTGTCACAGACAGTTGCACAGAAAACATCGGTTTGAAACGCAGAGCGGCGAGATCAGATATCTCATTCTATATACAGATTCAGCGAATGCAACGTATGTCACTGAGTACATGCGTGCAATTATCATCAGCATTGTTCTATTCATTTATGCATGGTTGTTGTTGTCTGGATCATGACACAAAATACGGTGAACTACATTAAAATCCTCTTTCTGTCCTGGAAGGTGCAATGAAGAACTTTTCAAAAGGAAAGCGTGAGCAGATTGAAGATTGTGACGGGCCAAAAGAATTTTCAATGGTCATCCATACGTTCAATGACATGGAGAATCAGCTCAATGAAAGTGAAAAAGAAAGAGCAGAACTTGAGAACCAAAGACAGAAGATGCTTGGTGATATCTCACATGACATCAAAACGCCGGTGACTGTCATTAGGGGATATTCCTCTGCAATTGCTGACCATATCATTCCACAGGAAGAACAGGAGAAGTATCTGCGCATCATTTCACAGAAGGCAGCTTTATTGAGCGAGCTTGTTGATTCTTTCAGCGATTACAGCCGTCTCCAGCATCCTGATTTTCAGATGAACTTTGAAAAAAACCGACTTGTCGGAATATCTGCGGGAATATGTAGCTGAAAAATATGAAGAACTTGAACTTCAGGATTATTCCGATGGATATCAATATTCCGGAAAACGCAATAGAAGCTGACATTGACCGTCAGCAGCTCAAACGAGTCTTTGAAAACATCATCATCAATTCAGTAAAGCATACTTCAGCCCATACAGTTATCTCCGTTTCTCTGCAAAGAGAGGGAGAAAATGCAGTGATCAGTCTCGGGGACAATGGGCCAGGCATTCCGCCGGATCTTCGGAAAACAATCTTTGAACCATTTGTGACAGGTGATGATTCCCGCACAAGTGGAAAAGGAAGCGGACTTGGGCTGTCCATCGTAAAGAAAATTGTTGAGGCTCATCACGGTACCGTTGAACTCATGGATTCAAAAAAAGGAACTATATTTCACATTGTTCTGCCCCTTCATCAGGCGGTCAATGACAGAGCAGACTGATATTTCAGCCTGCTTTTGGTCTTTAAAAGACGTTTTCGCCAATGTGTCTATACAAATTCTGTACATTAGCACCGATAATAGAACGGGAACCTGAAGTACGAATTCGTATTATCGGCAGACCGGGGAGATATAAGATGGACAATAAACACGCAGAAATACTTGATCTGATGTGTGCAATCAATCGGCTCGACGGCCTGTATCGACTGGCTGCCATCAAAAATGGCATTAAGTTCAATACTTTGGTATTCTTATGTGCGATTGATGATGGTAAAGTGCATACCCAGAAGCAGCTCAACGATGAATGGCTGACACCGCGCACGACCATCAATACAATCGTTAAAGAATGCATTGTCAATGGCTATATTACGATGCACAGCCTTGAACATTCAAAGGAAAAGGGAATTGACATCACTGCACAGGGCAGAGCATATATTGAAGAGACGACCAGGAATATCTATCTGGCAGAACAGAATGCCATGAGCATGACAAAGCAGGAATATCCAGAACCATTTATTCCATCACTCCAGAAATTTATCAGCAGTCTGGAAAGTGAATTTGATAAAAAAGTCTTCTAGAATGAACAGCATTGAAAGAAGCAGTAAAAGGAAGTGAATATGAAGCAAGCAATCTTGTTAGTGATATTTCTATTATTAATGGCAGTTCCTGTCTATTTTTTTGTGTACTGCATGATTGCGCTTCGCCGCGATATCAGACATTTTCCAAAGGCCGCAGTGAAACATAAATTTGCTGTTCTGATCCCAGCCAGGAATGAAGAGATGGTCATTGGAAATCTAGTTCATTCACTGATGCTGCAGAACTATCCTAAAGAAGCTTTTGAAGTTTATACATTGATCAATCACTGTACAGATGCAACGGAAAAAACAGCAGTGGAAAATGGCGCAAAGGTCATTCACTGTGACGGTACAAAGACAAAAGGGGAAGTCCTCCACAAGGCATTTCAGCAGCTGATGAAAGATCCTTCCATCGAGGCATTTGTGATCATGGATGCGGATAATCTAGCAGATCCGGATTTTTTAAGCATCATGAATGACACATTCAGCTGTGGCTATCAATTGATCCAGGGCAGAAGAACCGGGAAAAATGTCCGCTCATGGGTCAGCTGCTGCTACGAAGTGTTTTACATTCTGCAGAATATTTTCTTTAACCATGCCCGCACTTCCATGAACATGAATGCATCGTTCAACGGGACCGCATGGCTGATTGGCAGAAAGTATCTTCAGGAACATGGATATAGTATGTATACGATGATTGAGGATGTTGAACTGATTTCACAGGTGGCTCTGCAGAATGAAAAGATCATGTATACGCATGATGCAGTTGTATATGATGAATATCCTGAAGACATGAAGACTTCATTCCGTCAGCTTGACCGATGGATCTTTGGGCAGGTCCAATGCATGCGCAGATATGCAGGAAAGCTGATTGGCAATGTATTTAAAACGGGATCGAAGGCTTCACTGGACATGGCTTTTATCTTAACGATGCCGGTGACTGTGATACTTGGCCTGGTGATTTTTATTCTATGGCTGTGCAATTCTCCATCGGCGGCGCTGTTTACAGCTAAATTTCTATGGCTGTTCCTAGTCCTTCTGTATATTGGTATGATCTTCTTTCTTTCGGCTGCAATCCATAAGAATTCTTCATCTGTTTCACAGCTGCGTTCAGGAGTTCTTTGCTTTCCAATCTTTGTATTGAGCTGGCTGATTCTGGCACCAGTCAACCTGTTCCGCCGCAGCTTTGTATGGAAGCCGGTAGAGCACAATGTGTCTAGAAATATTGAGGACATGAAATGATAGACGGAATCAAAAGACTATTCCATATTTTCTTCAGCGGGATCGGTGAATATCCGCCGGGCGGACTGTTTTCACTTGGCCATTTTGTGATGCTGACAATTACAGTTTTAGGAATTATCATGGCATTGAATAAGACTCTGCAGTACTCTTATGAAAAGATCCGTGCTCTGACCAGACGGCTGATCATATTTCTGTCCGTGATGGAAGTGCTGAAGATTACTTCAATTTCAAAATTGGCAATGGTACACAGCTGATGAGCTGGGTGCCGCTGTATTTCTGCACCATCTGTATTTATGCCGGTTGGCTGAGCTGTTTTGGCCAGGGCTCTGTACAGCATCTTGGTGATGTCTTCCTTTCCACCGGTAGTTTGATTGGCGGCATCTGCTTCCTGCTGTATCCATCATCATCCATCCTTCTGTATCCGACTTTCCATTTTCTGACTGTCCACAGTTTCCTGTATCATGGGACAATGGTCTATATTGGAATTCTGATGAACAGGAGCGGACTGATCAATCTGGCACAGGATGATCTGCGCCACTATGCACTCTATGTGAATTTCTTCTGTCTGATCTGCTGGATTTTGAACCTAAAGCTGGGGACAAACTTTATGTTCATCTCAGATACTTTCCAGGGAACGCTGCTGGATATTCCATACCGTATCCTGGGACCTTTCTATACGCCGGTCGCGATTGCCGTACAGGCAATTGTTCCATATCAAGTCATCATGTGGTTCAAGCATCATACAAGCTTATTGACAAGGCCGTCATGGTATGATCAGCCGGTCCAGAAACAATCCATCGCACATTGACTGCTGCTCATGATCAATGTCGATGGATTTTTATATTCGGTCATACAATCAGTTGTATAAAAGCAGAGCGGACGATAAAATTTAGATATACCGTCATGGTAAACAACGGAGGATATGATCATGATATTTTACTTTTCTGCAACAGGAAACAGCAAGTATGCCGCGGAACGGATTGCCAGGGAATGTCATGATCAGGTCCAGTCAATGACTCATTTTCATGACATAGTTCATCTGAAAGAGGGAGAAGTACTCGGCTTTGTCGTGCCGACATATTTCTGGCAGCTTCCTGTCATTGTGAAAGAGTTTCTGTCTTCGCTGACCGTAGAAGCGGAAGGGGAATCTTATATTTTTTTAGCAGCTACCTGTGGAGTGACTCCCGGCTGCTGCGGAGAAGAAACAAAAAGGATTCTGGCTGCAAGAAATATTTCACTGGATGCCTCTTTCAGCATCAAGATGCCAGACAACTGGACACCTTTCTTTGATTTGAGCAGTCCACAGAAGACTGCGCAGATCAACCGTCAGGCAGAACCGTTGATCAATGCTGTCATTGAACGTATCCAGACAAGAGAAAAGGGAAGTCATACTGAAAGGAAGACACCCTATATACTGAGCGGTATCACATATGCGCTGTATAATCGGGCAAGACAGACAAAAATTTCTATGTTGAAGATACATGTATTGGATGCGGATTATGTGCATCGAAATGTCCGATCAATGCGATTAGAATAGCTGATGGTCATCCAGCATGGATCGAAGAACAATGTGCGCTGTGCTTGGGCTGTCTGCATCACTGCCCGCAGTTCGCCATCCAGTATGGCAATGGCAGCACAAAAAGACATGGTCAGTACCGCAATCCAAATACTGTTATCTAGGAGGCTGGGGATGAAGAATCAATCAACAAAAACAATTGTTATACTGCTGGCGGCGATTTCCACCGCTTTCTACGCACTGCAGCTGATCCTGTTCCATGATTGGAAGGACACTGCCTTTTATATGCTGCAGGACTGGGCATTTCTGCCAATTCAGATTGCGTTGGTCACTGTCATCGTCGGCCGGATCATGAATGAACGGGAGAAGCAGGCGCGGCTGGATAAGACACGCATCCTGACCAGTACATTTTTCAGCGACATGGGCACCAGCCTGCTGGATGCTCTAGTTCCGCATATGAAGAACAGAGAAGAGACTGCTTCACACCTGCTGAGCATGGATCAATGGAAAGGTGCAGATTTTGAAGCGGCAGCGGAAACTGTTAGGAATACTTCTATTCAAATGGACCTTTCAGCACAGGATATGATCAATATCAGAGATCTGCTGAATGAAAAAAGAATGACGCTGCTGGTCATTGCATCAAATCCAAGTCTTTTGGAACACGAGGATTTTACGGATATGCTGTGGGCAATCTTCCATCTGAATGATGAACTTGTTTATCGTGGTCAGATAGATGAACTTCCGCAGACAGATTTGATCCATTTAAATGTTGATGCAGAAAGAGTATTGAGGGAAATACTTGTGAACTGGCTCTGCCATCTTAAATTCCTACATCAGGAATATCCATATCTTTATCAGCTTGAAGTGCACCGCAATCCATTTCAAGCGGTACAGGCACAGTAGTTTTTTGCTTGTGAATAAAGGGAGAAACAAGAACAGCATGGATCATACAAATAATATCAGATTGTTTTCAGCGGGCTTCATGACCATATCAATGGTGCTCTGCTCGGCATGTTCAGCACCAGCTGGCAGCACCGTACAGGCAGAGCAGATGGAACTGACTGACATGCCTGCAGACCAATACCGCACTTACTATGAAATCTTCCCATATTCTTACGCTGACAGCAATGGTGACGGTGTCGGTGATCTCAAAGGTATTATCAAGACACTGGACTATCTCAATGACGGAGATCCGCATACGGACAAGGATCTGGGTTATACAGGCATCTGGCTGACACCGATCATGCCTGCTGTTTCCTATCATAAATATGATGTGACAGATTATATGAATGTTGATCCGCAGTTTGGGACGATGCAGGACTTTGATCAATTGATTTCAGAAAGCCATGCCCGCGGCATCAATGTCATTATTGACCTTGTCCTGAACCATACATCTTCGGAACATCCATGGTTCAAGACAGCAGCGGAATATCTGCGGAATCTTGGTAATCAGGAACCGTCTTCCGCAGAATGTCCGTATATCGATTATTATCATTTCTCAAAGAATAACAAAGACGGTTATCATCTGCTGAGCGGTACAGACTGGTACTACGAATCCCGCTTCACCGAAGATATGCCTGATCTGAATCTGGATTCTGAGGCAGTATGGAATGAGATTAATCAGATCACTTCTTTCTGGCTTTCTCATCACGTAGACGGATTCCGTCTCGATGCGGTCAAGGAGTACTATACCGGCAGTGATGAAAAGAATATTGAAGCACTGCGCAGACTGAATACAATGGTCAAAGAAAAGAAGAAGGATGCGTATCTTGTGGCAGAAGTATGGATGAACCGTGATTCTTATGCAAAGTATTATGCCAGCGGTGTTGACAGTGTCTTTGATTTTGCCTTTGCCAACAGTGATGGCAATACTGCTTCTCTTGTGAAGGGTTCAATCACTGCCCAGCAGTACACAAAAGCATTGATGAATGAAGAAGCACAATACGCTTCTTATCAGTCTGATTACATCAACGCACCATTCTATACAAATCATGATACTGCCCGCAGTGCTGGCTACTACTCTGGCGATTCTGCTGAAGCAATGACCAAGATTGCGGGTGCACTGAATTTTCTGCAGGGAGGTGCATCCTTCACATATTATGGAGAAGAACTGGGCATGAAAGGCTCTGGCCGCGATGAGAACAAGCGGGCACCGATGAACTGGGGCACGAGTGAATATCAGTCAATGCTGTGCAGTGGGCCTCAGGCAATGGATCCGAATATGGAAATGACTTATGGAACTTTGGCGGAGCAGGAAAAAAAGCAGGATTCAATTTATCAATATTATAAGAATGCCGTCCGCATGCGGAATCTCTTTCCAGAGATTGCCCGCGGCACAACAAAAGTCATTGCGCAGAACAATGATCAGATAGGTGTCTATATAAAAGAATCAGCGGAGGGAAAAATCTTAGTAATCTTCAATGCATCTGAAGAAGCACAGAAAGTCTCAAGCGATGTTCTGAAGCAGGAACTTGGCAGTCAGCAGGATCTGAAGAAGGCAGCGTATTTACTGCTGACGTCTTCAGATGCAGTGACCTATGAACAGGGTGAGCTGGTATTGCCACCATACAGCATCGTCATTTATCAATCATAAAAATATGAGAACCGCACAATTAAGCAACGTCATTAAGTTAAGATATCAAGAAGGATCACCTGAAAGGCATAAAAGCTGATCAGGTGATTTTCTGTATGGGCAGTGCACTATGAAAACAATCCTTATTCAGAGCACATTCTCTAAAAATGGATTATACTGGAGTTGCTTTTATGAGAAGCGGTAGTTGAAGCACACAAAGGAGTGGGGCTCGATCTTGCGGAGATCACTCCGTCCTGGGCGGACGGGCAATAGCTCTGCTTTCACAAGTGCTTCGAGATCAGGCGGGTGACCGCCTTTTCTTTTGCCCAAGGCCTGACGTACCAGATGGATGGCACGTGTCTTATTGATGGCATACCTGTACTTCTTTCGGCCCTTAGATGATTTCTCCCAGATGTGATGGATGATGATGAATGACAGGTTATACAATATGAGCCTTGCCCATATCTCCTGCTGGATGCACTTGCGCTTCTTTGCGTGCTGGGTGTTCAGGTCTGCTGAATACTTCAGGTTCCGGAAAGATGTCTCAATGCCCCAACGCATTTGATATAACTTCTTGATTGTCTCCGTATTGAACTTATCCCGCGGAAGATCTGTTATGATCGACTCATATTCGTCAGAGCCATCCAGTCTGAAGCGGACAGTTCTGTAATGAACTGTATAAAATTGGTGCTCCTTATTGACATAATCGAACACGGACTTGCTCGAGAGGAACCGATATTTAGCTGGATTGGCTTTCACCTTATCTGTCTGCTTGTGGTGAGTATCGTACTGACATCCAGATCAAATTCTTTGTCAGGAAGATTGAATCTGGAAAGAAGGCTCGTATACGAATTGATATCCTTGCATCGGAACAGGAAATGTCTTCCAGACCGGATGATGTGCTCCATGACATTCCAGGTAGGATAGCCACGGTCTGCGATGAGGATGCACTTCTTTTCTGGACAGCGTTCTGCCATGGTGACGAGCGAGGCCTGTTCACCTTCATGGACCCTTGTGGTCAGTATCATATCGGTATATCTGTTCTCAAGGATGTCGTAGGCGGCATTGATATGATAAAGATTGCAGCCCTTGGTATCAGTTCCTTTTATCAGATAGGTCTCTTCGTCTTGCTGGTTATAAGAAACAGCCAAATCCGACCCATCCACTGCGATCAGATGATAGCCCTTTGAAAGTCTTGGATACACGGATATTCTTTATTCATCATGTCAAAAAGGCATCGGAAGGCTTCTGGTTCTATCTTGCTTCGTGCCTGTACAAAAGCAGAGGCTGTGGCAGAATCTGCAGAATAATCAAAATGATCCAGCAGCTCCTCTCTGACAGGCTTGCCAGCCATTGAGAGTATTGTTTTGATCATATCAGGGAACAGCAGCTTCCTGTCTCTGGTGAAGTCTCTTCCTTCATCAGAGATCAGATGGTCAACAGCCTTCAGCCGGTCCAGTTTACTGATCTTATGATCGAGCTCTTTCAATACTTCTGTTGAGAGGTCAGTCATATGCAGGCCTCTCATTTTTCTTTCCAGGATCCAGATCAGATATGAATATAATAATTGACGTTTCCATTCTTTTTTCACCTCCGTCACCTTCCTAAAGAAGGCGAGGAGTGAAACGGAGCGCCCAAATTTTTCCCTGCTGTCAAGCCCAAAAGAAAAAAACACTCATACTTTTGTATGAATGTTTTCTCTCACTGGTTTCTTAACTTAATGACATTGCACAATTAAGCGGTTCTTTTTATTTGATGTTAGTTTCCCCGTTTGTCAGGATATAGCGGATGAGTGATGCATTAAAACTATCAATCGAATCAGTTACGATGACAGCTTCGTTCAATTTGGCAAACTGACAAGGCCGGATCAAATTGAACTTGGTACTGTCCGTAACGACATACGGTGTTTTGGTATGGTGAATCGCAGAGGATTTCGTTTCCGCTTCCAATTCATTGGACGTCGAGAATCCGAACTGTTCATGGATGCCGTTGGTGCCGATGAACGCAGTATCAAAATATAGATCATTGAGCTGCGCCAGAGCCTGCTTGCCGGTGATTGCTTCCGTCGACCAGTAAAGGCTTCCGCCAAGTACGATTGTACTGATTCCTCGCTGACCAAGGATGGAAAGCTGAGGAATACCTGGCGTGACGACAGTGATATTCTTGGCAGTAATATACTTGATCATTTCACAGGTCGTGCTGCCAGCATCCAGATAGACCATCTGATTGTCATGGATCAGCTTTGCAGCACAGTAGGCAACCTGCTTTTTCTGTTCTTCTGGGTCTCCGCCTTAAATGCCATGGCCGGTTCAATATACTGTGCTTCATTGAACTTAGCACCACCATGAAAGCGGGTAAGCAGATGAAGATCATCCATTTCCTGAAGATCTCGGCGGATGGTTGCTTCCGAAGCTCCTAACTGCTGGCACAGTTCTGCGACTGTAATTGAGCGATTCTCTTTTGCTATTGTCATGATTTCATTCCATCGTGCCTGCTTCATATATTCCCCCTAATTCTATTCCTATTATAACAATCATTTATGATGATTGAAACGATAAAATTGAATGATTAAGTGATTGAAAACGGTGAGCATGTGAGTGAATTGATGATAAAAGTATTGAAAGCGCATACAACTAGGGCTAAAACAGAAGCAGAAAGGGGAGCTTGAATGATCTATACAGTAACGTTCAATCCATCGCTGGATTACATCGTAAGAGTCAAAGATTTTAAGACCGGTGAAGTAAATCGTACTTATTACGAGCAGATCCTTGGAGGTGGCAAAGGAGTCAATGTATCAATCGTATTAGGAAACATGGGGCATGAAAGCACCACCTTAGGCTTTACAGGTGGGTTTACAGGGGACGCTCTGAAACAGCTTTTATGGAAACAAGGCGTCAAGACAGATTTCATTGAAGTAAAAGAAGGTTTTACAAGAATCAACGTCAAGATGAAGTCTGATCAGGAAACGGAGATCAACGGCCAGGGTCCAAAGATCACACAGGAAAATGTTGGATACTTTATTCGCTAAGCTGGATGATCTGCAGGATGGTGACATTCTTGTCATCAGCGGAAGTATTCCCAACACACTGCCGGACGATATGTATGAGCGCATTATGGAACGTCTGCAGGGGAAGAAAATTGAAATCATTGTCGATGCGACAAGAGATCTGCTGGTGAATGTACTGAAGTATCATCCATATCTGATCAAGCCAAACAATCATGAACTTGGTGAAATATTCAATACAGATCTGAACACAAGAAAAGAAGTTATCCCCTTTGCTAAGAAGCTTCAGGAAATGGAGCTAGGAATGTTTTGATTTCCATGGCTGGAGAAGGCGCAGTCTTTATTTCCGAAACGGGGGCAGTCATGGAGAGCGAAGCACCGAAAGGAAAAGTCATAAATTCTGTTGGTGCCGGTGATTCAATGGTCGCAGGATTTATCACTGGAATGATCGAGTCAAATGATTATGAGAAGGCGTTCCGTATGGGAATCTGTACGGGGAGTGCAAGTGCCTTCTCAGAAAACTTAGCTACAAGGGATGAAGTCAAAGCTTTATTAGAAAAACTGCCGAAGAAAGAGGAGGCATAAGAGGGAAAATGAAAATATCTGAATTGTTGAGACCAGAAGCGGTGAAGCTTCATGCATCAGCAGCTGATAAGAATGATGCAATCAATCAGCTGATCGACCTTCATTACACAGCTGGTAACGTGACCGATAAAGAAGTATTTAAAAAAGCTATCTTAGCTCGTGAAGAAGAAGGCACAACAGGAATGGGCAATGGAATTGCGATTCCACATGCAAGAACAAGTGCAGTTGCACATGCAGGCCTTGCGGCTCTGACTGTTCCGAACGGTGTTGACTTCAAGTCTGAAGACGGTACAAAGAGCAGTCTTCTGTTCATGATTGCTGCACCGGAGAACTCCAATAATTTATATCTGGAAGTATTAAGCAAGCTGGCAACACTGTTGATTGATGACAGTTTCGTTGCAAAACTGACTTCCGCTGAAACAACAAATGAATTCTTAGCAGCGATTGATGATGCTGAGAAGGCAAAGGATACAGAAAGTGCATCTGCCGCACCTAGCGGCATGCCAAGGATCTTAGCAGTCACTGCATGTCCTACAGGCATTGCACATACATACATGGCTGCGGAGAATCTGGAAAAGAAAGCTAAGGAAATGGGTATTGTTCTCAAGGCTGAGACACAGGGTTCTGTCGGTGCAAAGAATGTTTTGACAGCTGCTGAAATTGCAAATGCTGAAGGTATCATTATTGCAGCAGATAAGAATATTGAACTGAGCCGTTTTGAAGGAAAGCCTGTCTATCAGACTTCTGTATCAAAGGGTATCAATGATCCAGAAGGATTGATCAACAAGATTCTGAACAATGAAGCTCCAGTATGCCATGTTGACGGCGCAAAGAAAGTATCAGTAAGCTTCCGATGAACAGGATTCTGTATGGCACATCATCTACAAGCATCTGATGAATGGTGTATCACACATGCTTCCATTCGTTGTCGGCGGCGGTATTCTGATTGCATTGGCATTCTTAGTTGATAACCAGGCAGTTGGTACCAGCAACTTCGGTATGGGAACACCTCTTGCAGCTTTCTTCAAGACAGTCGGCGGCGCGGCCTTTGGCTTCATGCTGCCTATCTTGTCAGGCTACATTGCTATGTCCATTGCTGACCGTCCAGGTCTGGCTGTTGGTTTCGTCGGCGGTGCTATTGCTTCTGCCGGCTACAACTTCATCGCTCTTGCTGATCCTACCGCAGCGGTCGTAAGTTCAGGTTTCTTAGGCGCCCTGCTTGCAGGTTTTGCCGGCGGCTATATCACCAAGGGATTAGAAAAACTGTTTGATAAGCTTCCTGCAGCTCTAGAAGGCATCAAGCCTGTTCTGCTGTATCCTTTGATTGGTATCTTCCTGATTGGTCTTGTCATGTTCGCAGTCAACCCGTTGATGGGAGCTATCAACACAGGCTTATCCAACTGGCTGAGCGGCCTTGGCACAACAAACTTAGTCGTTCTTGGCGCCGTTGTCGGCGGTATGATGTCTGTTGATATGGGCGGTCCAGTCAACAAGGCTTCCTATGTATTTGGTACTGCTATGCTTGCGGCTGGAACACAGGTCGGTCAGGTCATCATGGCTTCTGTCATGGTCGGAGGTATGGTTCCACCACTGGTCATTGCACTTTCCACAACAATCTTCAAGAATAAGTGGACAAAAGCTGAACGCAACAGCGGTCTTGTCAACTACATCATGGGTCTTTCCTTCATCTCTGAAGGCGCAATCCCATTCGCAGCTTCTGATCCATTAAGAGTTCTTCCATCCTGCATCATCGGTTCTGCTGTTGCCGGTGCATTATCTGCAGCATTTGGATGTACATCACCAGCTCCTCATGGCGGCTTCTGGGTCATCGGCATCATCGGCAATCCATTGATGTATGTTGTTGCACTGCTTGCAGGTTCTGTAATAGGTGCTCTCATTCTCAGCATGCTGAAGAAGAAGCTTTCACCAGAAGAATCTGGTTTAAATAAGTAATTGAAAATCATGAAGGAATGTCTGCTTCGGCGGGCATTCTTTTTTTGTTTTAAGTAGGTGGTCAGATCAAGCCATCCTAAGATATAATGGAATCTGTAATAATGCTCATATGATCGGGGGATGAATATGAATACAGACACAGAGACGGTTCAATCTGATCCATCAGCTGAGGGAACAGTGCCTGCTGAAGAGATAAAAAAATCGAAAAAGAACAATAAAAAACAGAAGGAGAAAAATTCCATCGGTGCAGCTCTGCGTCTGATCAGAAAAAATTTCTTCGGCTTCTTTTGGTTTGAAGTCCTGTATAAGCTTCTGACTTTCAGCATTACGATTCCATTGATCAGGAAAGTCTCTTCTGCCGTACTTTATTTCAACGGCATCTCAAATATTACCAACGATAATTTCTTAGGTATGCTGAAGCATCCCGCTACTTGGATTGGGATGCTCGTGTCTGTTTATATTTTAGGTGTGATGATCTCTATTGAGTTTTCTGGAATTTTCGCAGGTCTTCATGCCGCTGACTGCGGTAAAAAGATCAGTGCAGGTGAGATGTTTGCCAATGGTCTTGCCAGCTGCACCTCAGTGTTCAATATCAAGAACTGGATGTACCTTGTCTTCGTTATTATTGTGATGCCGATGGCAAGTATTGCTGAAACAGCAACACTGACACAGAGCTTTACGATTCCAGGTTTTATCCTGGAAGGCATCAATGAAAAATGGTATTTACAGGTCTTTTACTATGGAGGGACAGCTGCACTGATGTATCTTGTCCTGCGCTGGATCTATGCAATTCCTGATATGAATATCATGCACCGCAGTTTTAGCAAAGCAGCTGCTGAAAGCAGCAGCCTGATGCATAAGCATATCTGGAAGGGTGTTTTTGCAGTCCTAGTCTGCTATCTTGTTCTTTTTCTGATTTTCGGCATCTTAGCTTTGGCTATTATCTGCGGTGCTGCTGCTGTAATTGTCTGGCTTGATCCCGGTGTCAATGTCAGCAGTGTCTTTGAACCGATTGTGATATCTGATGTTGTCATTGTATATATATTAACAATTGTTATGACACTGCCGCTGCTGTTCAGCCGGGTATATATCGGTTACGAAAGGCAGATGAAGGAACATAGTACGGTATTGCCGGAATATGTCAGACCAAAGACATGGCTGACTGAGAATAAATGGGTGAAGATTGGACTGACTGCATGTCTTGCGGCGGGAGTTTTCTTTTTTATGCCGGCAAGATATCAGGAAGTCAAGCTGCTGCTGACCAATGCAGCAGGACAGACTATGGTCATGGCACATCGCGGCGATTCGGTAGATGCACCAGAGAATACACTGCCTGCTTTTCAGGCGGCAATTGATCACGGTGCAGACGCAGCTGAAATGGATGTACAGATGACAAAGGATGGAACAATTGTTGTCATGCATGACAGTTCCATTGACCGCACATCGACAGGAAGCGGCAATATCTGGGAAGTTACGTATGATGAGATCAAAAATCTGGATAATGGATCATTCTTCAGCCCGGAATTTTCAGATACAAGAATTCCAACTTTAGATCAGGTCATCAAGCTGTGCAAGGGAAAACTCTATTTGAATATTGAGATCAAACGCACCGGTCATGATGATGGTATCGAACAAAAAGTCATAGATATTATCAAAGAAAATCAGTTTCAGCAACATTGCGACATTACTTCGATGGACTATAATACACTGGTCACAGTAAAAAACATTGATCCGACAATAAAAACTGTATACACAACGACAGTTGCATTAGGAAATGTTGAAGATCTGAAGGCATCGGATGCTTTCAGCGTAGAGGGCACTTTTGTCAATCAGTCGTTCATGCGAGGCATGCGTCAGAACGGCAAGGAAGTTTATGTGTGGACAATCAATGATGAAGGGGAGATGCAGACCATGATCAATATGGGCGTCAATGCAATCATCACCAACGATCCTGTTACGTGCAGAACTCTGGTTGATAGTGACGATGAAAAGGGCGTTTTGGGTGTGTTGAACCGTCTAAAGACGGGAATTTTAGGTGCTTAATAGAAACAGGCGATAAGGATGAAGAAACTGGATGAATGTCATACATACGAGGAGATTGCACCTGATACCTATCGGATCGAAGAACTCGGATTTGTAAACTGTTACCTGATGGTCGGAAAGAAACAGGCACTTTTAATTGATGCTGGATGCGGTGCCGGTTACCTCAAAGGGTGCATCAGTGAGCTGACTCATCTGCCGGTAATCCTGACTGCAACTCATCGGCATCCTGACCATATCGGCGGTGCCTGGCAGTTTGGCAGCTATTATGCTTCGCAGAAAGACTGTACACCAATCTATGACCTGATGTGCATGCGGTTCATCAGCGGCAAAATGGTCAAGGGAAGCGGCGGTACAGTGACCTGTCATCCGTCTTTCTTTTCCCATACATCCGTTAAGAAGCTGGAGGAGCAGAAATCCTTTGATCTCGGCGGCCGGATCATTACTTTCAGAAATGTACCTGGGCATACCAGAGGTTCAGTTGTTTTCTTTGATGAAGAAAGAAAAATGATGTTCACCGGTGATGACGCAAATCCATATATGTGGATGCAGCTGCCGGGATGTACAACGGTGCAGGAATGGTTGAACAGCGCGTGTGTGATCAGAGAATATCTGCGGCAGGGATATACTGCCTTTTATGGTCATGGGGATGGCCGTCAAAGTGAACAGCAGGTGGATGCACTCATTGCACTTGGACAGCAGGTCATCCAAATGGCAAAGGCAGACAGACTGCCGAAAGGCAAGCATATCTATCCTTCGGACGATGCAGTTCCGAACCTTTACTACAATGCAAAAAATATACTGCTCCATTGATCCATGGTCTATCGTCTGCAGGTTTCTGGTATGATTACTGATATGAATAAAAATGTGATCTATCAGAAGAAAACAGAATTTGGACTTCTGCAGGTTGCAGATCTGGAAGACAGGCGTCTTCTTCTCTGCAGCCATCATATCGAATCAGCAGTATATACAGTTCCTGGCAGAGAAAATGAGCTTGTTTTCCCGTACATGCAGAGTTTTTCTTACGCCTTTGCTGCCCGTCCTGCTATTAAAAAGACTCTTTTGATCGGCGGCGGTGCTTTTTCCTATCCTCGGTATTATCTGACCGAATATCCTGACTGCACCATTGATGTCATCGAGATCAGCCCGGATGTTCTGGCTGCCGATGAGCAGTATTTCGGCCTGGATCAAGTGAAAAATGATCGGATGCGCATCATCATGGAAGACGGGTTTTCGTATCTGCAAAGGACAGAGGAAACGTATGATTTGATTATCAATGATGCTTTTACCGGCGGAAAACACGAGGGAAGAGATGAAGAAAGCTGCCGTCTCATCCAGCTGCATTTAAACAGTCACGGAATTTATATGGTTAATTCTGCATCTGCTGTAAAAGGCCCTTATTCCGCAGAATACCGCCATTTTTCCAATGTCATGAAGAAAGTATTCCAGCATACTGCCTTCCTGCAGTGTGAAGAAGACCGGAGCCTTTTTGAAAAACAGAACCTTCTTCTGATCGGATCAGAGGATTCTCTGCTGTAGGAGTGGATATTTTAATAGTTCTGCTATAAAATAGTATTACTTTTGAGAAGGGGATAACTTTACATGGCTAAGAAAAAGAAACTGTCAAAAGAAGAACTGAAAGCTGAGAATAATAAACTGCGTCAGGAAGTACGTGCCAAGAACGCAGGTTCAACAGAAGATTCAGAGAGAATTGTAAACAGCTTGAAGAAAGAGAACATCATTGCATATGCATTGATCCTTCTGCTGCCGATTGTCGGGGTATGGTGGCTCTGGCATAAGAGAGAAACATTGAAGCTCAACAATGCATCAATGCTTTTATGGACAGGTATCGGCATTATCATCCTGGTAGAACAGGTCATGCTGATCTGGCAGTACCTTGGATACTAAAAAATACACTCTGCGTGTATTTTTTTGTATTATATGACTCGTTGTTAGCAAAGAAAATCAAGATGAGGTATAATAAAACTAGATAAGTTCAATTATATTGGAGGCTTTTATGGTGACAAAACATGCCTACTGGATTCATCATGCATATAAAACTGATGAAACGATCAGCGGATATATCTTTCTGCCGAAATGTGACTGCTCTGACTGTGGATATACTTCTACTATGGAAAAGAAAGTATGTCCAAGCTGTGGTTCCATCATGGACCGTACTGCACCGAAAGATGCAATGGTCGAAGATGTCATAAAAGAGTGATCTATCACTTTTTTATTAGGGGTAAAAATGCAGAATAAGACCATCACAATCAACGCTGAAAGAAATGTCACATTAACTTGTTATCTTCAAGGGACAGGGGAAGGTTTTGGACATCTGACGAAACGTCCAGCTGTTTTAATTATGCCAGGCGGCGGATATACACACTGCAGTCAGAGAGAAGCTGATCCTGTTGCCTTTGGCTTTATGAAAGCAGGATATCAAGCTTTTATTCTCCGCTATACATGCATCGACTTAGGTGCCTGGCCGCTGCCGCTGCAGGATTACGCAGAAGCTGTAAAGATCATTGAAAGTCATTGTGAAGAATGGCAGATCGACATTCATCAGCTTGTGTCTGTCGGTTTCTCTGCAGGCGGACATCTTGCCTGTGCCGGAGCACTGCTGACACCATATCGGCCGAAGGCATTGATCCTTGGCTATGCTCTGCTGACAGATGAGATTAAAAGATATGTTCCTGAGTGCCCGTCATTGATAGAACATGTTGATGAACATACACCACCGTCATTTCTGTTTGCAACAGCGAATGATGCTTCTGTATCAGTTCAGAATACGCTTCAGTTTGCATCTGCTCTGGCAGAACATGCAGTCATGTATGAATGCCATATCTATCCCTATGGGAAACATGGATACAGTACAGCAGACAGCTGTGTTCAGAAGGATCAGGATCCTTTGTACAGCACGGTCAAGAACTGGCTGCCAGACAGTATCCTGTTCTGCAAAGAAGTCTTTGACCCGGAGCACCGCACGCCAGCCTTTTAATTGATAGTTAGATCAAAACAGATTCACGAATGCTGAGTTTTATACGATAATAGGAAGAGAGATATCTC
>Ga0268356_10303_pt1 | contig 25063 bp, 27 predicted proteins | sample BioMet10_FD_194415 | JGI IMG/M metagenome (GOLD analysis project Ga0268356, IMG submission 194415) | Sewage microbial communities from Oakland, California, United States - Biofuel 10 (PacBio Assembly) | ecosystem: Engineered > Wastewater > Sewage > Unclassified | place: USA: California | collected...
TAAGAGGGACTACCGTTATTTTTTGAAGGGTGGGCTGTTGAACAAGAATCATAAAAGCAGTATCATCGATAGACGCATCGATATGCAACAAGCAGAGTGTTTACTTGCAAGCAGTAGGGAAGGTGCTTGCAGGCAGCTCCTTCACAGTAAGGAGAGGACGATTATGAACAGGCAGAAGCGGGAGCGTCTGAGAGCCGTCTTTGCGGTGGCAATGATGCTGACCCTGGGGCTTGCTATGCCGTGGCGCATGGCATTCGGTGACGAGACGTCCAAGATGGTCACGCAAGAGCAGAGCGGGGGGGGGGGGTACTCCTTGATGAGGTAGCGTCATCGTCTGATGATGCTACCGTTACTACTTCGGAGAAGAGCACGGACGTTATTGATGCAACGAGCTCCGATTCCGAAGAAGCTACGACCACGGCCACGGATGATGTCAACACCGTGGCGCCTCGGCAAGACGCAGACGAATCTGCGATAACCGCGACTTCCCTGTCCGTAAGTGCGCGGGCTGCGGGAGTCACCTCCGAGACCGAGCTGTCCGCTGCGATTGCGGCTGCGCCCACGAATGGCACCGAGACCGTTATCACCATCGCGGGAGACCTCACCCTTACCAAGAAGATCACCCTTGCGACGGGTCAGAACATCCGTCTTGTAGACGACGGCACGGCTCGTACCGTGACCTTCAAGGGACTCGTTTCGGCTTTCACGGTGGCATCGGGTGCCACGCTCACCATCTCCACGAGTTCCGCGGACAACGGCCTGCTCGTGTTCGATGGTGGTAGCAAGAGCGCTACGAGCAACACTGGTTTTATCTCCTGCCAGGGAACTCTCAACTGGGAGGGCGGCACGCTCCAGAACGTGTACTTCACGTCCAGCGCCGGCAAGGGGCCCATCGTGGTGTCGGGGGCCGAAGCGTCCATGCAACTCACCGAGGGGCTCTTTACCGGAAACCAGACGGGATACTTCAGCGGAGTCATCACCGTCAACGGCGGAGCCTCTCTCGTCATGGACGGCGGAACGATCACGCAGAACAAGGCGGACTCGAACCGCGGCGCCCCGGTCTACATCTCTGCGGTAGACAGTGCGGAGAAGGCGACTTCCTTCGTCATGAACGGGGGCACCATCTCCCATAACGAGGGCTCCCTGAGCGGTGGCGTCTTCGTGGGGAACAACGATCTGGAATTTAGCCCGGGCAGCGCTATTGCTACTGCTGTAATTAACGAAGGGGCTGTGATTGCCGACAACTCCTCCTCCGACATGGGCGGCGGCGTCACGGTCTTTATGGCCGGAAGACTCACCATGAACGGAGGAACCGTCTCGAACAACACTGCTGTGACCATGGGCGGCGGCGTGTGCCTATGGGACGGCTGGGTTGGCTATTTTAAGTCTCTCTATATGAGTTCCTATAAATGGACCGAGGAGCAGGCGCAGTCCTTTTGGAAGACAAAGTGGAGCGTATGGGCTCCTGCCGCCTTCACCATGAACGGCGGCACCATCACCGGCAACCAGGCGCCTGATGATCCCAGCAATAACGCGAGCGGTACGGGCGGTGGCGTCTACGCCGGATCCTCTGCGATAACGCTTAACGCGGGAACCATCTCCAATAACTTTGCCGGCAAGCAGGGCGGTGGCGTCTACGTGCCCGCCGTTCCTACGAGATTCAGATGAACAAGCCGCTGGTGACGGGCAATACCGCAAGCATCATCGGCGGAGGCCTCTGGTCCTGCCCCACGGGCGACGTGCACGTCTACGTCAACAACGGTGGTGCCATCTACGGCAATACCGCCATGGGCGCGGGCAACGACGTGGCATCGATTGTGAAGAAGGCTGCAGCGACGGGCGACCCCTATGCGCTTCTCCTCTCGAACCGCATTCTCGGCGGCGGGCGCGCCGCCTGGTATGATGACGGTGCATCAAGACCGCAGGTGACTTAGGCGAGGCTGAGGAGGGTGCGGCGCGCTTCCCGGGCACGAACCTGTATGACGGCTCTGTCACCGAGACTGCGAAGGATCTTGCCCTGAACGACAAGGTCGAGTCCGTGGCCGCCCAGGCTGCGTCTACCGTCGCAACGCTCTCTATCACGGGCAACTCCGCTCCGCGCGGTGGCGGCATCGGTACCAACGGTTCCGTCATCATCGGCATGGACGACCCAGTGCGCGACGTCACAGTCACTAAGGCCTGGGACGATAGCAATGACACGCGCGGCCTCCAGCCTGAGTCCGTCACGGTGTACCTGCTCCGTGACGGCGTCCGGATTGACACGGCGGTGCTCAACGCCGCCAATAGCTGGACTGCAACGTTCAAGGACCTTCCGCAACACAAAGACGGGGACAAAACCACAGACTCCGTCTATACCATCGAGGAAGACGCGGTTCCCGGCCTACGCCACCACCATCACAGGTGACGCGACGAGCGGCTTCATCATCACCAACACCGTCGTCCCGGCGACGCCGACCCCGCCGACGCCGCAAACGCCTCCGACGGCCACGACGACGACCACGGTTACCAGGAAGGTCGCGATTCCCAAGACCGGGGACACGACCCCCTTGACGGCTATTGGAGTTGCCGCCGGCGTGGGAGCGCTCCTGATTGCGGGTGCCCTTATCGCGCGCTACCGCGGGCGCAAGGAGAACTAGGACGTAGGTAGGCCATACACCTCTGCTCGATGAGCCCGGGGACCCTTAAGGTCTCCGGGCTTTTTGCAGGCTTGCGGACCTTTTTTGGCTGCGGGCTCCATTCCGGGTGCTCCCTCCACGAGGTAAATCTTCAACTTCAGATTGAATCTTGAAGAAAACCTTTGGTTTTTTGATAAAGTGCTAGGGGTATGCGTATATCTGTCAGCACACGGGATCGCATAAATCAGCACGAGCTGGTAAAAGAGAAGGGATTCACAGATGAGACGGACGAAAAAGCGGATGGGATGGGGGGGGGTACTTAGTATCCTTGCGGTAGTTTTGCTTGCGCTGGTGCTGCCGTTCCTGCTCGTCACGCAGGCCCATGCGGAAGGGAGCTCGGTTAGCTTCCCCTTCTTCACGAGCGTAGAGCTTACCAGCTCCGACGGGACGCCCCTCGGGGAGGACGTCGCAAAAGACGCTCCCGTCAAGCTCACCTACGACTTCAAAATCCCAGATGACGCAACGGTCAACGAGGGAGATACCTACTCCTTCACGGTGCCGGAGCAGATTGCGCTTTCCGGCCCGATTACCCAGGACCTGATGCTGGATGGCCAGAAGGTCGCCACGGTCAACGTCACAGCAGACGGAGTCGGCACGGTCACCTTCACGGAGTTCGCCTCGGCCCACAAGGGAGTGGGCGGCACCTTCTCGATTACCACGCGGTTCAACGTCGAGAAGATCGAGAACGCCGAGATCGTGAAGATCCCCTTCGAGGTGGGCGGAAAGATCGAATACGTCGAGGTGCACTTCGCGCAGCCCGAGGCGACAAACTCCAAGACGGGCACCTACGACGCGGCCACGGGAACCATCACCTGGACGCTCACTCTCAACTCTAACAAGACGACCATAACTGCGGGCAGTATGCTGTCTGACGTCATAGCTCCTGGTGGCGCTGCCGGGCAGACCTATGTCGACGGCACCTTCAAGGTCACGTCGGGCAGCGGGACCGTCTATGACAGCTTGACTTCCACGGGTTCGGGGACGTTTTCCTACGCTCCTGTGGTCGATGACAGCAGTACCACGGGCAGCCTCGCCTACGAGTTCGCCAACGCGTTCGAGGACGTCGTCACGGTTACCTATCAGACGAAGCTCACGGATCCCTCGCAGTACTTTGGCAAGCAGGTCACGAACAGCGCGACCTTCACCCATGATGGCATCGACCAGGACATTGACGGGAAGGTTGACGTGCCCACGCCGACCTATCTCACCAAGACCGGCACGTACAACGAGGAAACCGGGCAGATTGACTGGACCATTACCTTCAACCCCGACGCCCTCAAGCTGCACAACGTGAAGATCACTGACACCCTGCCGGAGGGGCTCAGCTTGGACGAGGACTCCGTCAAGCTGGATGGGGACGCCTCTACCTCCTTCACGTATGAGAACGGCACCCTCACCTACAGCGCGGGAGACATCGACGCCTCGCATACCCTGACCTTCTCGACGAACCTTCCTGAGGACTACTGGCAGCAGAACCACGACTCGGGGGAGTACAAGTGTTGAACAACACTAGAAACTGCGCCGTTGGGGGTGCTGACGAAAATCCGTACCAGACGATGTTCGGAGGATTCCGTCATGTATTCCCTAGATCAGAAGAGGCGCGCGGTCGAGCTTTACGTGCGATACGACAAAAGCTGCGCAGCGGTGATCAATGAGCTGGGATACCCGTCGAGGGCCCGGCTGCGCACGTGGCATGCGGAGTACGTCGAGCACGGCGGGGTCCTGCCAGCCCACAGCCACGGCAGGTACACCGAGGAGCAGAGGCGCATCGCGGTCAGCCACTACCTCACGCATGGGAGGTGCAATGCCAGGACCAGGCGTGCGCTCGGGTATCCCGGCTGCTACCAGGTGCTTGCCGACTGGGTGGACGAGCTGGCACCGGCCAGGCGCAGGTCCTCGCTGCCGCGTCCCGTCACGGCCGACGGGATGACCGACGCCGTCGTGTCGCTCGTGACCAGGAAGGGCTCGGCCGCCGAGGTGGCGCAGGCGTATGGGGTCACCAGGGATATCCTCTACGGGTGGAAGTACCGCCTGCTCGGCAAGGAGGTGCCCTGCGCGATGGCTGACGGAGACGACCTGCCGAACGATCCCGACGAGCTCAGGGGGCTCGTCAGGTCTCTGAGGCGCGAGGTCAAGCAGCTCGAGCCCGGGCGCGACGTGCTCGAGGGCACGATCGAGATCCTGGGAAAAGGCCCGGGCGCCGACCCGAACCGGCCGGCCAACAGGGAGAAGGGCGACCCTGGCGGAAGCCCTGAGGTCGAGGCATCGGCTGAAGGACCTGCTGGAGGCGCTCCGGATGGCGCGCAGCAGCTACCAGTACCAGGTGGGGGCGATGCGGACGCCTGACAGGTACGCCGGGACCAGGGCGCGCATCAACGACCTCTTCAGGGCGAGCGGCGGCGTCTATGGCTATCGCCGCGTACACGCATGTCTCAGAAGCGAAGGCGTGGTCATCTCGGAGAAGGTCTGCGCCCGCATAATGCGCGAGGAGGGCCTGGTGGCGAGAACCTCCGCCAGGAGGCTCAGGTACAGCTCCTACCGGGGCGAGATCTCCAGGGCACCAGAGAATCTGGTCGGGAGGGACTTCCGCGCCGCGACACCCAACGAGCTCTGGCTCACCGACGTGACGGAACTCCGCATCCCTGCGGGCAAGATCTATCTCAGCCCCGTCGTCGACTGCTACGACGGCATGGTGGTCTCGTGGGTGACCTCGACCTCCCCCGACGCCAAGATGGCGAACTCGATGCTCAGGGCCGCCGTGGGCACGCTCGCTGCCGGCGAGCGGCCGACGATCCGCTCGGATCGCGGCGGCCACTACCGCTGGCCGGGCTGGGTCGAGATCTGCGAGCGGGAGGGGCTCACGAGGTCCATGTCGAGGAAGGGCTGCTGCCCGGACAACTCGGCGATGGAGGGATTCTTCGGCAGGACGAGGGTCGAGATGTTCTACGGCAGGGACTGGTCCGGGGTCTCAATCGACGCGTTCATGGACGTGGTGGATGGCTACATGCATTGGTACAACGAGGGCCGGATCAAGATGTCCCTCGGCTGCAGGAGCCCGCTCGACTACCGTCGTGCGATGGGTTTTGCCGCCTAGAGAATGTACGGAGAAACGTCAGCACCCCCTTCTGCTCAAGTGCTATTGACTCAACACACTCCTGGCGCGGCCTCGCGGAGGGCGACATGGCCACGCCGGTCGTCGTCTCCGAGAAGGTGGTGCGCCGGGTGATGCGCGAGGAGGGCCTCGTGCCCCGCAAGGCGGCCCAGATGCGACGGAGGGCGAGGTGCAGCAGCTACGCCGGGGAGCGCGGCGAGAGGCCGGCCAACCTGCCCCTCCGCGAGGACGGGACGCACGACTTCCACGCCGCCGAGCCCGGCCTGCTCTGCGTCACCGACGTCACCGAGTTCCGGCTGGACGGCTTCAAGGCCTACCTCAGCGCGGCCGTCGACTGCTTCGACGGCTGGCCGGTGTGCTGGAGGGTGTCCCCCGCACCCCGACGCGGGCTGGCGCTCGGCACGCTCGGGGACCTGGTCTGTTTGTGTTCAATAGGAGCTGTGCAGGAATCGCATCGGGAACTGAGCAGCGGAAGCAGCGACAACTGAGCAGATTACGCACGTAGGCCGCACCGACTGACAAGGGGCGCGGCCCGGACTACATTTCCCTTGGGCGGATGACTTCGGCGAGACGCCGTCCAGAGGAGGAAGGGAAGATGACCGTGCCCCTTGACACAAGACAGGATATACGAGAGATGGACGCGTGGGGCGTGCCACGGGCCGAGATAGCGAGGGATCTCGACCTCAGCCGGAACACCGTGCGGAAGTACGCCGACCAGGAGGACCTGTCCCCCAAGCCGCCCATACCCGGGGAGAGGGCCAGACCGTCGACCGACCCCTATGCGGATTGGATCGACTCGGTGCTCGAGGCCGACCTCGGCATGCCGAGGAAGCAGCGCCACACGGCGAAGAGGATCTACCACAGGCTCGTGAGGGAGAGGGAGTACGAAGGGTCCTACTCGTCCGTCTGCAGGTACGTGGCGCGAAGGAGGCGCGAGATGGCCACGGGTCCCACGGAGGGCTATCTCGAGCTGGTCTGGGAGCCGGGTACCGCCGAGGTGGACTTCGGGAACTTCCGCTGCGTGCTGGCCGGCACCCCTACCGACATGAAGCTCCTGGTCGTGGCCTTCCCGCATCCCAACGCGCGGTTCTGTGTCGCGATGCGACGCGAACGCGCGGAGTGCCTCTGCGGCGGCCTCCGCGAGGTCTTCGAGTGGGTCGGTCGCGCGCCCAGCACCATGGTGCTCGACAATGCCACCGAGGCAGGCCGGATGGTCCGCGGCATCGTCACCGAATCGGAGCTGTTCTCCCAGTTCAGAGCGCACTACCGCTGCAAGAGCAGGTACTGCAACCCATACTCGGGCAATGAGAAGGGGTGCGTGGAGAACGCCGTGGGGTTCCTGCGGAGGAACCTGCTCGTCCCCGAACCCGTCGTCTCGAGCGTGGCCGAGCTCAACCGCATGCTGCGCGACGGCTGCGACGAGATCAACGCGGGGTCACACGACAGGAACGGCATCCCGACCCCCGAGGCGTTCAGGGAGGACCTCGCCGCGATGCTCGCGCTGCCCGGCACCCCGTTCGACGCGGTCAGGTGGGTGAGGGCCAAGGCGGACAAGCGCGGATACGCGTGCGTGGACGGCGACGAGTACTGCGCGGGCCCCGCGTGGCACGACCGCGAGCTCGTCGTGGGCATGCGCAGCGACTCCGTCGAGATCCTGGCCGATCGCGGACGCCACGTCACCTCGCTGCCCAGGGCCTGGGGAGACGGCGAGGTCGTGAGGAACCCGGCGTCCCTCATCCCGGCGCTCGTCGCCAGGCCGAGGGCCTTCGGTGAGTCGACCATCAGGAAGGACATGCCCGTCGAACTGGTCGCGGCCATCGACCGCTGTGGCAGGCCCGAGCGCAGGCAGGCCCTCCGCGCGATATCCAGGGCGACCGACGTGGCGGACTTCGCAAGCGCGTGCGAGGCCGCGCGGAGGATATTCGCGAGCGGCAGGGTTCCCGACGACGAGTCCTGCGACCTCCTGGCCCGGCGCGTCGCAGGAGGCGCGCCCGAGCGCGGCGGTCCGGACCTCCGGGTCTACGACGGCTTCCTCGGAAGGGGGGACGAGGCCGATGCCTGGTAGCGACTCACTCGCGGAACGGATGGTGGCGGCCGGCAAGAGGTGCTCCCTGACCAAGTCGGTGCTTCGCGAGTGGGCGGCCAAGGGTTCGCCGCGGCAGGCCGAGTTCCTGCTGGGCTACCTCGAGGCGGAGGGCGCGAGTCGCGACGCGTCCAAGCGTGCCACCCTGCTCAGGAGGTGCGCCCTGCCGCAGGCCAAGACGTTCGACGGCTACGACTGGACGGCCGTCTCCTGGCCTGGGGGGTTCGGCCGCGACGACCTGCTGTCGCTGTCCTTCCTGTCGGACTGCGAGGACCTGGTGCTCATGGGTGACGTCGGGACCGGGAAGACGCACATGGCCTCGGCGCTCTGCATGGCGTGCTGCCAGTCCGACGTCGAGGCCAGGTTCTTCACCGCATCGTCCCTCGTCATGAGGCTCCGCCGTGCCCGTGACGACGGGAGGCTCGACCGTGAGCTCAACCAGGTGGGCAGGGCAGGGCTCCTCGTCATCGACGAGCTTGGGTTCCTGCCGCTCGACACGGACGGCGCGAGGCTCCTCTTCCAGGTGGTCTCGAACGCCTACGAGAGGCAGTCCGTCGTCTTCACGACAAACCTCGAGTTCAGCCGGTGGGGCTCGGTCTTCGGCGACGACCAGATGGCTGCTGCCGTCATCGACAGGGTGGTGCACCACGGACGGCTTCTCCAGTTCCGAGGCGAGTCGTATCGAGTCACCCACGCGCTGATGCAGGACGGGGGTGCTCAATAAGTTGCCCGGCACTCTTGCGATATCTGCTCAGAAACTGATGCGATTTCGGGGCTGCGGTGGGAATCCTGGACCAGATAAGACCAGGAGGAACATTGCATGTTCAACACGGAGCAGAGAAGGAAAGCGATAGAGACCTTCATCAGGTTCGGCCATAGCTATGCCGACACGATAAGGGAGCTAGGCTATCCGAGTAGACAGACACTCAGGATGTGGTGGGACGAGTATGTGGCAACGGGAGACATCCCGATAAGCAAGCATGAGAGCAATCCTCGTTTCACTGACGAACAGAAGCGTACAGCCGTCGACCACTACCTCGAGCACGGCAGGAGTCTTGCGCGTACGATGCGCGCCCTCGGCTATCCCAAGAGCAGGGAGTACCTCTGCAGGTGGATCGACGAGCTTGCACCAGGAAGACGCAAATACCGCGGACCGAACTCCAGGAAGTCTTCTCCTGCTCCAGAGACAAAGGCACATATCGTTGCCGAGCTCGAATCCAGAGGCTGCACAGCCGCAGAGGTTGCGAGAAGATATGGGTGCTCAAGGGTCTCACCCTATCATTGGCGCAGGGATATCATAGAGAGCCACAATGGTGATGCCGACAACAGGGAAGATCCGTGAACGAGGAGTATGACAAGCTTCCGACTGATGTCGGGAAGCTGCAGGAGATGGAAGAGAATCTACGAGTGCGTGTGCGCGAACTCCAACTCGAGTGCGACGTGCTTGAGGGGACGCGTGCCATCTTAAAAAAAGATCCGGGCGCCGACCCGAACCGGTTGAGCAACCGGGAGAAGGCAGGACTCGTGACGCTGCTCCGGGCCAAGTGGAAGCTGAAGGATCTTCTGACATACATGAGAATGGCAAAGAGCAGTTATGAGTACGCCATGAGCGCATCCAGGCAGGATAAGGATGAAGAGACCCGGACTGTGCACAGGGCGGTAGTCGCATCGTTTCGAAGAAGCGGCTTCACCTACGGCTACAGACGCGTACTCAAGGACGTGAACTCAGACGAGAAGATCAAGATCGGCGAGTGGACCGTGCGCAGGGTAATGAGAAGCGAAGGACTTCTTGCAAGGAACCCCAGAAAGAAACGCAGGTACAGCTCATACGTAGGTGAGATATCGGAGGCGCCTGCAAACACCTGCCGACGCAATGACGGTACCCATGACTTCTCAGCCGATGCGCCTAACAAGCTGTGGGTCACCGACGTCACCGAGTTCGCCATCCCTGCGGGTAAGGTCTATCTTTCCCCGATCATCGACTGCTTCGACGGGATGCCCATCAGCTGGTCGACCTCGACCTCACCAGATGCAAAGATGGCGAACTCGTCACTTGAGGGTGCCTGTTCAAGACTCGGCAGAGACGAACATCCTCGGGTGCATAGTGACCGTGGAGGACATTACCGCTGGCCCGGGTGGATCTCGATATGTGAGAAGCACGGGCTCGTTCGTTCTATGTCGAGGAAGGGTTGTAGTCCGGACAACTCCAGGGCAGAGGGCTTCTTCGGACGGCTAAAGGTGGAATTCTTCTACGGATGCGACTGGGCAGGGTGTGACACTCGAGGAGTTCGCAGGCATGCTCGATACCTATCTGAGATGGTACCGTGATCTAGAATGAAGAGCGATCTGGGCTATATGAGTCCGATGCAATACCGTCGCAAACTCGGACTGGCAGCATAGGGAAAAACGGTCCAGGATTCCCACCGCAGCCCCTTCTGCTCAAGTGCTATTGACTCAACACAACCTGGTCGCCGCCGTGCGCCCGACGGAGGGGAGGCCGCTGGTCCTGCACAGCGACGGGGGCGCGGTGTACATGACCGACGAGTGGGCGGCGGCGTGCGCCGCCGGCCACGCGGCGCGCTCGATGTCGCGCAAGGCCAGGAGCCCGGACAACGCGAGGTGCGAGGGGTTATGTGCTTAAGCACATAATCCCTCTAATGTGCTGGGCAACGTTATGTGCCAAGCAGCGCATGAGCTGCAGGTTGTAATGGACTGCCACACCGCAGCTCGGCACATAACGATATGCCTCTCAGAGCGACATGAGAAAGTCGAGCACATCATGCGAAGGGGCATAGCGCTCCGGTGTGGGCATCCCGACGCATCCATGGACTTTCGCGAGTGCCGCCTCCTTGCGCGCCATGTTCGCGACCATATATCTGTGGGTTGTCTGCACGTTCTCATGTCCAAGCCAGATGGCTATCGTAGACAGGTCCACCCCGGAGCCCGGCATGGCCATGGCGGTGGAATGGCGAAACACATGCGGCGTGATTCGCTTCCCGGCCAGCTGCGGATGAGTCTCCGATGCTCGCCTCACGACTGCATCTATTTTGCTTCGCGCACCCGACCTGGTCAGATGACCCACGTTGCGTCCCGCGAGGAGATGCCCGCCCGCAGGGATGCTGCGGGCGTCGGCCAACGCCAAGACCTCGGCCGCCACCTCCGGCCACATCGGAAGCGTCCTTTCCTTGCGACCCTTGCCGAGAATCCTCACGACATGTCGTCCGCCCCGGCTCTCGAAGTCACAGACACGCAGGTTGACGAGCTCGCTTACGCGCATGCCCGTGCTGAACAGAAGCGCCAGCATGACATGTGTCTCCTCGCCGTGGGAAGTCCCGAGGTCGCAGGCGGCGAGAAGCCAACCGATCTCCTCGGCCGTGAGGTACGCGACCTCGCATCGCTTCTCGGTTCTGCGTGGGATGTCTTGTATGCGCTTCATCTCAGCCAGACGATCCGGCGACCTATAGGCGGCATATCCGCAGAAGGCCTTGATGGCCGCGAGCCTGCAGTTCACGGTCGTCGCGGCGCATTCGCGCTCGAGCGCGAGAAACTGCAGGAACGCTTCCACGTTCTCTGCGGTCAGATCTCTCATCGTCACGTCCGGAGCGGGAATGGCCCGCGCATCGAAGAGCCAACGCAAAAAGAGGACAAACGTGTCGCGGTACGATGCAATGGTCCGCGAGGACAGATGCCTGCCGGCATCCATCCATTGCAGGAAGAACCCCTCGAGGAGAAGGGAGAAGTCGGTCTTCACGACGCACCGCCTCCCAACCCCGCCGCCCGGAAGGCCCCGGCGGCCACCGTCATCAGCTCGGGCGCGCCCGTCAGATACCAGTACGTGTCGGACAGCTTCCGGTGCCCGAGGTACGCAGACAGATACGGCATCATCGCATTGACGTCCTCGCCCTGGGCATACCAACGCAGTATCGTCCTTACGCTGAACGTGTGGCGAAGATCGTGGAGACGCGGCATCCGTCCGGGAAACGACTCGCCGCGGCCAAGAAGCGACCACCTGATCTCGCAGAACATGCGCTCCGCGGAGTTCTCGCTCAAAGGTTTGCCTCCTGTCGAGACTATCGTCGTCCCGTGTGCACGCATCGGCGCCGCGACATCGCGTACATGCTGATAGGCGGACACGCGCTTGGCCACGTCGCTGGCGACGGGTATGACCCGCGACGAACCAAACTTCGAGTCACGGATGCTCAGCAGGCATTTGTCGGCGTCGAAGTCCACATCCTTGAGTCCCAGCGCCTCGCCGACCCGCAGCCCGCATGACCACATGATGCCGATTAGGAACGAGAGGCTCTCTGCGCGCAATCCGTCGGGCGATCTGAGGTCGAGCGCCGCACGCATGAGCACGCATGCGTCCTCTTCGGTGTAGATGTAGGGAACGACGCGTGCACCCGTGCTGCCGAGCAACCCCGGCTGCATCATCGGGAAGCTGCGGTCGAGAGCGTGCGCGAACTCCGAGAGACGCCTGACCGTCTCGTAACGCTGCGCCTGATAGGATCTGGGATGCCCGGAACCGCTGCACGCCCAGGCAAGAGCCGCATCCCGTGAGACGTCCCTTCCTCCGAGGGAGGCGGCAAACGCCTGCAGCCTCTGCATCTCGCCAGAGAAGTCAAATCCGAGAGCCTGCTTGTACTCGATGTAGCGCTCCGCTGCATCTTCGACCCCGGTCATGATGTCGCCTCCCCGGGCCAAGCAGAAACGACCTTGCGCAGGTTGTCGGCGCTCACCTTCATGTAGCCCATGGTGGTATCAATGCGTTCGTGGCCGAGAACATCCGCTATGGTCTTCACGTCGACACCGGCGTTCACCATGTTCGTCGCCACCATACGGCGCAGGCCGTGGGTCCCGCGGTACGATTCGATCCCAGCGCGCCCCGCAGCAAGCGAGATGGCGGTCTGCACCTGGCTCGACGTGATGGCACCTCCAGCCGTGTCGGGGAAGAGGGCGCGTGTCACCTCGTTAGGACCTCGCATGGTCACATAGCGCTCGATCGCCGCGCCGGTTCGCCCGTCGAGCGGCAAGGCCCTCGCCGTCTTGCTTTTCGATCCACGCACTGTCAGGGTTCCATCTGCCCACGCCACGTCGTCGAGCGTGACGCGGGCGACATCGCATGCGCGCAACCCGAGGTTTCCCATGCACATCGCCATCGCGACATCTCGCTGTCCGCGTTCCGTCCCCGTGTCGCACGACGCAAGCAGCGCCTCGTAGTCGCTGTCGCTCAGCCTGCCGGGGATGGTGTGGTCGCGCCTTCTCGGGCCGGTGAGGGATATCACGTCGAGCGGGATGTCGTCTGTGCCTTTGAAACGAAGGAAGCGCACGTAGGAACGCAGGTCGCTGCCCTGGAGTGCGCGCATGGAGGAACCTTCCGAGGCAGCCGCTGCGCCATGGTAATCGATCACGTCCGCAGGTGTGATGGCACGACGCTCGAAGTTCCCGTCCGGGAACGTGGCGAAGAGGAATAGCTTGATGGCGGCAACCCTGTTGCGTGTCGTTTCGGGCTGTATGTTCCCGAAGGTGCGGAGATAGCCCTCGAACTCCGTCAGCTCTGCCGCGATGGATTCGCCTGCCTCGACCTGAGACGGGGTGATGCGGTCTCTATAGGGCCTGTCGAACCGGAACACCCACCATCTGCGGACAGCCGCCGCCGGTATCGTCCTGGCCGTGTTGCGCGGCAACTCGGCGATGTATGCCTCGACCAGCTCTTTTGCCCGGCTCTCGTCGGCTTCGAGGACTTCGGGGCATCGGTCTCAGGAACGTGGCGGCCCTGAAGCGGTAGTTCTTCGACGCGGCCTTCGAGTAGCCGCTCTCCAACAGATGATCTTGGAACCTGTCAAGGTGATCCTGTAACCTGTCCATCGCATCTCCCATCAATGGAATGCCATATCCGATAGGGAGACGTTACTTCATTATGTGCTGATTTCATCTCTACTTGGTGCCCTTCACCAGCGCGAACGGCTATTCCCGGCACATAACGTTGCCCAGCACATTAGAGGGGTTCTTCGGCACCCTCAAGAGCGACTTCTTCCACGGGACCGACTGGAGGGGCGTGACGTTCGCGGAGTTCCGCGAGAGGCTGGGCGCCTACATCGAGTGGCACGGGGGCGGCAAGCCGAAGAAGGCGCTAGGATGGAGGACGCTGAGGGAGCACCGCGCGGCGCTGGGCTACGCGGCGTAGCGGTGGTCCAGAGGAACGTCCGGGGTCCCATCTCTGCTGGGGCTTCCAGGCGGCACCGGGACGGACGGCGCGCGTCATCAAGACCGGCGAAGTGACCCTCGGGAAGTAAGCTGCTATTTCGACGATAGAACGGAGACCATCCATGGACGATGCTCAACGGTTGTCACCAGGCGAAGCGCTGCATGAGCTGAAGGCAGGCAACCGTGCCTATCTGCAGGCCACGGGCAACCCCTCCGACATCTCTCCCTCGCTGAGGGTTGAGACATGCGAGTGTGGACAGCACCCCTTTGCCACGATTGTCACCTGCGCTGATTCGCGCGTGGTTCCCGAGCATCTTTTTATGGTGGGTCTGGGGCGCATCTTCGTCATTCGCGTGGCGGGCAACGTCATCGGCAACACGCAGCTTGGGAGCGTGTTCTACGCCATGTCGCATCTCGGCACGAGATTGGTGGTCGTGTTGGGGCATACGCACTGCGGGGCCATCGCCGCGGCTATCGAGGGTGGCGCGCAGGGGAGCATGGGTGTCATCGTCGATCGGATCGAGGAGGCCATAGGCGCGGAGACCGATGACTACCGGGCCTGCGTACTGAATGTCCGCCATTCGATGAGGTGTCTTCACGACGATCCGGAGGTGGCGGCGCTCGTCGACCAAGGAGATTTCAGGATCATGGGCGCGGTTTACCACATCGACAGCGGGGGGGTCGAGTTTCTCGATGAAGGGTAAGTGGCTGCACTACTTCGGCATAAGGTGGGAAGGCCACGTGTGCCAGCGCCGATTCAAATTGCTTGAATCATTGAATCAAATATCAGGGCCCGTCGCGAGGTGTCCCATGCAACATGTTCTCGATCCTGGGATCGCCCACCGACTCCGAGGTGGAGGATGGTACCATCGTCTGCCAGACGAGGGAGCCCTACCTCATCACGCGTGACGTCTGGGTCGTTCCCATCCGAGCTATCTAGGAGGTGTTGGGCATGAGGACGTTCTACCTGGTGGGCGGCACGATGGGCGTGGGCAAGACGACCGCCTGCAAGCTCCTGGCCGACGACCTGCCAAACAGCGTGTTCCTTGACGGTGATTGGTGTTGGGGCCTGCATCCGTTCCGCGTGACGGATGAGACCAGGCGCATGGTGATGGACAACATCGTCGCCTGCCTGGCCAACTTCCTCGCATGTCCGGACATCGACAACACTGTCTTCTGCTGGGTCATGCACGAGCAGGCAATCATCGATGAGATTCTGTCACGCCTCGATTTTGACGGCGTGCGCGTCGTTGCCATATCGCTCACCTGTGACGAGCAAACGCTGCGCGAGCGGTTGGCATGGGATGTGGATGCCGGTCTGCGTACGCCCGATGTCGTTGAGAGGAGCGTGGCAAGGCTTCCCCTCTACACCTCGCTCGAGACCGTGAAGGTGGATACGACCTCGCTCGCGCCTGGCGAGGTTGCGCGTTGCATCGAAGCTCTCTAGCAGTCTCGGCAGCCCAAATCAAAAATGAAGGAGGGCCGGAAGCGGTGGTAGAGGATATAGGCGCCTGGATGCAATCACTCGAGGACCGGCTTCTTTCATGCTTTGGCAGCCGCCTCGTCTTCCTGGGGATACAGGGAAGCTACGGAAGGGGAGAGGCCCACGACGGGAGCGACATCGATGCCGTGGTCATACTCGACCATGTGGCGCCTGATGACCTGCGGGCTTACCGCACCCTGCTGGATACCCTGCCGTACAGGGACCGGACATGCGGCTTCTTCTCCGGTCTTCGCGAGCTGGAGCATTGGGAGCGTTCCGACCTGTTCCAACTCGTCCAGGACACCACGCCGATCATCGGCGACATCGGCTTTCTGGAGGACATGATCTGTCCAGAGGACGTTCGACGCGCGGTCAGGATTGGCGCGTGCAACATCTACCACGCCTGCGGGCACAATATGGTCCACGAGAAGAGTGATGAGATACCCAGGGCACTCTACAAATCAGCGATCTTTACCGTCCAAGCCGTCTCATACCTCCAGACGGGGGTCTATCGGAAACGCAGAACCGACCTGCTTCCGGTCCTGCGACAGTCCGAGCGCGCGATTCTCGAGACCGCATGCACGCTCGACGGCAGCCACGACGGGGTCCAGGTAAACTTTGACGAGCTCTCCGGCGACCTTCTCTGCTGGGCATCGGACATCATCGAGGAGTACTCGCCCGACGAATCGGAGACGCCCATGGACGGAGGAGGAGACAATGGGTAAGCCACTGTCAGAGATGACGCTCCGAGAACTCTGGGAGCTGTTCCCGATTCAGCTGGTGGAGCACAGGGAATGCTGGGATGGTTGGTATCGCGAGGAACGGGCGGCGCTCCTGGTGTTTCTCCCCGGTCCCATCCAGATTCATCACATCGGGAGTACGGCGGTGTCGGGAATCTGGGCAAAGCCAATCATCGACATCCTGTTGGAGGCACCGTCAAGTGACCACCAGAAGATAAGGGACCTGCTGACAGGGCATGGTTATATCTGCATGTCGGAGAGTCGTACACGCACGGACTTCAATAAGGGATATACGCCAAGTGGCTTTGCCGAGCGCGTGTTCCATCTCCATCTCAGGGAGGTCGGTGATCATGACGAGCTCTATTTTCGCGACTATCTGAACGATCACCCCGATATCGCAAGGGCCTACGAGAGACTCAAGCTATCCCTCTGGAAACCGTACGAACATGATCGTGACGGTTACACGGAACAGAAGACGGAATTCGTCAAGGAGTATACGCAGAAGGCGATTCAGTCATACGGTAGGGCGAAACGGTGGGATGACGATATCTGAGTCTGTCGTTCCTGTCATGACCGGGAATATGTTCCCGCCACGCCAACCGAAGTTGATGCAAAACGGCCCCATGAAGAGCTTGACGAGACCGGTAGACAGCAGGATGAGGACGGGGATGCTCTGCCAATCCTCGGCGAGTAGTTCCATCTGAGATTCTCCTGCAAACATCACGAAGGGCAGGAGGATTCCCAGGCTGCCGAGTACCAGGCCGCAGATGACCGCCTTCTCAACGGGCCTGTCCCCGAATGATGTCGCCAGCCTGGCGGTCAACCAGCCGAAGCCTCGGTAGAGGAGGCCGCAGACGATGCCCACAAGGACGAGTGGTACGAGCCAGACGAGCTCTCCCTCCCGTATCTGTATCGCGTCGAAACGATAGAGACCCTCATGACCGCCCGTCAACGCGTTCATGAGCATGAACGTGGCAAGGCCGCCGAAGATGGCCACTAGGTTGAGGAGCATCTTGGTCCTTCTGGGAAAGACCGTCTCCTCTTCGGAATCCGCTTTCGTCTCGAGAGGTGCCACGAATCCGAAGAGCGGTGCGCCGAAGATGGCGCCGAGAGTGGCGGAGATACCGATCTCGGTGAGCTCAGACAGCTCGCGCCCTGCGATTCTCATGCGATCGCCCGCCCAGGTGCAGAGCCCTGCTATCGAACCTGTCAGCCCGGCTTCCGGGCCGACGCAGCCCCCAAAAAGCAGAGGGAGGAGGGCCGCGACGGTGGAGATGCCTACGTCGTCGTAGTGATAGCGCTTGTCTTTCCTGACCTTGACCATGACCTCGAAGAGCTCGGGCGGTAGCCTGCCAAAACGTTTTGCATAGAGCCCGATGACCGCACCGCCCGGGACACAGACGATCAGGGGAAACAGGGACAGGCCGCTCATGGGGTAGAGATGGTTCCAAATGAAATCAATTCCGAGATTCATCACATACAGGAATGCCCAGACGAAGAGACCGACAAGCGCGCCAATCATCATGACGAACAGGACATGGCCGTTCGACCTGGCGGATTGACCCCCGGCATCTCTCATGCGTGCTCTCCTTACCACATGGTGCGGTTACTTGCCATCCTAGGTGTCATGGCGGGTCGATGGTGGAAACGCATGCAAGATGTTGATGTGAAAGCGGGCCGAGGCAGGACAATGGGCTGCCGTTTCCGTGGTTTTGCATATCGTCGTGAACGTTATATTGACAGATATCGATATGCTGTATGATGACATATCGATATCTGTCAATATATGCCAGATGGAAGGAGAAGAGGCTGATGGACTATGCGTCCTGTGCCGCAGCGTGCAACGTGCTCTCCGACGAGACGCGCCTGAAGATCGTCGACATGCTCTCCTGCGGGGAGATGTGCGCCTGCGACCTGCTGGAGCATCTCGAGATATCGCAGTCGACCCTGAGCTATCACATGAAGGCGCTCACCGGCTGTGGGCTCGTGCGTGCCGAGAAACAGGGCTCGTGGATGCGCTACCACCTCGATGCAGCCCGTTTCGAGGAGCTGACCGACTACATAGGGCACCTCTCGGCAGAGAAGGAGGAATGCATCTGCGGAGGTGGGAAACGAAATCGCGCGTGTGGCATCAAGGTAGACGAACTGATGGAGGAGAAGAAATGAAGAAGCTTGAGTTTTTCGAACCGGCGATGTGCTGTGATACGGGGCTCTGCGGCCCGAGCATCGATCCCGAACTGCTGCGTGTGTCCACCATTGTCGAGGAGGTGTCCAGATCGGGGAACGACGTCGTGCGGCACAACCTGAAGTCCGACCCGGATGCCTTCGTCGCCAACGGGACCGTGGCGGGGATCCTGAAGGAGACCGGCGTCGATTCGCTTCCCATCACCCTCGTGGACGGGAAGGTGGTCGCGACCGGTTCCTATCCTTCCAACGAACGTCTCTCCGAACTGCTCGGCATCGAGTCGAGCACTGCGCCGGAACCTGCCGCAAAGAGATCATCATGCTGCTGCTCACCGAAGGCGTCCGATGGAGGCTCTTGCTGCTGTTGATGCCGTCATCCGACGCGTGCGATCACCTGGTAGAACGAAGGACACTATGCAACCTACGATGGATGCTTTCGATATAAACGCACTTGAACCTTACAAATACCTGTTCTTCACGGGCAAGGGAGGTGTCGGTAAGACCTCGGTCTCCTGTGCGGCGGCGGTCATGTTCGCCGACGCCGGCGAACGGGTGCTCATCGTGAGTACCGACCCTGCCTCCAACATGCAGGACGTCTTCGAGACCGAGATCTCGGAGGAAGGAACGAGGATAGAGGGTTGCCCGAACCTCACGGTGATGGACGTCGACCCGCTCAAGGAGGCGGCAGCCTATCGCGAGAACGTCGTGGGGCCCTATCGCGGCATCCTTCCCGATGACGCCATAGCGAACATCGAGGAGCAGCTCTCGGGGTCGTGCACCATAGAGATCGCCGCATTCGACAGGTTCGCCTGGGCGCTCACCGACGCAGACGTCGCGGCCAAAATACGACCGCATCGTGTTCGATACCGCCCCTACTGGACATACCTTGAGGACCCTCGAGCTCCCGTCGGCGTGGACGAACTATCTGGACGAGAACTCGACCGGAACCTCATGCCTGGGACAGCTCTCCGGTCTGGGTGACAAGCGGGAGACCTATGCCAAGGCGGTGGCCACGCTCGCTGACGTGACACAGACCGGCATGGTGCTCGTCGCCCGTCCGCAGACCCCGACGCTCGAGGAGGCGGCGCGTTCGCGTGCCGAGCTCTCGGACCTCGGGATAGTCTGCCAGATGCTCGTGGTGAACGGCATGCTGGAGCAGGCCACCGATGAGGCGTCCGGTGAGATGCTCGATGCGCAGGAGAAGGCACTCGAGCATATGCCGGAAGGCCTTGCAGGACTGAGGATGTATCGGAACCCACTCAAGTCCTATAACGTCACGGGACTCGATTTCCTCCGCCGGTTCCTGAAGGGTGGCGCGGATCGATCGATGGCGGCGACCGAGGTCGAGCGTCCCGACCTCCGATCACTCGATGATCTGGTGGACGAGCTCGCCAGAAGCGGCCGGCGCGTCATCTTCACGATGGGCAAGGGCGGGGTCGGGAAGACCTCGGTCGCCGTCGACATCGCCAAGGGTCTCGCAAGACGGGGAGAGAAGGTGCGCCTGACGACGACCGACCCGGCCGATCATCTGGGAAACTTCGATCTGGATATGCCCGGCCTCTCGGTCAGCCATATCGACGAGAAGCACGAACTCGAAGCCTATGAGGCCGAGGTACTCGACACGGCGCGCAAGACCATGGGCAATGAGGACTTCTCCTATATCCAGGAGTCCCTGAGGTCACCCTGCACTCAGGAGATCGCCGTGTTCCGTGCCTTCGCCGACATCGTCGCGAAAGCCGATGAGGAGGTCGTCGTCATCGACACCGCTCCCACCGGACACACGCTGCTGCTGCTGGAGAGCACGCAGAACTACGACGAGCAGATGGAGAACACCGGCGGCGAGGTTCCCGAATCCGTCAGAGAGTTGCTCCCCCGCCTGCATGATCCCGCACAGACGGAGGTCGTCATCGTGACGCTTCCCGAGGCGACGCCGGTCTACGAGGCGCAGCGTCTGCGCGACGACCTCACCGGACGGGTATCGACAGCAGGTGGGTGGGTGGTGAACCAATGTCTGTCGCTGGGGGATGCGACCGATCCCATGCTCAGGGCACGTGCTGCTTCCGAACGGCAGTGGATTGACCGCATTAGGACCATGTCGAAGGGTCTGATCGTCGGCATACCGTGGAACGCGTCGGGAGATGTGAGATGAGTGATGGGAACAAGAGAGGCATCGGCAAACGGCTGGGCCTTCTGAATCGCTATCTGACCCTGTGGATATTCCTGGCGATGGCGGGCGGTGTGGCCATCGGCTACTTCATACCGGCTGCTGCGACGACGCTTGATACGCTGTCCGTGGGAACGACGAACATCCCGATGGCCATAGGACTCATCCTCATGATGTACCCGCCACTCGCAAAGGTGCGCTATGAGGATCTGCCGGCCGTGTTCGCCGACAAGAAGACCCTTGTCCTCTCGCTGCTCCTCAACTGGATCGTCGGCCCTGTCCTCATGTTCGCCCTTGCCCTCGTCTTCCTGCATGGGTATCCCGGATACATGACAGGCCTCATCATGATCGGTCTCGCCCGCTGCATCGCCATGGTCATAGTATGGAGCGAGCTTGCCGGTGGGAGCAACGAATACACTGCTGGTCTTGTCGCGATGAACGCCATATTTCCAGATCGTCTTCTACGCTCCTATGACATGGCTGTTCGTAACGGTGCTGCCGTCGGTGTTTGGGCTTCAGGGCATTGCGGTCGACGTGACCATGTGGCAGATCGCGCAAAGCGTGCTCTTCTATCTCGGTGTGCCGTTTGCGGCCGGCATGCTCACGCGTTTCCTGTTCATGCGGCTCAAGGGGCTCGAATGGTATGAGAAGCACGTCATACCGAAGATATCGCCAGTGAGGTTTCGTCGCATTGCTGTTCACGATATCATCATGTTCTCGCTCAAAGGGCAGATGATCGTACAGATTCCGTTCGATGTGATACGTATCGCCATCCCCTTGGCCTGTTACTTCGCCATCATGTTCTTCGCGAGCTTTCTGGTCGGCCATAGGCGCGGCATCGAGTATGCCAGAAATGCCTCGGTTGCCTTCACCGCTACCGGCAACAACTTCGAGGCTCGCCATTGCCGTCTCTGCGGCGGGTCTTCGGTTTGAGCTCAGGCGAGGCCTTCGCGGCTGGTGGTTGGGCCCTCTCATCGAGGTGCCTGCCCTTATTTTGTTGGTAAACGCAGCGCTGAGGATGAAGAAACGGATGTATCCCGATGAGTGATGGGGACTCGGGATCCATCACGTCTTGAAGACGGGTGGAACAAGGATGGAGTATTCCATAGACAGAATGCGAGAGGACGATTGGGCGCAGGTCGCTGCGATTTACCTCTTTGGCGTCCAGACGGGAGAGGCTGCATTCCGGTCAGAGGTGCCGTCTTGGGAAGTCTGGGATCGAACCTATGCCGGGACGTGTCGTCTGGTGGCACGTTCCGGTAGCGAGGTCCTCGGCTGGGCGGCGCTGATCCCGGTTTCCAACCTGTGCGTCCTGGCTGGAGTTGCGGAGGTGAGCATCTACCTTGCACCATCTCGTCGCGGTCAGGGCATTGGGACGGCGTTGCTCAGGCGTCTGATTTCGCTTTCGGAGGAAGACGGGTACTGGACGCTGCAGTCGGAGATCATGAGAGAGAACGAAGCATCCATCCACCTACACGAGGCGTGTGGGTTCAGGAGGGTCGGCGTAAGAGAGCGGTTGGGCAGGACATGCGACGGCACGTGGCACGATGTCGTTCTGATGGAGCTCAGGAGTGGGATCGTGGGCATGTGAGGGATGGGGTTCCTCTGTGCAGGAGCCGTGTGATGTCTCTTGCGGGTATCTGCAACGGCCTTTCCAGCAAGACTAACAGAGCGGCTCCGATCATCGTCGGAGCCGCTCCCAGTCTCTTTCAGATCGTCTTCGGACGCCACGGACCGTTCGTGGCGAGGTTATCGTATGTAGACGACAGGCTTGATGAGGTCGCGGGGCTTCTTGTCCATGGCGTCGTAGGCGTCGGCAATCTTGTCGAAGCCCTCGAACTTGTAGTTGAGCATCTCGCCTGGGTGCACGCGGTCGCACTCGATGAGCTTGAGGAGCTGCTGGATGCGGTAGGCTCCTCCCGGGCAGAACCCACACTTGATCGTGACGTCAGACATGCCAAGGCCCCCAGAGCCTCGTGGGCACCTCGTAGGAGTCGCCCGGGTCCATGAAGGCGATGTTCGAGACCGTGCCGTTCGGGCGCACGAGTTTGAGCGCCTGGTTCATGCACGAGACGTCGGGGACCGTGATGATGGCACGATCGACCTGCCCGTCGTTTGCGGAGAGGATCTGTTCGACGGTGTCACCGTCCTTGTAGCTGATGATGTCGGTCGCCCCGTACTTCTTCGCGAGCTCGGCGCAGTTGGGACGAGTCCCGATGGCGAAGATGCGGCCTGCGCCCTTGAGCTGCGCGCCCGCAATGGACATGAGGCCGACGGGTCCGATGCCAAACACGACGACGGTGTCACCGTAGGCGATGTCGGCATTATCGGCGGCATGGAAGCCCGTGGACATCATGTCGACCGTCATGAGCGCATCTTCGATGGAGACGTTCTCCGGCTGATGGACGAGGTTGGCATCGGCATTGTTGACCGTGAAGTACTCGCCAAACACGCCATCACCATGGAACATGAACTTAAAGCTCGCCATCAGACCATGGTCATGTGCGTTGTTCGCGCCCCTCTCCTGCAGTGCCGTGGCCTCCCAGTCTGGGGTGCAGCAGGGGACCACGACAGCATCGCCCGGCTTGAAGTTCTTGACCAGCGAGCCGACCTCCTCAACTACTCCCACTGACTCATGGCCAAGGATGGTGTTCGGTTTCGCGACGCCAGCGTGCACGGTATGCGTGTCGGACGAGCAGATTGCAAGAGCGGTTGGCCTCACAATCGCATCGAGTGGTCCTGCCGTCGGCTTGTCCTTCTCCACCCAGCCAGCCTTGCCCTGCTCAAGAAATGCGAACCCCTTCATGTCGAACCCCTCTCTTCACTCTTTGGCATTCGATTTGCACAGCAAGAATAGCACTGGGGCAATTGTCGATCTCCGGACGCTGATGGGGTGGCAGCCTTCCCAAACGCCCTCCCTGCCTTAGCGTTGCCCGCCCGCCATTTTCTTCTGGCGGCTCTTCGCGGCACGGAATATGCAGTAGAACACGAGGTACGCGAGGAAAGACGTAAAGATGCCCGTCCCTACGCCCATCGCGAGATTCACCAGCCAATGCACCTGATTCATGCCGAGAACCTGGGCTTCGGCGACGCCGCGGCATAGCATGAACAGGACTACCACCGCAACTCCCGTCAACGAGGACACAAGCCCGAAATAGCCGGAGGGGAACACCTCGGCATCCGAGAAGCGTACGTGCTCGTCGACGATTCCCTTGCGCACCTGCATGATGGTACAGACCAGACAGGTTATCAGCAGCAATGCCAGTATGAACAGAGTCGAGCCGTCTATGACCATCTCATCGGTTACGACTGATCGCACCTGAGCCAGCGTCAGGCTGTAATAGAGATAGACGCATAGGCCGCCTATCAGCATGAGGAAGCCGGTCTTGTAGATTCTGTTCATTTCCGCATATTCGCGCTCGTCCTTCTCGCCGAAGTACTGCTTCCATCCGTCTATGAGTTTCATGATGTCTATCCCTCTTCCCAGAACAGCTCGTCGAGTGTCTTTCCCAAGGTCTTGCAGATGGCCGTGCACAACCTTCAGCGAGGGGTTGTAGTTTCCCACCTCTATCAGACCGATGGTCTGACGTGTTGCTCCCACTTCGGCAGCGAGTTGCGCCTGGGACATGTCTGCCTCGACGCGGGCTACCTTCAGACGCACGTTCTTCTTTCCTGTGTCCATTGACGCCTCTTAGATCCCAAGATATACATTGCAACATGCAAGAAATATATTGCATATCTGGCGAGATGTCAAACATATATTGCATTTGCGATGAGACTGATTGATAAGGGGCCTATGTTGGTGTCTTCTTCGGGCCGACATGCGATAGCTAGCCCGCGAAGACGTTTCAGGGCACCGTGCAGGAGCATAGTTTGAGTAGCAGTTTCGTGTCTTGAGACGTAGAGCTCCCAGCACCACGCCGAAGTACAATCACTTCACCGACTTCCACATCATGATGTTCGCAAGCCTGTCTCCGCTGGCTCCCGTATGGAAGGCGAGGCTGTCGACATAGCCCAGGTGCCAGAGTGCGAAGAGGACGGTGACAACCACATAGACGGTCAGCTGCCTGTGGAACGCGCCCGAGAGATAGTTCCACAGCACGCCACGGAACAGCGTCTCCTCGAAGACGGGCACCACGATGCCGCTGTAGAGGAGAAAGACCGAAGAGGGCGACGCGTCTTGGGTGACAGAGGGTAGAGATGAGAAATGCCGCGAACAGGCAGGTGAAGACACATAGGACACGCTGAACCGGTCAGGCAGAAACGAGATGGGAACCTTGCGCCAGCGTGCCAGTGCGATGATGACCGCGGTCAGCAGGACCATTGCGACGAAGCTCGCGACGCGGTCGCCAAGGTCCGTCCGGCCGACAAAGGGGAAGATGGCTCCTTGAGTCCAATAGCGTGCGAGTGGACCACGA
>Ga0268356_10306_pt1 | contig 24929 bp, 17 predicted proteins | sample BioMet10_FD_194415 | JGI IMG/M metagenome (GOLD analysis project Ga0268356, IMG submission 194415) | Sewage microbial communities from Oakland, California, United States - Biofuel 10 (PacBio Assembly) | ecosystem: Engineered > Wastewater > Sewage > Unclassified | place: USA: California | collected...
CTTTATGCAACAATCTTTGGCAGAGACAGTGACGCCTCAGGTAAGAACTACTGGTTGATCAAGATGAAGAATGGAATGACTAGAAAAGATGTTCTATATGGCTTCGCTGGTGGAACGGAATGGGCAAATATTTGTAAAAAATATGGAATAAAGAAATAAGACATTATTTCAAAACAGGGTAATCTGAGGGTCTCCAAAATCTATGGGGGACTAAATCAAAATGCAGGACTTTGTCATAAAATTGACAGGGTCCTGCTTTTTTAGTTGAGATCTTCTTGTATATTAGTTTCTACTTTTCTTTTTATATGGCCCATGTTTCTTGGTGGATACATATTTAATCTGCTTAATTGGAACAGCACGCGGATGTGCATCTGTCCTGGTAGCCCAAAGGATACGGTTACGGGTGTATTCAAAATCACTTACCCCATTTGAACTTCGTTTATAATCCTTGGGTATGTTATTCCATGACTCCATTGGGCCATTCGATACCCGGCGAAGAATGGAATCTTTCTGATCATGAAGCTTGACCGGCACATAGATGAATGAGTTGATGATCTCATCATGATAGCGAGAAAGCAACTTGGCAAAGTCTCGGAATATAAGATAATCTGCAGTCTTATAGATCTCTATGATCTGGTCCAGCTCTTCTGCAGCATCTTTCGGATTGTCCTGATGATCACGATTGAACCGGATATAGATCTCCTTCAGATCTCTCATCGGACGGAAAGCAGGATCGAGATCCAGGAACATGTTCTCCCGCTGGAACGTATCCAGTGACATCCTGAGCTTCCGGCTGTAATAAGGGGTCAGAGAATATTCAATATCATCCTTGTCTTTCAGGAGTGCCCAATAAAAGTGCTTCAAGATAATACTTCATTAGATTCTTTTATTGTCTGATTATCTCTGTTCGTCTGATAGTTCTTTTCTTCCAGTGCCGCATTGTCCCGTTCTTGATATCTGCGCTTTACACCATTCACATAATAGCGCAGGCTCTGGATGAGCTTCTGTATCACATGAAATGAGTCGACGACACAGATTGCGTTCGGAAAGTATTTCGTGACAAAGTTGATATATGGCTCATACATGTCACAGACAAGTATCTTCACACCACTCCTTTCTTCTTCTGGCAGATATCGGAAGTAAATCTCTGTCGTCTCCTGTTTTCGGTTCTGCAGTATATCAATAGGCTCACCAGTGCGGAAGTCAAGGATGATAAGCGCATATAGATTGTCAGCATTGAAATCAAGATATACCTCATCCACTGAGATGACATCGCTCAGTGGCAGCCTCGGCATAGATACATAGGAAGAAATGTATTGTGCACATATGTATCAGATACATGGAACCTTTCAGCGGCCTGTCTGCCAGTCACATTCAGGTCACGCATCGCATCGATGATCATGTAAGGTACGAGCATCGTGTTCTGCTTATACTTCTCAACAAAACAGAACTGGTCATAGATATATTCACCACAGTTGGGGCAGTGCCATTTCCTCTGATGAAGGACGAGCACCAGGTGAGAACCGCCCTGCAGGACAGGATGGTTGACCTCACGGCATCTCCATCCCTTGGATTTCATGCGTGACCGGCAAGCAGGACAGTACATCTCATTCCTCTTCAGACGGATGTGCACCTTCTTGAGATCACCAACAGACTCAACATCAAAGACTTCACTATCTGGATCAGCAAGACTGATCAAATCGGATATATAATCATTCATATCCCTCCCTTTCAATAGATCTCAACAGTCTTATCGTAAGGAAGAGGAAAAAAAGAGGCAAGCCAGCTGTATAAGCATGGCCTGTCTCTTTGTTTTATATGTAGTCCTATGTAGTCCCCCATAGATTATTTGAACGGTCCCCCATAGTTGTCCCCCATAGATCAGTCCCCCACAGAATTTGGAGATCCTAATCTGAACGCATGTCTGCGTGTTGATTAACCTGTTTCTTTATATTTGACTAATGTTCTTTAAACAAAAGGTATCAGTGGGTTGATTCTCTGCATAGTTATTATGCAAATTATTTATTCTAACAGTAAACAATCGTGTGGTTGACAAATCGCTCAACCACGCGTAAATCTGCTGCTGTCCAGTACTAAATGACGTAAAATACGCTCGTTTTTAGGCCAGTGCTCCGTATTTCCCTTGACCCTGAATAGATATACGAACCAGTTCAAGTAGGCCTGCAGATTTTCTTTCTTCATTCCTATGAATCTGAACAGATATCTCTTCAGCCATGAGCACAGGTTATTGATCAAGGCCATATTACTCCAGATACTCTTTCGAATGTGTATCAGCGATATAGACTTCTGATTTCAATTGAAGCTTCTCAATCAGAAGGTTATGTGCCTTGTCACCATCATGGATCAGGATTGAACCGGGTTTGATATGATCCTTGAGCACCTTGTATATTCTTTTTGCAGAGGGCTTTCCATTTCCATGTACTACTGCATAGATATTCTTATGGATATCGATTGCCACTACGATGCAGACCTTCTGTCTGGACAGGCCTCTCTTCTTGATGTCTCCGTCTTCATGAAGGACAGAAGAATCAGCCATATATGTCTCATCGATCCATACCCTGTCCCTGAGCCATACCTTATCTTGATATTCATTGACTGTTGCGAATATCTTATGGCGCCATAGAAGTGCAGTAGGATGCGATATATCGCATAGTTCCTCTACTGCCTCCAGAGGTAGATTAAATGTAAACGTTAAATTGTACCCATCTATGAATTACCAATGCAATTGACAATACTAAATGCAGAGGTGATTGAAATGATAAAGATGAGTGACAATCCAGAATTGATCGCAAAGTGGAAAGCAATATGGAAGGACCGCTGTACAAGCAGTATGAGCACAGCAGATCACTGCAGTGCACATGGGATTGCAAAGAGCACTTACAACAAATGGGCGCATTACTTCCGGGAGATGGAACATCCGCAAGAAGTGAGGAAAAAGAAGAAAGAGGTCTTCTGCCCGGTAGTGCTCAGCGGGCCAAAAGATGTGAAGGTCAAGATCAATGGCATCGCAATGGAATTCTCTGAAGACCTGAACGAAGATGCACTGAACAAAATCGTCCGTGCATGCAGGGGATTATGATCAGATTCGATGATATCAGCCGCATCTATATTGCGCCGTATGTGACAGATCTGAGAAAAGGCATCGATTCCTATGCGGCAATCGTGCAGAATGAATTCAAGCAGGACCCATTCTCTGATGCGATGTATATCTTCTGCAACCGGGCCCATGACAAGCTGAAGATCCTCTACTGGGACGGGACAGGATTCTGGCTGCTGTACAAGCGGCTTGAGAGCGGCCGCTTCAAGTGGCAGAAAGCAGAAGATGGGAAAGCAATAGAGATCGCAAAGAGACAGCTGGCATGGCTGCTGGATGGGCTGAAGATCGAGCAGAAGACAAGCATCCGGGCAGTGCAATATCAGTACATGTAAAGAAGCAGAAAATATATCAGAAAAAGTGCTGAAAAGTGCCTTAAAATGAGGGTTTTCAGCACTTTTTGTGGTATAATCCATCTATGGAAACAGAGACCGCTGCCAGAGAAGATCTGGCCACATTGAGCAGAGAAGAACTGACCAGAAAATACATGTCAGCCATGCAGGAAAAAGAAGAACTGGCCGATCGTCTGAGAACAGCTGCCATTGAAAAAGACGAAATGGCATCACAGATCAACTGGCTGCGCGAACAGCTGAATGTGCTCCGTACCAGGAAGTTCTCAAAGAACAGCGAACAGGTCAGCAGCCTGCAGATCTCCCTTTTCAATGAAGCAGAAGATACCCTTGATCACGCATTGCCAGAGGATCTTTCAGAAGACGAGATCACCAAAGCAGTGCCGGCAGCCTGCCAGTCAAAGAGATCCATCATGAACTGACCGACAGATCCGGCATGGCAGAGCTGAAGCCGGAGAAGAAGGACTATCTGCGCTATGTGAAAGGATACTACTATATTGAGCGCCATATCATCCATCAGTATGTAAAGAAGGATGATGCCAATGACGAACATACAGAAGTATATTCCAATACAGAAGGAGTACCGGCAAGACTGATCGAAGGCAGCAGTGTGACATCCTCAGTCGTTGCACAGATTGCCAATGAGAAATATAACCTGGCGACACCTCTGTACCGGATGGAACAGGACTGCATGCGCAATGGCATACCGATCAGCAGGCAGAACATGTCCAACTGGCTGATCAGATGTGGAGAAGATTATCTGGGAACTGTCTTTGACCGTATGCATTCTGACCTGATCACGGATGCCAAGATCATCCACATGGATGAGACAACGAAAGTCGTGATCGAGGACAGAGCCGACGGCAGAGAGAAGAGCTATATCTGGATGGCAATGACAGGAAAATATGAACCATCCCAGATGATCCTGTATTTCTACTATGAAAGCAGAGAGCACCGCCATGTGGAAGACATCCTCGGACATGACTATACCGGATATCTGAACAGTGATGGCTTTGGAGGATATCATTCATATCCTGGTGCGGTCTGCTGTGGATGCTGGGCACACTACCGTCGAAAAGCATACGAGGCAATGATCAGTGACGACAATATCTATAGTGCATATAACAAACTGCATTCCGCAGATGAACGCAGGACTTTTCTTGATGGACATCCATCCTTCAAGATCAAAGTGGCACTGCTGGAAAAGATCGACCAGATCATGGAGCTCGAACCAAAAGAAGAAAAAACCAGTGCAGAGGAAATATATCAGATTCGGCAGGAGAAAGCACTGCCGCTGATCGAAGCCCTGTTCACCTGGACAAGAGAACTGGAAGCATCCATACCGCCCAAGAGCAAACTTGGAGAGGCAGTCAAATATGGCAGCAATGAAGAACAGTACCTTCGGAATCACCTTCTGGATGGACATCTTGAGATAACGAACAACCTTGCGGAACGGGAAGGCATCAAGCCCTACGTGATCCTGCGCAAGAATGAACTGTTCTCATCGACACGCAGAGGAGCAAAGTACAGTGCAATCTATATGACCCTGATTGCCAGTGCAAAGCTGAATGGTCTGAATCCACAGAGATATCTCGAATATGTGCTGGACTTCCTTTCAACAAAAGGACTGACGGATGAAAATGTCACAGCTGTACTGCCATATTCAAAGACATTGCCGGCAGCAGTGAAAGCATCGAATATCTGATCATCACAAAATACCAAACAGGAAGCCATCAATTATAGCGGATGGTTTCCTGTTTTAATAGATGTGCACTGTTTAACGCTTACGATTAAATTACATAAGCTGGACATATCGAGCCAGTATATCAAAATCTATCTTCATTGAATTGAATATGGATTTTGACACAAGTATGAACGTGTGTCCGCATTCTTTACAAAGATACCGTTCCGTCCCATTGGCAGTATGGTCATCTTTGATGCAGTCAGAGCTCCCACATGCAGGGCATAAGATTGGCCGTTCCTTGAGCAGTGCGAGTTCTTCAATAGAAGATGCTCTGTACTTCTCCATATTGTTCCGTTTAATGATTGTATCTTTCAGTAATTCAAAATCGTCTTTCGACAGCGAAAAGACATAGTCCTCAAAAGAATCTTTGGTCGACATATACAGCTCCTGGAACTAAAGCAGCCATCCAGCAGGAGATGTCGCCAAACATTGAGCCAAATGGCTGCTTTAGTTCTTCAATATTTGGCGATTCTATTATATGTCAGCTGTCTATCTGTCAACCACACGATTGTTTACTGTTAGATTATTTATAATGTTCATAAAACAAACAATAAAGACAAATAATTTAAAATATGGGTTTGATCAAAATAGCAAAAAAAATGGGCTCTTCATCAACACTTGTGGGTGACAGAAATGATGAATGAGCAGTAAATATCTATATCTGCACTTGATTTATACCTATTAAAAATGGGCATGGGATTTTATACTTATTCTTGCGAGTAATAAGGAGTAAAACCATGCCCAACAAAACTTTAATCAAGCAGCTCCTCCACGTCAAGAACATTGTGATAGATTCTTATAAATATTGCGCGGAAGATGATAGATTCACCATCTCTGTGCATCCTACAAAGGGACAGCAGTGCCTGTGCCCAGTATGCCAGAAGAAATGCTCATACTACGATTCTCTAGAGACCCGCAAGTGGAGATCTCTGGACATGGGATATACAAAGGTATTCCTTGAAGCACCAGTGCACAGGATCGAATGCCCTGTCCATGGAGTACTCACGGAATATGTCCCCTGGGCACGGCATCATTCATCCTTCACAAGGGACTTTGAGAACACTGCTGCATGGATGGCGCTGTATCTTCCCAAGACCGCAGTGTCTTCCTACATGCGGATCGCATGGAACACCATCGGACCTATCATCTCCAGATACAGGAAGAATGCGGACCCATGTCCAGAGCACCGTTTCAATGGTCTGAAGCACATCGGCATCGATGAGACGAGCTATAAGAAAGGCCACAAGTACATCACCGTCATCGTTGACCATGACACCAGCAGCGTCATATGGGTACATGAGAGACATGGCAAGGAAGTGCTGCGGGGATTCTCTGAACAGCTCAGTGAAGAACAGCGTGCATCGATCGAATGCGTCACAGCTGACCATGCCAGATGGATCAGCGAGACGATGGAGGAATATATCCCCAGTGCACATCGGTGCCTTGACAGCTATCACATGGTGGAATGGTCACAGGCAGCGATAGATGAAGTACGGACAGAGGCATGGCAGCGTGCACGTGCAAACAATCATGAGCCGAAGAAGGGCCGTGGAAGGCCAAAGAAAGGCGAAGAGAAAGACAGGACAGCAGACCAGATCAAGAACACAAAGTTCACCCTTGGGAAGGCTCCTGAGAACCTTATGGCGAGGCAGAAGGCACAATTGGAATTCATTGCCAAGACAGATAAAAAACTTTATAAAGCATACCAGCTGAAGGAGTATCTGCGGACACTGATCCATCTTCCCCTGGAAGAGCTCGAAGGATCATTGAAGGACTGGCTGTGGAAGGCATCGCATTCACAGATCAAGCCGATTTATGAACTGCAGAAGAAGATCAGGAGACATTATGAGGCGATCATCAATACTACCAGGTATCATCTTTCCAATGCACGCATAGAGGCAACGAACAACAAGATCAAGCTGACGGTACGATTGGCATACGGTTTCAGGAACATAGACAACCTGCTTGATATGGTCATGTTGAGATGTTCAGATATCTCTGTCCTGCTGCCATATCAAAGACTCATTCCTGCTCACGCTTCTTGATGAAACCTCAAAAAATGTATCATTTATAGTTCAAATAACAATGTACGACCCATTCATTTCTGAATTATAATAACAATAGATTTATCACATCTTGAATGTGATTTTGAGGGGGATTTCATTATGAGTCGTTGGATGCATAGATTTCTTTTGATGGCAGCAGTGCCTTTTGTCATTATCTGTTTTTTGGCTTCTTCAAAAACAGATATTGTTGCGGCAGAGAACGTTCTTTCATTACAGAAACCGGAAACGCTAGGTCAGTCTTTAACCAGTACAGCGTCGGATTTCGTATATGGAACGAACGATGACCTATATACTATCATTAAATATAATGGGACATCATCTAATGTTGTTATTCCGGCTGCTGCGAAAAAGATTGGTTCAGACGTATTCAAAAATAATACGACAATTACATCTTTATCTTTTGAAAGTGGTACCAGACTAACAGAGATAGGTGCCAATGCATTTTATGGATGTTCAAATTTAAAGAATGTAACTTTTCCTTCTACGCTAAAATACATCGGCAATTCTGCATTCAACAAATGTACTTCAATGACAGCAATCACTATTCCAAGCAATGTAAAGAGAATAGGTGTGCAAGCATTTACAGACTGCGAAAGTATAACATCGGTCACATTAAGTGAGGGACTGATCGATCTCGAGAAAGGAGCGTTCGGGAACCTGGATAAACTGACAAGTGTCAAGATTCCAGCGAGCATCAAGAACGATCAATCGAGCAATGTCGGCATAACCGGATATGACTTCGGCCTGAACTTCAATAGTTATTATGAAGGCGGTGCATTCCGTGAATGTGATGCGCTCACAAATATCACTTTTGGAAGTGGCACGACAACAATTGCGAATTGCCTGCTGGGAGGCATCTCAGGACTGACAAACATCACGATACCTGACAGCGTCAAGACAATCGAGAAGTGCGCATTTGAGGATAATACGAACCTGGAAAAAGTGACATTCGGCACAAGCCTGATAACAATTAACAATAGAGCCTTCAGTGGCTGTACGAGCCTCGGGAATGTTATATTCCCAAGCAAGCTGACTTACATCGGCAATTCTGCATTCAACAAATGTACTTCAATGACAGCAATCACTATTCCAAGCAATGTAAAGAGAATAGGTGTGCAAGCATTTACAGACTGCGAAAGTATAACATCGGTCACATTAAGTGAGGGACTGATCGATCTCGAGAAAGGAGCGTTCGGGAACCTGGATAAACTGACAAGTGTCAAGATTCCAGCGAGCATCAAGAACGATCAATCGAGCAATGTCGGCATAACCGGATATGACTTCGGCCTGAACTTCAATAGTTATTATGAAGGCGGTGCATTCCGTGAATGTGATGCGCTCACAAATATCACTTTTGGAAGTGGCACGACAACAATTGCGAATTGCCTGCTGGGAGGCATCTCAGGACTGACAAACATCACGATACCTGACAGCGTCAAGACAATCGAGAAGTGCGCATTTGAGGATAATACGAACCTGGAAAAAGTGACATTCGGCACAAGCCTGATAACAATTAACAATAGAGCCTTCAGTGGCTGTACGAGCCTCGGGAATGTTATATTCCCAAGCAAGCTGACTTACATCGGCAATTCTGCATTCAACAAATGTACTTCAATGACAGCAATCACTATTCCAAGCAATGTAAAGAGAATAGGTGTGCAAGCATTTACAGACTGCGAAAGTATAACATCGGTCACATTAAGTGAGGGACTGATCGATCTCGAGAAAGGAGCGTTCGGGAACCTGGATAAACTGACAAGTGTCAAGATTCCAGCGAGCATCAAGAACGATCAATCGAGCAATGTCGGCATAACCGGATATGACTTCGGCCTGAACTTCAATAGTTATTATGAAGGCGGTGCATTCCGTGAATGTGATGCGCTCACAAATATCACTTTTGGAAGTGGCACGACAACAATTGCGAATTGCCTGCTGGGAGGCATCTCAGGACTGACAAACATCACGATACCTGACAGCGTCAAGACAATCGAGAAGTGCGCATTTGAGGATAATACGAACCTGGAAAAAGTGACATTCGGCACAAGCCTGATAACAATTAACAATAGAGCCTTCAGTGGCTGTACGAGCCTCGGGAATGTTATATTCCCAAGCAAGCTGACTTACATCGGCAATTCTGCATTCAACAAATGTACTTCAATGACAGCAATCACTATTCCAAGCAATGTAAAGAGAATAGGTGTGCAAGCATTTACAGACTGCGAAAGTATAACATCGGTCACATTAAGTGAGGGACTGATCGATCTCGAGAAAGGAGCGTTCGGGAACCTGGATAAACTGACAAGTGTCAAGATTCCAGCGAGCATCAAGAACGATCAATCGAGCAATGTCGGCATAACCGGATATGACTTCGGCCTGAACTTCAATAGTTATTATGAAGGCGGTGCATTCCGTGAATGTGATGCGCTCACAAATATCACTTTTGGAAGTGGCACGACAACAATTGCGAATTGCCTGCTGGGAGGCATCTCAGGACTGACAAACATCACGATACCTGACAGCGTCAAGACAATCGAGAAGTGCGCATTTGAGGATAATACGAACCTGGAAAAAGTGACATTCGGCACAAGCCTGATAACAATTAACAATAGAGCCTTCAGTGGCTGTACGAGTTTAGAAGAAGCGAATCTACAAAAGACAGTAACAACAATTGGAAAAAATGCATTTTATAATGATGCAAAGTTGCAAAAAGTAACAATGCTTCGTAATGTTATTTCAATAGGTAATTCGGCATTTAACAATTTTGATGTGTTAACGATTTATGGTTGTAAAGGTTCATATGCAGAAACTTATGCAAATAAAAATAATGCTACATTTGTTGACATATCCATTCCTTCAACAAATATTAGTTCCAATGTGAAATCAATATTTATTAAACCACAGGAAAAAGTAAGTGTTGACTATACGTTAACTCCTAGCAATAGCAATGATATTGCTGCACTGTCGTCAAGTGATACTACCATTGTAAAGATAGTAGATAATCAAATTTCAACACTGAAAGAAGGAAGTGTTGCTCTTACGCTTACAGCTTCCAGTGGTGTTAAGACGGTAGTGCCGGTCTATGTATATAACGATGCAGAAAAAGCAAAGAAAGTTATTTCCTTTGTTACAACGTTATATTCTACGACATTAGATCGTTCACCAGATGCAAATGGAGTCAGCTATTGGACCAATGCATTGTCATCTGGTAAGCAGACAGGTACACAGGTAGTAGATTACTTTGTGTTTGGTAAGGAGTTCACAGCCAGGAACTACTGCAATGAACATTTCCTCACCCATCTCTATAAGGCAATCTTCAGCAGGGATGCAGATGCAAGCGGTCTGACATACTGGGAAGGGCTGATGGCAAAGGGAACGACCAGGGAGGCAGTACTGAATGGCTTCCTTGGAGGCAATGAGTTCAAGACGCTCTGCAGCAATGCCGGGATCTCTGTGGGCACACTACCTGCACTACCAGCTCATGGGACGATCCAGACATGGACATGCTCCCTGGACAACAAGATGGACAATGGGTTAGGGAACTTCGTACTGAGGATGTATACGAAGTGCCTTGGCAGAGATGCAGAGAAGACAGGTGCATCGTACTGGGTTGGTCAGCTGAATACCAATAAGGTAGGAGGGACAGCAGTAGCAGAGCAGTTCTTCCTGGGGACAGAGTTCACGAAGCAGAATTACAGCAATACGGAGTATGTCACCAGACTGTACCGTACGATCTTCGGCAGGGAGCCGGAAGCGGAAGGGCTGAGCTATTGGACAGGCCTTCTGGGCAAGGGCACGAGCAGGAAGACAGTGCTGCAGGGATTCACGAGCGGGACAGAATGGTCCGACATCTGCAAGAAATACGGAATTACAAAGTAATTGAATGCTCATTCATTGATTGAGATATATGTTGTTCAAGTAACTAAATACTTCATTTGAAGTAGGGAGAAGTCTATGAATAAAGTCATTAAAATGCTTATAATAGCATCTGCATCAATTCTTTTCGTTGGATCAATTAATCTGTTGATTGTTCATGGGGACACGAGAAACCTAGCAACAGGTCAAGACAATAATAGACTAAATATGATTCAGAACATTCAAAGTACTGGAAATCCTGTTTCAACCAATAGTGATTTTTCAACTTATACAGAGAATGGGCGTATTATTTTGGAAAAGTATGTCGGGACAAACACGGATATCATTATCCCAGCAGAAATCAATGAGATTGGTCAATATGCATTTAATATGTCGAAGGTGAGGGTAATTCACTTTGCACCGGAAAGCAAATTGGATACAATTCATTCTTCTGCTTTTGCAGATCAAACGACATTAGAGGATATCTACTTGCCGAATTCTTTAACATATATCGGCGATTGTGCGTTTAAGGGGTGTACGGGATTAACAAAACTGGAAATACCCTCAAGTTTAAAAAGAATCGGTTTATTGGCATTTGCTAACTGTACAAAATTATCATCTGTATATTTCAATGATGGTTTGATAGACCTGGAACTCTGTGCGTTTGAGGGTGACACAAGTTTAAGCGGTGTGCATATTCCAAGTACAATCAAAAACAATGGCACGAGTGGGGTAGGACCAGCAACATATACTTTTGGTGAGCAGTTTCGTGGTTGTGATGCACTCAAATCAATAACATTTTCAAATGAATTAAAAATGATTCCTGGCGGTTTGTTTCAATTGTCTGGTATTGTTAATCTTGTCATACCAGACACAATAACAGAAATTGGGCCGCGTGCTTTTGAGGCATGCTCACAATTAAAATCAATTAAGTTTGGAAATGGTCTGCAGTCAATCGATTCAGAAGCATTTGATATGTGCAAAAATTTAGAATCTGTAGAAATTCCAGGGAATGTAAAAAGAATTGAGCGATTGGCATTCTACAACTGCACAAATCTTGCTTCAGTTATTTTGAATGAAGGAATCGTAGATGTGGAAATCGGAGCATTTGGGAAACTTCCTAAACTAACGATGGTTACAATTCCTGCAAGTATAAAGAATACATACCAGTATAAAAGAGAGACATATGATGAAACGGTAAGTGCCAAAGAGACTAATCCTGATAGGGGATCTGGTTTTGTAGAATGTGATAATCTGACAAAGATAAACTTGTCAAATACAGCTACAGAAGTACCGCCGTATTTGCTGGAAAACGTTCCTGGCTTGATTACAATTACTCTTCCAAAGTCCATAACAAAAATTGGGGAAAATTCTTTCCGCTTCAATGATAAGTTATCGAGCATTAATCTGGAGACTTCCGTAACAGATATTGAGGAAGGTGCTTTTAAGGACTGTACAAGTTTGAAAGATATAAAATTTTCTGATGCATTAGAAAAACTTGGACCTTATGTGTTCCAGGGCTGCACCAGTCTAACTAATATTAGTACGTTAGGGAAAATCACAGAAGTACAGGGTAGTACATTTGCAGACTGTACGAGTTTGGAATCTGTTATTATCCCAAACACAGTAACAACAATTGATTATTTTGCATTTGATAATGATACAAAGCTGAACAAAGCTGTCATGCTTAGAAATGTAACAAAAATTGAAGACTTTGCCTTCGAAAACTGCAGTAGTTTAATCATATATGGCTGCAAAGGATCGGCAGCGGAAACATATGCAAACACAAACGGAGCTAAATTTGTAGATATATCCATTGACGCAACAAAGGTTACACCGGAGTACTCTGAGATCCTGCTCCGTTCTGGACAGACTGTATCATTGAAATATACATTGGAACCATCGAATACCAATGATGCAGTTGTGCTATCATCCAGTGATACGAGTATTGTGAGAATCGTAGAGAATAAAATTAATGGAATTGGTGCGGGAACAGCGAAAGTGACCATGACAACGTCCAGTGGCATGAAGGCTGTTATCATCGTACATGTCGGTCAATTAGTGTATTTCAAAGATGATATTACGTATATTCCAGTAGGAAGTGAAAAACAATTATACTATTTAACACCATTAGACACAGATGGGCTGATAACATCATGGATATCAGGTGATGAAAACATTGCCAGTGCTAAAGATGGAAAAGTTACAGGTATAAATATTGGATCGGCTACTATATATGTAAACACAAAGAATGGGTGTGTATCTCATCAAGTGCAGGTTGTGCCTAAGTTAGAAGGATTTGTCATGTCGCTGTATCAGACAACGCTTGATCGTACACCGGATGCCAGCGGGCTCACTTACTGGACAGACCAGCTGTCCTCAGGCAAACAGACGGGTGCACAGGTGGTAGATTACTTTGTCTTTGGCAACGAGTTCACAGCCAAGAACTACTGCAATGAACATTTCCTCACCCATCTCTATAAAGCAATCTTCAGCAGAGAAGCAGATACGGGAGGATTGACATACTGGGAAGGACTGATGGCAAAGGGCATGACCAGGGAGGCAGTGCTGAATGGGTTCCTGGGAGGCAGCGAATTCAAATCGCTCTGCAGCAATGCCGGGATCTCTGCAGGCACACTGCCGGCGCTCCCAGCCCGTGGCACGATCCAGACATGGCCGTGCTCCCTGGACAACAAGATGGACAATGGGATAGGGAACTTTGTGCTGAGGATGTATACGAAGTGCCTTGGCAGAGAAGCAGAGAAGGCAGGCGCAGCGTACTGGATCACGCAGCTGAATGCGAACAAAGTAGGAGGGACAGCGGTAGCAGAGCAGTTCTTCCTGGGGACAGAGTTTTCGAAGCAGAATTACAGCAATACGGAGTATGTCACCAGACTGTACCGTACGATCTTCGGCAGGGAGCCGGAAGCAGGAGGACTGAGCTATTGGACAGGCTTTCTGGGCAAGGGCACGAGCAGGAAGACTGTGATTGAGAGATTTACCAGTGGTACAGAGTGGGCAAATATCTGTCAAGAATTTGGAATAAATAATTGATTGATCATATAATACAGTACAAGTCTGATAAAGCAATGCGACGATTGTACTGTTTTTTTTTGTTCAAACATGCATGATACTACGTTCAGTTTGTGCACAGGAACTCATGAATAAGAAGGAATTATGATAACATTATATGAATCTATTATTAATATCATTTATTTAGTGTATTTTTTGCTTCAATAAGTTCATATGACTAGATATTCAGATGTATTTCTGCGGGTTTTACGTTATCTAAGCATGGAAAATATAAAAATATGCCAAAAACTCAAATAGTAATTGCTACACATAAAAAATATAATATGCCAAAAGACGAATTGTATATTCCTTTGCAGGTCGGCGCGGATGGGAAACCGGATTTAGGTTATCAACGAGATAATACAGGAGACAATATATCCAGCAAGAACCAGGGGTATTGCGAGCTTACTGGGTTATATTGGGCATGGAAGAATTTAAATTCAGATTATATTGGTTTAGTACATTATCGCAGGCATTTTGGTAGGAAGAAATCTAATAATTTAGATGTCTGTGTTATTCATAACGCAGACATAGATAAATATTTAGATAAGATAAATGTTTTTGTGCCGAAAAAACGCAAGTATTATATTGAAACATTGTACAGCCATTACACGCACACGCATTATGGTTCGCAATTAGATGAAACAAGAACAATCATAGATGAAAATTGTTCTGAATATTTGTCATCTTTTGATAATGTAATTAAACAGTCATATGGATACATGTTCAATATGGTTATTATGAGAAAAGATTATTTAGATTGTTATTGTTCATGGCTTTTCCCGATTCTATTTGAACTAGAAAAACGAGTCGATGTCTCAGAGCTCTCAGACTTTCAAAAACGTTTCTACGGAAGAATTTCGGAGATTATGCTTAATGTATGGCTCGATAAACAATTGAAGACTGGATTCATCAAGAAGTCGGAAATTATGGAGCTACCTTATTTTATGGTTGACCGAACTAATTGGTGGAAGAAGGGTATCACTTTTTTAAAGGCGAAATATTTTGGAATAAAATACGAAGAAAGCTTTTAGGGGAAGAGGAGAACGATGTCAGAACCACTGATAGTATAGTGATTCCCGCTTACAACGCGGAAAATACGCTGGCCAGAGCGGTCCATAGCATATGCTTGAATGGCACTGTATCTGTCCAAATACTGGTTGTTGAAAATGGTTCAACAGATCAGACGACAGATGAAGCAAACAAGTTTTCATCTGATGATTTTAGAGTTCTTCATAGTGAAATAGGGGTTTCAAGAGCTAGAAATTTAGGCATTCAAAATGCAGAAGGAAAATGGATTACATTTCTTGATGCTGATGATGAATTGGTTGACGATTCATTAGGTAAGTTTAGTCAATTTCTTCAACCGGATGATCCAACAGTTGATATATACATTCTTGGAATAAAAGGTGGTTCAGAAAAATATATTCGAAACATTGACAATAAAGATAAGATTCGTTTCCTATATGAAAGAATGCATGTACTTTCCAACTAAGAAAGCGAATAATCATGGTATTATTTACCGCAATGGATTTTCCTAAAAAAAATAACATTTTGTTTGATGACAGACTGAACTACGGAGAAGACAGTGAATTTTTTTTAAAATCTTTGGCTTATGCGCAACATATATGTGTGTTGGATATTCCTTTATATAAGGTGAATTATAATGAACAATCGGCTGTTCACCATGCAAATTGTTCTATGGTAACGGCATACAAAAAATCGATTTACAAAATTCAACAGAACTTTTTTGACCGATATGATCTTTCATCAGACAAAATATTGAACAATGCGTTAAATATTTATATTTTGAATCAGCTGTTGATTATTCTGACTCATGAAACGCTGGCGGAGAAGAATGGTAACGTCATCAGGGAAATACATGAAATTAAACAATTGGCGAATACAGAACCTTTCAAACATGCAGTTTCGGAATCATATATATATGAAATGTCTAGTATAACAAGAGTTGTTTTTCAGATGTTGAAAATGAAATTCTACTCTGGTGTTTGGGTAGCGGTAAGAGCACGACAAACACAGAATAAATTGGGAAGTGATAATAAATGAAGAGAATACTGGTATTCGGTATGACAGAGGTTGCCGGAGGGGTTGAAAGTTTTTTGATGAATTATTATCGGCATATGGACCGGCAACAGCTGCAATTTGACTTCTTGTGTAATACACATCAAAAAATTGCTTACGAAAATGAAATTATTGCAATGGGTGGAAAAACTTATCACATCACGGCAAGAAGTGATAATTATTTAATATATCGTAAGGAATTGAAAACATTCTTTTCTACTGCTGGAAAATTGTATGACACAATCTGGGTTAATGTCAGCAGTCTTGCAAATATTGATTACTTGAAAATGGCAAAGAAGTATGGAATTTCGAGACGAATCATTCATAGTCATAACTCGATGAATATGGATTCTAAGCTGCGTGGGATTTTACACAAACGTAACAAAAGAAACATTCAAAAATATGCTACAGATTTTTGGGCATGTAGCAGACAGGCTGCAGATTGGTTCTATGATTATAGTTTCTCTTCAAAGATTGTCATTATAAAGAATGCTGTTGATGTAAAAAAAATGGAATATAGTACAGCCAAGAGAAACGAGAAGAGGATGCAACTGCATATGTCTTTTAAAAATCAAGATAGAGATGGTATGTATCTAGTAGGAAATGTCGGAAGACTTCATTACCAAAAGAATCAAATCTTCCTATTGGATGTGTTTTCTGAATTTATAAAAAAAGTTCCTGAAGCAAAACTCGCTTTCATTGGAAAGGGCCCTGATGAGAAAAAATTAAAAGAATACGTTGAGAAACTTCAATTAACAAAGGATGTATTCTTTTTAGGACAACAGGATCATATTCAAGACTGGTTGAGTGCAATGGATATTTTCCTTTTTCCATCTTTATTTGAAGGGTTGAGTATTGCAGCATTGGAAGCACAGGCAAATGGAGTGCCAATTCTTGCATCTACGGAAGCCAGCCCAAAAGAAATCCAAATATGCCCAAACTATTTTACGCTGTCATTAAGTGAATCAGCCAAACAATGGGCTGACTTAATGGCAGAAATCCGACAGACAGAGAAAAGAATGGAACCAGAGGAAATCATCCGAAGGTTCAATATAAGTGGCTACAATATCACAATTGAATCTGAAAAATTATATCAAAAATTGATGGGATAAGAGAAAATGAAACTTTATCAAATTGTTGAAATTGCTGGAAAGTTTAATCATGCTGGTTCAAAAGCAACTTCAGATGTTGCTGAAATCGCTGAAAAAATTGGGTTTATTCCATTACGATTGCACATGAATACAACCGCCGGCACAATGTTAGCAAAACTAGAAAGACAATTTGGCTATTGGCAGGACTGGAGAAACATAACAGAGATGATAGAAGATGATTCTCTAGTTTTACTGCAGCATCCTTTTCATTATCCACAATTGACTAGAGAAGCATCGCTTAAGTATCTTAAAGAAAAAAAAACATGTCAAGTTTATATCAGTGATACATGATGTCGAAAAACTTAGAGCTTTTCGCTACAATGATTACTATAAACAGGAATTTGAGTTTATGCGAAGAATTGCGGATGTATATATCGTTCATAACGAAGTAATGAAATCCTATTTTGTTAATCTGGGAATATCTGCTGACAACATTATAGTACTAGACATATTTGACTATCTGCTAGATGATACTTATAAGAAATTTCCAGTATTTTCTAAATCTCTCTCTATCGCTGGCAATTTGGATATCACAAAATGTGCATATATTAGTGAACTGCCTTGCTTGTCACAATTGCAAATCGACTTATATGGTTCTAATTATGATAAAAAGTTGAATGCATATTCAAATATTCATTATCATGGGTCTTTTCCGCCGGATGATATTCCTGCTCAACTGAATCATGGGTTTGGCCTTGTTTGGGACGGCAGCAGCATCGATGGATGTAAAGGTGAATCTGGACATTATTTGAAGTATAATAATCCGCATAAACTGTCACTGTTTCTGGCATCTGGTTTGCCTATTGTTATCTGGAAAGATGCTGCTGAAGCGAGTTTTGTAGAGTCTAGGAATCTAGGAATATGTGTCAATGATTTGATGGAAGCAGAAAAAATGATAGTGTCATTTTCACAAGAAGAATATATGAAGAAAGCAGTATCAGTAAAAAAGATTTCTTCAGAGTTAACGAAAGGTGTATTTATGCAGCATGCTATAAATGAAGCACTGAACAGATTTGTTATAGAATGATGATTACCTTTGATGTGAATGACGATGCAGCTAGATATCTCAATAGATATGAATGGGTGTAAGCAATGAATGAAAAAAAGTCCAAGTTTAAAAAGAAATTACATTTATAATACGTTGTATCAGGTATTTACTTTAATTACACCTTTAATTACAGCTCCATACATATCACGCGTATTAGGCGCTGAGGGGATTGGAATTCAAAGCTACACAAATTCCATTGCAACATATTTTACTTTGGTAGCTGCTTTAGGCACTGCGCAGTATGGTCAGAGAGAAATTGCTATGCTGAGAGATGATGTGCATGAATGCAGCAAGACATTTTGGGAAATTGAAATACTTAGCATCTTCTGTACAGTCGGAGTGACTCTGATATGGTTGCTTTGGATTCTGCTTGCGCATCAGTACCAAGTGTATTACATTACATTGACAATCATCATTATTGCGGTTGCATTTGATATCTCCTGGTATTTTGCTGGGATGGAGCAGTTTAAATATATTGTTTTGCGAAATTTCATATTCAAACTGGCAGGTATCGTGTTGCTTTTTATTTTTATAAAAAACAGTAATGATCTGTTGCTTTATATCCTGATACTTTCTTTATCTCAACTTTTGGGTAACCTATCGATGTGGACGTACCTAAAAGGTTCGGTTGAAAAGGTGCCTTATAAAAAACTGAATATTAAAAGACATGTTAAACAGACTTTCGCATACTTTATTCCAACAATTGCGACTTCAGTTTATACGGTGCTGGATAAGACAATGATTGGTGCAATCACTGATAATGCGAAAGAAAATGGATATTATGAACAGGCAACAAAGATTGTGAAAATGGCGGAAACACTGGTTTTTTTCTTTGAATACAGTCATGTCATCCAGAATGTCGTATTTATATGCACAGCAGAAATATAACGAAATCAAAGAAAAAATCCGTACTTCTTTTGATTATTTGATGTTGATTTCTATTCCTCTCGCAGTTGGCATTATCGGAGTATCTAGGAATTTTGTTCCATGGTTCTTTGGAAGTGATTATGAACAGGTAATTCCACTACTATATGCAATGGCACCAATTATTGTCGTTATTACAATCAGCAACATTCTTGGAAGCCAGTATTTGACACCAAGCGGACAGCGGGTAAGGAGCAGTAAAGCAATAATTATAGGTGCAGTTGTAAATTTTGTTTTAAATGCCGTTCTTATTCCTTTTTATGGTGCTATGGGAGCGACAATTGCATCTGTAATTGCAGAATTTGTCATTAGCGCAATTTATATGTATATGTCGGTTGAGGTAATAACTTGGTCAGATGTGATATCAACTATGTGGAAAAGAGTTATTGCCAGCCTGATTATGTTAAGCGTTCTATTTATTATTGAATATGGTCATACAGGCAGCATGGTAATTACACTGCTACAGGTTCTTGCCGGTGTTTTTGTTTATGCAGTATCTTTGATTTTATTGAATGATGTTTTCTTAAAACATTTTCTTTTATCCTATAAAAACAAAATCTGTAAAAGGGTCTTTCATGGATCAAATTGATAAGGAGTGATGGTTGTGAAAATAAAGATTCAGTTACCAGATGGATTTCTGGATGAAGAAGTCAGAAATGGCTATACGATATCATGTGAAATGAAAAAGGTATGGGCTGTGGAATTGGATTTATTATGTGAATTTGACCGTATCTGTAAAGAACACCATATTTCATATATTGCGGATGGAGGCACATTGCTGGGTGCCATCCGCCATAATGGATTTATACCTTGGGATGATGATATTGATGTTGGAATGCTTCGATCAGAGTATGAGAAGCTCAATGCGATTGCTTCGACAGAATTTCATGACCCATATTTTTGGCAGACAGAAGAAACAGATCCTGGGTCATTGCGCGGACATGCACAGCTTCGCAACAGTGACACTACTGGGATCTTATATTGTGAACAAGATCGAAGAATTCCTTTTAACCAAGGAATCTTTATTGATGTTTTTCAGTTTGATGATAGTATAACGGACCAGAAAAAACTTGAAGAACAATTCAGAAATATTGTAAAATACAAACAGATGGCCTGTTTTGAGGCAGACCTAACGATTCGTTATTCCTATGATAATTTAAAACAGCACAGTACCTTCAAGCATCGGTTGAAGATGAATGTCCTGCATACTTGCCTGAAGCTGTTTCATATCAATCTTGACTATAAAGTTCCGTATCAAAAATTTCTTGATGAGTGCATTAAATTTAAAGGTTCGAATTTTGGGAAAGTCGCAGATTATGTCTTGCCGATAACGATTGTAAGTGGTTCAAGAGATAAAAACTGTTTTTTAAAAACAGTTGAACACGAATTTGAGTTCATTAAAATTCCAGTACCAGTTGATTATGACAGTGCATTGAAGCAGACATTTGGTTCGGATTATATGGTAATGAAAAGGAACAATTCAAATCATGGAGGTGTACTATTTGATACAGAAGTATCTTATAAAGATTATCTATAAGAAACATTAGATTAGAAAGCGAGTAAGAAAAAATGAATATTGCATTATTAACGGCGGCTGGAAATGGATCAAGAATGCATCAGGATATTCCTAAGCAGTTTTTAAGTGTTGATAATAAACCTATTATTGTGTATACGATGGAAGCATTCCAGAGTCATCCTAGTATTGATGCAATTATTGTTGTAACAATTGATTCTTGGAAGGATGTATTATGGGCATATGCAAAACAATTTAACATTACTAAGTTAAAATGGGTCGTTCCTGGCGGTAAATCAGGACAGGAATCCATTAATAATGGCCTACAGGAATTGAAAAAGTATGTAGAGCCAAATGATGTTGTCATGATTCATGATGGGAACCGTCCGCTTGTATCTGAAGATATTATTTCGGACAGTTTGGCGGTATACTCACAGCATGGTAGTGCAGTAGCGGTTATTCCCTGCACAGAAGTCGTGTTCGAAAGCGATGATGGAATTTCATCATGTAGTTCAAAACCCCGTGAGAAGTTATTTAGAACGCAAACACCGCATACTTATAAATTCTCAGATATTTATGAAGCACATGAAAAAGCAAAAAATCTGGGTATTATTAATACTGCAGCCTCATGTATGCTGATGAAAGAGCTTGGAGTTACTACATATTTTTCTAAAGGCTCGGAAGAGAATATTAAAATCACGACAACAGATGATTTGAAAATATTTCAAGCTATATTACATACTCGCATAGATAAATGGATTAAATAAAGAATTTGTTTGGAGAATTAAAATGCTGAAATATACCGATGAATATCTTGCGGATCTGAGAGATATCCCAAATTGTGTTCCGAATTTTACACAGTTCAATAAAAAATCTGTATTGATTACAGGAGCTGGAGGATTGATTTGCTCAGCAGTTGTAGATGCTTTCATGAGTGCTGTGGAGGATCATAAGTATGAAATTGAAGTGCTGGCAGCAGGCAGAAGTATTGATAAATTAAAAATTAGATTTGACCGGTGGCTGACATCGCCTTTATTTCATCTGGTAAAGTATGATGCTCTCAAATCAGTTGTATTGTCTGAAAAAATTGATTACGTCATTCATGGCGCGAGCAATTCAAATCCTAATAGTTATCTTTCACAGCCTGTAGAGACAATGTTAATAAATATTCTCGGTGTAAATAATTTGCTGGATTATTTACATAAACAAGGATTTGGAAGATTTTTGTATATTTCGTCAAGTGAAGTTTATGGAAAACGTAGCCAATTTGAACCATACCAAGAAGATGAAAATTTTTACGTTGATTTATTAAATCCGCGTTCATGTTATCCTTCATCGAAGAGGGCTTGTGAAACGCTTTGTATTTCGTATTTGAAAGAACACATGGTGGATTCTGTTATTGTTAGACCTGGTCATGTATATGGACCAACCGTGACTGACTTTGATAATCGAGCATCATCACAGTTTCCAAAAGATTTGGCTATAGGGAAAAATATTATAATGAAAAGCAGTGGTCTGCAGAGAAGATCTTACTGCTATGTTATAGATTGTGCATCGGCAATCTTGACGGTTCTTTTAAATGGTCAAAGTGGTAATGCATATAATATTTCAAATAGTAATTCCATTGTTTCAATAAGAGAAATGGCTGAGATTTTTGCAAGTGTATCTGGCAAGAAAGTTGTATTTGAAAATCCAACTGATAGTGAAAAATCCAGTTATAACATGATGGATGATTCTGTGCTTAATAGTGACAAGCTTGAAAGTCTGGGCTGGAAAGGAAAGTTTGACATGACTGCAGGGGCAGAAAGAACTTTAAATGCACTGCAGGTCAATCTAAAGCAGGATGATTAATTCGATATTGAAAGTATCATTTGTTTGATCAATTCGATTTATCTTATGCGTAAATATAAGTGTTGATTGGTTGATGAATGATAAATATTGATTGGTGGTCTGTAATTGATACTCCTTCGTGTTTGAAATCAGCTAATAGCTGCTTAAATACGAAGGCTTTTTTTATGAAATAGAGGAATATTATTGAATTCGTCATGTTGGAGTTCTTCTTGTTGTGCTAATAACACTTTTCCTAGCTTTTGAGTTAAGTTATAATAACAGATGTTTCAAATGGTTAGGAGTAGAAATGCCTTCACGAAAGAAATATAGTTCCAGCAGCAGCTATGTTAAACACTTGGATTTCATTATCTGTGATTTTTTTGTACTGGAATTGTCATATATATTGGGAATGCAATGGTATGATTATGTGTTTAACAGCCCGATTAAGTTCAATAACCTTTATAAGCAGCAGGCAGTCATACTGCTTTTTTGTCTGATTGTCACACTCGCATTTTCTCATCCTTATAAGAACATATTAAAACGGGATAAGTGGCAGGAAATAGCGGCCACCCTAAAACATGCAGCCGTGATGGCTATGTTGGACATTGTATTGATGTACATTTTAAAGGAAGCAAATGCAACATCACGGTTGACCTTTGTGGCAACTTGGACTATTTATTTTGTCCTTGAAACAACTTTTAGACTATTTTGGAAACGGTTGATTCGAGATTATATTCTGCATCACCGTGATAGCCGCCGCCAGGATATTGTACTGACTAGTCGGGAACGTTCTAAAGAAATTGAACAAAATCTTGGAATTTATATTTTTCGCAACTATGACATTGCCGGAGTGTTTTTTTTCAGATTATCAAAAAGGAACTGATACTGCCGCAATTAGTGAACGCTTGCCGGTATTGGGTGGAATTGAGGATATGGTTGAATATGCTACTCATAATTGGGTAGATGAGGTAATCTTAGATCTGCCAGATAATCATGAATTAGCTCTTCAGCTGGAAGATGTATTCTCAGAAATGGGTATCACCACGCATCATACAGTTGCACTATTGAATCATTTGAATATTGATGCGGAAAATAAGCCAACATTTGTAGAAAAACTTGGAAATTATATTGTTGTCACACGCGAAAGCAGAGAGATTCCAGAGTATCAGGTTATATTCAAACGCCTCATAGATCTTGTTGGGGGTCTGATTGGTTCTTTTATTGCAATTATTGTTATCATGACAGTTGGACCAATGATTCAAAAGAAGTCGCCTGGACCAGTTATTTTTAAACAAGAACGAGTCGGAAAAAATGGAAAAACATTTAAAATGTATAAGATACGTTCCATGTATTTAAATGCAGAAGAAAAAAAATCAGAACTGCTTTCGCAGAATAAGATGGATGGTTTGATGTTTAAAATGGATGATGATCCACGAATTATTGGTTCAGAGAAAAAGGATAAGAATGGCAAGCCAAAAGGAATTGGTAATTTTATCCGCAGTACATCTCTAGATGAGTTCCCGCAGTTCTTTAATGTAATAAAAGGCGATATGTCTATCGTTGGTACAAGACCGCCAACTGTAGATGAATGGAATCAGTATTCACCTCAGCATCGAAAAAGATTATCGATAAAACCTGGCATTACCGGTTTGTGGCAGATTTCAGGAAGATCTAAGATAACTAACTTTGATGAGGTTGTGAATTTGGATTCTGAATATATTGACAGCTGGACAGTTGCTTTGGATATAAAAATCATCTGCAAGACCATCGCAAGGGTCTGGAAGCGTGATGGAGCAGAATAAATCAGTGTAAACAAAGGGAGATTGACATGAAATATGACTATTTGATTGTTGGTGCAGGCCTTTATGGTGCAGTTTTTGCAAGAGAAGCACATGAGCACAGCAAGAAAGTACTTGTTATAGACAAAAGGGGTCATATTGCTGGCAATGTGTATACAGAAGTTATTGAAGGAATTAATGTTCATCATTATGGAGCACATATTTTTCATACAAATCATGCAGATGTATGGAATTATGTGCGAAATTTTGCGGTTTTTAATAGATTTACCAACTCTCCAATTGCAAATTACCATGGTGATCTTTATTCTCTTCCTTTTAATATGTATACGTTTAACAAGATGTGGGGTGTTGTAACGCCGGAAGAGGCGGCTTCAAAGATTGCT
>Ga0268356_10573_pt1 | contig 24897 bp, 26 predicted proteins | sample BioMet10_FD_194415 | JGI IMG/M metagenome (GOLD analysis project Ga0268356, IMG submission 194415) | Sewage microbial communities from Oakland, California, United States - Biofuel 10 (PacBio Assembly) | ecosystem: Engineered > Wastewater > Sewage > Unclassified | place: USA: California | collected...
TAATGACAAGCTCGCGGGCATGACCGGTACCGCCATGACCGAGGACGCGGAGTTCCGAGAGGTCTATCACGTACCCGTGCAGGTCATCCCGCCCAAGAGGCCGGGCGTCCGCGTCGACCATGACGACCTCGTGTACCGCAACGTAACCAACAAGTTCAATGCCGTCGCCGATGACGTCGCCGAGCGACACGCCCACGGTCAGCCCTGTCTGGTGGGTACCGTCTCCATCGAAACTCCGAGCGCCTCTCCCGCATTCTCGAGAAGCGCGGAATCAAGCATGACGTCCTCAACGCCAAGTATCACGAGAGCGAGGCACAGATCGTGGCCCAGGCGGGCCGCGAGGGCGCCGTTACCATCGCAACCAACATGGCTGGCCGTGGTACCGACATCCTGCTCGTGGTAGTCCGGGCTTCCTTGCTCTCGACGACCTTCGCGAGCAGGGCGTGACGTGGATGGCATTACCGCGGAGCAGCTTCAGAGCATTGCGGCGTCAGCAGGCCTTGAGCTTGCGGGGCAAGGACGCATCCGAGCTCTCCGGGCTTTTCTCGGGGCTTCTCGCGACATACGAGGCAAATGCTGCCGCGGTCGACTCGCAGGCTGGCGAGGACGACGATGTCGACGCGTCTGCCGATGACGACAGGGACGCCACCTCACATGGGGAAATTGCCGAGATAGCCGCAGTCGCTCTTGAACAGGCCCGTCGTACCTGCGAGGCCGAGCGCAAGCACGTCATCGCGGCCGGAGGACTCTGCGTCGTTGGTACCGAACGTCACGAGAGCCGGCGCATCGACAACCAGCTTCGTGGCCGCTCGGGCCGTCAGGGCGATCCCGGCGAGACCCAGTTCTACCTCTCTCTCGAGGATGACCTCATGCGGCTGTTTTGGCGGAGACCGCATGGACAAGATCTCCGAGATGATGGCCCACTACGACAGGCCCGACGACATGCCCATTCAGGCAAAGATGGGTTACGCGTGCGGTCGAGAGCGCCCAGCGCAAGGTCGAGGAAGTCAACTTCCAGATGCGCAAGAACGTTCTCGACTATGACGACGTCATGAACAAGCAGCGCCAGATCATCTACGAGGAACGCAACAAGATCCTTGACGGCAAGGACCTAATGGCACATATCGAAGAGGTCACCTACGATGCGACGCAGCGCAGGGTGGCGGAGTGCTGTCCCGAGGGCGTGGATCCGGAGGAGTGGGACTCCAAGGGTCTCTACCTGTGGTGCGAGGACCTTACCGGTCGCAAGGACGAGCCCAAGCTCGATCCTGACTACGATCAGGGACAGGTCACCGACATGGTCGATGATTACGGTCTCAAAGTGCTTCGACGAGAAGTCGAATCGTTCTCGGCGACAACGCCATGCACGAGCTCTCCGCTCAGGTCATGCTCCGTGTCATTGATTCGGCGCTGGATGGCGTATCTGCAGGGAGATGGACTAACCTCAAGACGGGCATCGGCCTGCGCGGCCTTGGTCAGCGCGACCCGCTCGTCGAGTACAAGACCGAGGCGTACGCCGCGTTCACCGAGCTCGTCAACACCATGTATGAAGACTTCCTGCGCACGATTCTTGCGAATTCAGGTTGTTGCCCAGCCCTTCCACGCAGGTAACCTCCGAGGAAGATCCGGCCGAGCTTCGCGGTGCGCATAACTACGGGCCCACCGAGGGGTCGACGGCGATCAGGGCAACCGTCGGCACGTCTCGTCCGAAGCCCCGGCGCGGCCCCGCAGGGCCCCTGCGGCGGCCAACGGTGTCGCCGGAGAGTCCAGCCGCAGACCTATCGCAAGGCGGATGACCCCGATCCGTACGTGGGCGTGAAGCCCAACGATTCCCTGCCCCTGCGGAAGCGGACTGAAGTTCAAGAACTGCCACGGTCCCCACGGGAAAAACCGGAATCGCTAGATGGCCGACAATCGAGAGAGGCACCATCGAAGCGCTGGCAGCACGCCTTGCCGAGAATTGAGGGATATCTGCATATCGACAGGAGCCCGCGCCGCGTGGCCGAGCTCGAGAAGGAGAGCGCCGAGCCTGGGTTCTGGGACGATGCGGATGGTGCCCGCGCCGTCATGGCAGAACTCGCCTCCGCCAGAGGGGACGTGGCGGGAATAGACGCCACGCACGACAAGCTCGACAACGCCACGGCCGCCTTCGACCTAGGCTCCGAGATGGCCGACGAGGACCTTCTCGCCGAGGCGGCGCAGCTCGCCACCTCACTCGAGTCGGACCTTTCGGACCTTGAACTCTCGAGCTGGTTTTCCGACGACCTCGATCACGGCGATGCGATCGTTACCGTCACGCCCCGGACAGGGAGGCCTCGAGGCCCAAGACTGGTGTGACATGCTCTTCACATGTATCTGCGCTACTGTGAGCGGCGCAGTGGAAGGTCACCGTCAACGATGCCCCCCAGGCGGAAGTCATCGGTATCGATCGTGCCACGTTCACCGTCTCGGGGAAGGATGCCTATGGGATGCTTCGAGCCGAGCAGGGCGTGCATCGGCTGCGTACGCATCTCGCCCACCGATGACAAGAAGCGCCGTCCAGACCACCTTCGCGGGCGTCGAGGTGCTGCCTGTCCTGCCCGATGACATCGAGGTGGACATTGACCCATCTGACCTGCGCGTCGATGTCTATCACGCCACGGGGCACGGTGGCCAGGGCGTCAACACGACCGACTCGGCGGTGCGTATCACGCACATTCCCACAGGAACCGTCGTCACCTGTCAGAACGAGCGAAGCCAGCTTCAGAACAAGGCCTTTGCCATGAAGATCCTTCGCGGCAGGCTCTACGAGCAGGAGCTTGCCAGGCGTGCCGCCGCAATTGATGAGCTGCGTGGTCCGAAGCATGACATCGGCTTTGGGCAACCAGATCAGAAGCTACGTCCTCTATCCCTACCAGCTCGTCAAAGACCTTCGCACGGGCGTCGAGACCGGTAACGTTGGCTCCGTTCTCTCTGATGGCGATCTCGATAGATTTATCATCGGGTATCACAGGTGGGGTGACGGGGGGAGACGTCGAGAGATGAGCGATTCCTCCTGGCGCGTAACGGTTCGCGATACGATTCTCATCATCGTGGGATGTCTGCTCTTTGCCATCGGCGCGGACTGCTTTGAGATCCCCTATGGTCTCGCGGCCGGAGGTGTGACGGGTCTCGCAACGGTTATCTACGCCGTGACCGGTCTGCCCGTAGGTCTCATGAGCATCGTCATGAACGGGGTGCTCATACTCTTTGTCCTGCGGCAGGGCAATCGACGGTATCTCGTGCGAACCATCGGTGGAATCATTGCGCTTGGCGTGCTCATCGATGCCGTGGCGCCCTTTGTGTCCGCGTTCGGGGAGAGCGACCTTCTGCTCTGCGCTCTCTGGGGTGGCGTCATTACGGGCGTAGGCCTCGGCCTCGTATTTCGTACGGGCGGAAACACAGGCGGTACTGACATCATTGCGCAGGTCATCTCCTCTAAGACAAGCCTGCCGATGGGAACGGCCTGCATCATCGTCGACTCTGGCATCATTGCGCTCTCGGCCCTGACCTTCTCGGTTGAGCAGGCGCTTTATGCCGCGGTTGCCATGTACATTTCTGGAAGAGTTATCGACGCGGTGGTGGACGGCCCTCGCTCGGAGCGTGCCGCCTATATCATTTCCGATAAGCATGCCGAGATAGCCAACGAGATTCTCTACGCGCTCAACCGCGGTTGCACCGAACTCCAGGCGCGCGGCGTCTGGAGCGGCAACAGCCGTCCGGTGCTCTTCTGCGTGCTCGGCCGAAGTGAGATGGGGCATCTCAAGGAGATCGTTTCCGGGATTGACCCCGAGGCAATCGTGATCATCTCAGAGGTGCATGAGGTCTTCGGCGAGGGGTTCCGTCAAATCAACGGCAGGTAGCATGCGTTTTGAAACGCTTTTCATGGGTAGTTGAGAGGATTCGCCTGTGCGAACGGTGTTTTCGCATTTACCATGAAGCCAGTAGTGGGCTATGCCCGTCAACATGAGTGAGGAGTGGGAATGAAGTTCTTCATCGACACCGCGGACCTGGACGAGATCAGGGAGGCCGAGAGCTGGGGCGTGCTCTCCGGCGTCACCACAAACCCGAGCCTGTACGCCAAGACCGGCGGCAGGCTCGCCGACTTCGAGGACCACATGGTCAGGATCTGCGAGATCGTCGGCCCGGACGTGCCGGTCTCCGCCGAGTCCACGGCCGAGACGACCGACGAGATGGTGGCCGACGGCGTCCGCCTCGCCGCCCTCGCCCCCAACATCGTGGTCAAGCTCCCGGTCTGCGAGGCCTCCCTGCCCGCGACCCACGAGCTCGCCGGGCGCGGCGTCCGCGTCAACATGACGCTCGTCTTCTCGGCCACGCAGGCCATGCTCGCGGCGCGCGCCGGCGCGCGCTACGTCAGCCCGTTCGTCGGGCGCTTCGACGACATCGGCGACACCGGCACGGACCACCTGGCCGAGATCACCGCGTGCATCAAGAACTACGACTGGGGCTACTGGGCGGACGAGGGCGGCGTGGAGGTCATCTCCGCCTCCATCCGCGGGCCGCAGCACGTCGTGCAGGCCGCGCTCATGGGCGCCGACATCGTCACCGTCCCCATGTCCGCCCTCAGGAAGTGCGCCCGCCACCCGCTGACCGACCGGGGCCTCGAGCTCTTCGCGGCCGACTGGGCCAAGGTCGCCTCGCAGGCGTAGGGGAGGGGGGACCACATGACGAACGAAGAGCTCAGGGAGCACGCGAGGGAGGTCCGCAGGGGCATCCTCGTCGGCACGCACGCCGCGGGGTCCGGGCACCCGGGCGGGTCGCTCTCGTCCGCGGACATCATGACCTACCTCTACCTCGAGGAGATGGACGTCGACCCGGAGGACCCGGGGAGGGCCGACCGCGACCGCTTCGTCCTCTCCAAGGGACACTGCGCCCCCGGCCTCTACGCGGCCCTCGCCGAGAGGGGCTTCCTCCCCAAGACCGAGCTCGGGACCCTGCGCCACGTCGGCTCACGCCTCCAGGGACACCCCAACATGAACGACACCCCCGGCGTCGACATGTCCACGGGCAGCCTCGGCCAGGGCGTCTCCGCGGCCGTGGGCATGGCCCTGTCATCCAGGACGTTCGGGCCGGAGTACCGCGTCTACGCGCTCCTCGGCGACGGCGAGATCGAGGAGGGACAGGTGTGGGAGGCCGCGATGTTCGCCGGCAACCATGCCCTCGACAACCTCTGCGTCATCGTCGACAACAACGGCCTCCAGATAGACGGCACCATCGAGGAGGTCAACTCCGCCCAGCCCATCGCCGGCAAGTTCCGTGCGTTCGGGTTCCACGTGGTCGAGGTGGCCGACGGCGCCGACTTCGACCGGCTCCGCGCCGCCTTCGCCGAGGCCCGGGCCACCAGGGGCGCACCCACGTGCATCGTGGAGAGGACGGTCAAGGGCAGGGGGGGTCTCCTTCATGGAGGGCCAGGTCGGCTGGCACGGCAAGGCGCCGAACGACGAGGAGTTCGCCATCCGCGATGGCCGAGCTCGGGAGGGAGGGCTAGACATGGCAGACGTCAGGAGGGTCGCGACGCGCGACTCCTACGGCAGCGGCCCTCGTGGAGCTCGGCGACGAGCACGACGACTTCGTCGTCCTCGACGCCGACCTGGCCGCGGCCACCAAGACCGGCAGGTTCAAGGCCGCCCCCCGGGGCGCTTCCTTCGACGTCGGCATCGCCGAGTGCGACCCTCATGGGCATAGCGGCCGGCATCGCGACGACGGGTCACGTGGCGTTCGCGAGCACCTTCGCGATGTTCGCCGCGGGCCGCGCGTACGAGCAGGTCAGGAACTCCATCGGCTATCCCCCGCCTCGACGTGAAGATCGGCGCCACGCACGCCGGCCTCTCGGTGGGCGAGGACGGCGCCACGCACCAGTGCAACGAGGACATCGCCCTCATGCGCTCCATCCCGGGCATGACGGTGGTCGTGCCGGCCGACGACGTCGAGGCCCGTGCCGCGGTGCGGGCCGCCTACGAGACCCCAGGGCCGTTCTACCTCCGGTTCGGCCGCCTGGCCACGCCGGTGATCACGGCCCGGGCTACGAGTTCGAGCTCGGCAGGGGCGTCGTCGAGCGCGCCGGCTCCGACGTGACCGTCGTGGCCTGCGGCCTCATGGTCCCCGCCGCCCTCGAGGCCGCCGAGGCGCTTGCTGCCGCCGGCATCGACGCCGAGGTCATCAACGCCCACACGGTCAAGCCCCTCGATGCCGACCTCATCGCGGGGTCCGCAGCCAGGACCGGGCGCGTCGTCACGTGCGAGGAGCATTCCATCATAGGCGGCCTGGGCGGAGCCGTCTGCGAGGCCCTGGGCCGAGCGATGCCCCGTGCCGGTGCATCGGGTGGGCGTGCGCGACGTCTTCGGGGAGTCAGGTCCCGCCGTGGGGCTCCTCCACAGGTACGGCCTCGACGCCGAGGGAGTCGAGCGCGCCGTGAGGGAGATCCTCGCCTAGGTGCGCCGATCAAACGATCGACGAGGGCCTCCCTGCAGATGTGCGTCCCTGTGGGGAGGCTCTGCTTTATCTGTTCACGCATCGGAAGATTCGGGACCGATGCAGGTCTCTGGTACTATTAACCAGTCCCTGCAACTTTATGCAAAAGGAAAAGGAGCATCTGTGGCCAACCACTTTCGCAGCAATGAGCGACAGGGGTCGGAGGGCGTGGATCTCTTTAACGAGACCACTTCCATGGCGGCATCCCAGGTGAGCGTCCCGAGCGTCGAGTCTGATGCGGATGCCACGGGTTCCTCTGCGACTGTCGAGAATACGAGTGCACCGCTCGAACAGGTCCACGTCGTGACTGCGGCAGATTCCGAGGATGTCACCGCGCAGCCGGGATACCAAAGCGTGTTCGAGTCGCTGAACGGCGCCGACGCGCCCGCGGTTTCCCGCACCGGCAATCCGACCATCTCGTTCAAAAACGTCACACTCATCTATCCGGCCCAGCCCAATAAGCCAGCGCTCGAGGACATCAGCCTCGACATCTACCCCGGCGAGTTCGTCTTCATCGTCGGGCATTCCGGCTCGGGCAAGTCATCGCTCCTACGTCTCATCACGCGCGAGCAGAGTGCTACCACCGGCGAGGTAATCGTCGCCGGTCAGGATCTCACCAAGCTTCGCAACAAGAAGGTCCCGTACCTGCGGCGCCAAATCGGCGCGGTCTACCAGGACTTCAAGCTTCTCACTGACAAGACGATCTACGAGAACGTGGCCTTCGCCCTCGAGTGTATCGGCAAGCCTCGCTCTGTCATCAACGCCCAGGTTCCCGAGGTGCTTCGTCTCGTCGGTCTTGGCGAGAAGATGGACAACTATCCGGACCAGCTTTCGGGAGGCGAGCAGCAGCGCGTCTCCGTTGCCAGGGCCATGGTCAACCGTCCGCCGCTGCTCATCTGCGACGAGCCCACGGGCAACCTCGACCCGGCCATCTCGCTGGGCATCATGAAGCTGCTCGACCGAATCAACCGCAGCGGCACCACCGTCGTCATGGCAACGCATGACCGCGAGATGGTCGACTCCATGCGCAAGCGCGTCATTGCGCTCGAGGCCGGCCATGTGGTTCGCGACCAGGAGAAGGGAGGCTACGGCTATTATGGTGCCCTCTAACTTCACCTACTCGCTTCGCGAGGTCGGTCACCACTTCCGCCGCAACTGGACGACGGTCCTCGGCGCTGTCGTGACCATCTTCCTTTCGCTCTTTATCATCGGCCTGTTCGTGCTGGGCTCGGCCATCCTTGAGAACATGGTCGGCTCCGTCGAGGACAGGGTTACCATCCAGGCGTTCCTCTCGGACACCGCCGATCAGACCGCGGTCGATAAGCTCCAGGCCAAGATCGAGGGCTGGGACAATGTCGAGAGCGTCACCTACAAGAGCAAGGACGAGGCGCTCGAGGAGTACCGCAACACGATGTCCAACCGCAACGCGGCAGACGCTGTGGCGGCACTCGACGGCGAGAACCCCATTCCCGCGTCGCTCGTCATCAAGCTCACCGATCCGCAGCAGGTCGAGGCTACGGCAACAGCCCTTACGTCTGACTCCGACTTCATCAGCGTCTGCGACGATCCCAACAATCCCACCTCCTCGGTGCAGTATGGTCGAGAGACCGTCGAGAAGCTCTTCAGCGTTACGAACTACCTGCGTATTGGTGCCATCGTGCTTGTCGCGCTGCTTACCTTCGTAGCGTTTGTATTCATCAACAACACGATTCGCCTAGCAATTACCGCCCGACGCCGTGAGATAGCCATCATGCGTCTTGTCGGTGCGTCCAATGGCTTCATTCGTGGGCCGTTCGTGATGGAGGGTACGCTCGAGGCGCTTATCGGTGCGCTTCTCGCGATCGTCGGCCTCAAGGTGAGCATGGACTATGCGCTGCCGAAGCTTGCCAGCAGCCTGCAGTTCCTCTCGTTCTATGTGTCCACGACAGATACCCTGGCTACCTATGGCATGCTCGTCGTGATTGGCGTTGCCATCGGTCTCTTTGGATCGGCCATGGCCATGAGGCGCTATCTCAAGGTCTAGCAAGCATTACCATCGATTTTTCGCAACGCGGGCGGCGCGGCTCTGGCTACGCCGCCCGCGTTGCGTTCGCGGGAGCGTGGGCGAAGCCTCCATAATCTGGGTACAGTGTGAGGAAGCCCTGTTCACATCGTCAGGATGCGAGGGAGGCAACATGACACGCAAGCGACCGCATCATGGTAACCGTCGTCGTGGTTCGGGAAAGGTGTCCGCGCACCACCGCCAGGTGCTTACGGGGACGCTGCGCATTACGCGTCCGGGCGTAGGTTCGGTGGAGACGCCCGAGGGCACCTTCGACCTCGCACGTCACGGCATGCGTGAGGGAATGAACGGCGACGAGGTGCAGGTCACGCTCATGGACGCGCATGGCGGGGGCAAGGTCGCCTGCGTACAGCTCGTGCTGGAGCGTGCCGTCACGACCTTTGTTGGTCGCTATGGGCTGGCGGGACCGCTCGGGGTCGTGACCCCGCTCGACGGTCGACTCGGACGAGACTTCTTCGTGGTGCCGGAAGACCGTTCCGCCGGGACGATTGGCGCGTCCGAGGGCGATGTCGTGGTGGCAAGAATCACGGTCTACCCCACGCGCAGCAGTGCGGCTGTGGTTACGCTCGAAAGGCGCCTTGGCACCGCGGACGAGCTTGACGTCAACGTGGAGTCGGTCATCGCCTCCTTCGGACTCGCTACGGAGTTCTCGCCGGCAGTTCTCGAACAAGCGGAGACGATCGTGCCCGACGCAGGTGAGGCGCTTGCCCAAGACCCATCCCGACGAGACCTGCGAGACCTCCTCTGCATGACCGTTGACCCTGTGGACGCGCGTGACTTCGATGACGCCGTCGGGGCGTCTCGTCTGGTCGAAGGTGGCTACGAGCTGTGGGTGCACATCGCCGACGTGACCCACTACGTGGGCTGGGATACGCCCATAGACAGCGAGGCCAAGCGTCGCACCTGCTCTGTCTACCTCGTGGACCGGGTGCTCCCCATGTTGCCGGAGCGGCTGTGCAATGACGTCTGCTCGCTGCGGCCCGGCGAGGATCGTCTGGCTATGAGCGTGCGCATGACGCTCTCTGATAGCGGGAAGCTCATCTCGGCCAAGGCGATGAACTCGGTAATCAGATCGTGCGCACGCCTTTCGTACGATCAGGTCGATGCGCTGTTCGAGGGTTACACGAGCGCCGCATCGCTTCCCTGCGAGGACGGCGCCAACGCCGCAGTGGCCGAGTCGCTCCTCGCGCTTGACGAGATTCGCGCCCTACGCGAACGGGTTCGTCACGACCGTGGCGCCATCGATTTCCAGACCGTCGAGGCCAAGGTGATTCTTGATGCCGACGGGCGCCCCACGGGCGTGAGCGTTCGACGTCGAACGCGTGCAACCGGCCTCATCGAGGAGGCGATGATTCTGGCCAACGAATGCGTGGCTCACATGCTCGCCACGGCAAACGTGGAGACCGCTTATCGCGTGCACGAGCGGCCTGCGCCCGAAGACCTGCGCCAGACCGTGCAGCCCCTTCGTGAGCTTGGGCTTCTTGAAGGCGGTGCGACCAGCCGCCTCGTGGCTGGCGAGCCCTCCGCCCTACAGGACGTCCTCGCCGCCGCGCGTGGTGGAGCGGGTGAGTATCTTTCTAATGCACTGCTGCTCAGGGCCCAGAAGCGGGCAATCTATCAACCGCGCAACAGCGGACACTACGCCCTTGGGGCACAGGCCTACTGCCACTTTACCTCGCCCATTCGTCGCTATCCCGACGACCTCGTCCATCGTGCGCTCAAGGCACATCTTGCGGGAAAGGATGGAGGCGCCGCGATGGCCGCCGTCACGAGGCGTCTTCCCCAGCTCTGCCACGACGCATCTTCGATGGAGCGCACGGCCGACGCGGCGTCGCGCGCCTCTCAGGACATCAAGATGGCAGAGCTCTTCTCGACGAGGGTGGGTCAGTGCTATGCGGGTGTCGTCACTGGCTGCGAGAGGTTCGGCCTCTTCGTCATGCTCGACGACAGCTGTGCCGAGGGGCTGCTCCCCGTTCGTGCGCTGGGCGAGCGGTGGCTCGCATACGACGATGCGCGCATGACCCTTACCGAGGAGTCGACGGGAAAGACATGGCGTCTCGGCCAGCGGGTCGTGGTGGAGGTGGCGAGCGTTGACGTGCCGCGCGGACGGATTGAGTTCCGCCTGCACGAGGACGTATGACTGCATGACGCCCCTCGCATGGGGGATAATGAACCACACGCAAGCACGAGCGCGGCGCAGGCCGCGATGGGAGGAACATGGATCGTACCAGCATGACCGATGAGCTCGAGCGCGCCGAGGGCATGATCGTCCAAGGTCAGGACGAGGCCGCTCGTGACCTTCTCGCGAGGCTCGCCGAGGATGTCGAGGAGTACGTGGACAAGAACTGCGCGCCCACCGAGGACGTCCAGTGGTTCAGCTTCCCCACGCTCTTCGAGCGCCTTGCCTATCGTCGGGTGGAGCATGACCCTCGCGAGCTGCATGACGCAGGCGAGCCCTTCGATCGCCTCTATGCCGACCTCGCGCTCGCCTGCGTGCGCACGAGCGACTACTCGGCTGCGTCCGAGGCCCTCAAGAGTGCGGTGCGCTGGAACCCCATGGGCTGTGGCTATCGCCTTGACCTTGCGGATCTCTTCAAGGTAGAGGGCAACATGCAGGAATACCTGGCACTCACCTACAGCGTTTTCGAGAGGGCGAGCGAGGCCCGTCACCTCGTTCGAGCCTTCGTAAACTTCGCGGGATGGTTTGAGGTTTCCGAGAAGCCCCGTGCTGCGGCGGCGGCCCTGCGAGCCGCAAGACGTCTGGGTGTGAGCGATTCCGCGCTCACGGCAGCGCTCGACCAGGCGGCTGGTTCCGAGCGCGACCCCGATGGCGTGACCGACGAGGAGACCACGCGGATTCTTGCCGAGGAGGGCCTTCCCGATGGGGCCAATGCCGATGTGGCAATCTGTCTCCTCATGTGTGCGACCGACGCGGCCGCTGCCGGCGACCGGTTCGTGGCCACCGAGCTCACCGTACGTGCGCGCGACCTCGTGGGAGAAGACGCGGCGATGACGCTCGTCGAGCTCATCCGCCAGACGGAGGCTGAGGAGGGTGGTGACACCTGTGGCAGATAGGCAGGTGCGTCCAGGCAAGAAGACCATCTCTCGCAACCGCGTTGCCAACCACGAGTACTTCATCGACGAGACCTTCGAGGCGGGTGTCGAGCTCACGGGCACCGAGGTCAAGAGCATTCGCGAGCGCGCATGCCAAATCACGGACGCCTTCGTTCTCGTGAGGGGCGGCGAGGCCTGGCTTCACGGCGTTCACATTCACCCCTACTCCAACGGAGGCGTCTGGAACGTTGACCCGGACCGCAAGAGGCGACTCCTCCTGCATCGCCAGCAGGTTGACTACCTCGACGGCAAGCTGCGCCTGAAGGGCATGGCCATCATTCCGCTCGAGATGTACTTCGACGAGCACAACCGTGTGAAGCTCTGCATAGGGCTCGCCCGCGGCAAGAAGCTCTATGACAAGCGAGATGATATGGCCCGTCGTGACGTGGATCGCGAGATTCAGCGTGCGCTCAAGGACCGTAGCCACTAGGAAAGGTGCTTCTCCACGACCGTGAAAAACGAACGTGGGGCTAAGAGAAATTGATATACTGCATGTGGCATTACGATTGGCGACGGGTGACAAGGAAGGATACGGATGGACGCGACGGCGCTCTTTAGGTTTACGAGTGGGCTCTACGTGGTTTCGTCAGACGCCGATGGCGAGGTGGGCGCTTGCATCATCAACACCGGCCTGCAGCTCACGAGCAATCCGCTGCAGGTAGAGGTCGTGGTCAACAAGCAAAACCACACCGAGCAGGTCATCGAGAAGGCCGGTCACTTTGCCCTCACGGTCATCACCGAGAAGGCCGACATGCTCTACATTGGCCGCTTTGGCTTCAAGACCTCCGCCACCTGCGACAAGTTCGAGGGGATAGAGACCAAGCGCACCGCGCTCGGCGATCCGTACACTCCCGCGTGCGCGGCTGCGGTCGTTGCCTGCGATGTGGTGAAGTCGCTCGACGTTGGGACGCACGTGATCTTCGTGGGCGAGCTCAGAGATGCGGAGCCGCTCTCAAGCGACGAGCCGATGACGTACAAGTACTACCACTCGGTGCTCAGGGGCAAGACACCCCCAAAGGCTTCGAGCTACGTGGGATAGGCATAAATGGCATTTGGAGGAATCCCGCAAAGGCGGGTCCATATAAGAGAAAGGAAATTCTGCCATGGCTGACGAGAAGAAGACCTACAAGTTCGTGTGCACCGTCTGTGGCTATGAGGTCGAGGTTGATACCCCCGAGCTTCCCGACGACTACGTCTGCCCCGTCTGTGGCGTGGGCCCCGACATGTTCGAGAAGGCCGAGGACTAGAGCTACCACATAGGCGCAAGGCCGGCGGCGCGGGACCAAAGGGTCCCGCGCCGCACCTGTCTCACGAGGGCATGAAACGATGCGGGCGGGGCTAACGACACGGTCTGGGGCTGTATGGCGTGTGCGTGGTCATCGGACTGGCCGTATGGGCATGGGTCTGCGTGCTTGGAATCGTGGCCCTCGGCCTTGCCGTCGGGCGGAGTCATGCGTCCCGCGAGTCGTATGGTGCCTCCGGAGCCTGTGATGAACCCATATCCGCATGACGTCCGTGTGACGTTTCCTCAAAGAGGCTGCCTTTCGAGCTAGAGTGTCTTCTCGGACGGTCGGAGCGGGGCGCTTTGGAGTGACTCAGATGTCTGAGATGGGTTTAGAGCAGGAGCTTGAGAAAAATCACATGGAGGTGCCTTGGCACGACTACGCCTCGGATCCCGAGGAGAACGTGGTCATCACCGACGCACCTCTCGCGGAGCGGGCTTCGGTGGTGGGTCGCGTGGGCATTATGCTCCTCGCCTGCGGCACGGGCGCATGGCGCGTGCGCAGCTCGATGAACATGCTGAGCAAGAGCCTCGGCATGAGCTGTTCCGCGAACATCGGTCTCATGACGATTGACTACACCTGTTTCGATGGCGATGACAGCTTCACCCGCTCGCTCTGTCTCACCACGACGGGCGTCAACACCTCCAGGCTGAGCCGTCTCGAGCGTTTTGTCTTCGCGTTTGACGAGAAGGGCTCCAGGCAGACGGGCGAGGAGATTCACTCCTCGCTTGATGACATCGAGTGCACTCACGGCCTCTACTCGCCCCTTTTGCTCGGTCTCGCCTCGGCCATTGCCTGTGGTGCGTTCACGTTTCTGCTCGGCGGCGGGCTGCCTGAGATGCTCCTGGCGTTTTTTGGCGCAGGCGTGGGCAATGCGGTACGAAGCTGGCTTGGCAAGCAGCGCTACACGCTCTTCATGTGTGTTGCGGTTTCGGTGGCGGCGGCCTGCCTCACCTATACGGTGCTCCTTAGGTTTGCCTGCGCCTTCATGGGACTCTCCGATATCCATGAGTCGGGCTACATATGCTCCATGCTCTTCGTGATTCCCGGCTTTCCGTTTATCACGAGTGGCATCGACCTCGCAAAGCTTGATATGCGCTCAGGTATTGAGCGGCTCACGTACGCGATTGTCATCGTTGCCGTGGCCACGCTCACCGCATGGGGGACGGCGCTGGCCTTCGGCCTCCAGCCAGGTGACTTTCCGGCGCTCGGGCTCGATGCGACCACCGTTCTGCTCCTCAGGCTCCTCGCGAGCTTCTTTGGCGTCTTCGGCTTCTCGATGATGTTCAACAGTCCCTTTCGGCTCGCCGCATATGCCGGGCTTGTGGGCGCGTTGGGCAACACGCTGCGGCTCGAGCTCGTGAGCTTTGCGGTGTGCCCTCCCGCCGTAGCGGCATTTCTCGGTGCGCTGGTTGCCGGGCTGCTGGCGTCGCTCATGAAGGATCACGTGAGCTATCCGCGCATCGCCGTCACGGTGCCCTCCATCGTGATCATGGTGCCTGGCCTCTACTTCTACAAGGCCGTCTACAACCTTGGCACCATGTCGCTCAGCGAGTCCGCCAACCTGCTTGCCGCCGCGGGGCTTATCGTGGCGGCGCTCCCCCTCGGCCTCATCTGTGCTCGCGTCCTCACCGACAGGACGTTTCGCCGCTGCACGTAGCGTGCATTGCCCCAAACTGGGTATACTGTCCCTGTCGATGAAAGCGTCGGCACGAACATTGACAACTCGCATGGTGGCAGCGTCCCCATCCCATCTCGTGGGGGTGACTGGTTTCGACAGGGTGAGTCTGAGGTGGGCAGCAGGTCGTGGTCTCCTCGCCACGTTAAACAGGGGTACCGTCAAATTGAATTGACGACAACACTTCTTTTGAGCCTCAGATGGCTCTCGCTGCTTAGTCTTAACTAACCAGCGCGTCAAACCGGGATGTTCTCCCGTTCCCGGGGCGGCGTCATTCTAGGGAGATGCACGTACGGACGTAGCCGGTATGCCGCACGCCAAGACTGAACCGACTGGGACGACAACCGCGGGTTTCCAGGTGCTTGTCGTTCGAGACTTAACTGGAGACTAAGCCTGTAGACACCTTCCAGGGGTTTGCTTTGGACCGGAGTTCGATTCTCCGCACCTCCACCAAAAGTTAATTGGACGAACTTGCCCGGCGGATACCGCGTTGCCGCGGTACGCGGGGGATTCGTCCTGTCGGCGCGGCTGCCGGAAGCGCGGCCGCGCCGACATGCGAGTCATTAGATGCATTAGGCATACCAAAATTGCTGAGATGCCCTCCCATACGGGAGGGCATCTCTCTTCGTGACAAGAACAGGGATGGCCCCTCCCCTGCCACGGTAGCACCGGGAGCAAGCACCTCTTCCCGCTCCCGGACGCCTCTCCTCCGCCCGCGTCGCCGCGCCACGCCCGCAAGGACGCGCCGTGGGCGGAGGAGGGACTTGCAACCACGGCAGGGGAGGGGCCAAAGGGGCCCCACGTTCTAGGGAGTCAACATGAGCGAGGTCGCAACCAATGGTCTGCCGGCAGAATCGAAACCCGTAAAGGACATGACGGAACAAGAGGTTACTGCCGAGGGCAAGCATCTTGTCCAGAGCTACCTCGACAGACGCGGCTATGTCGTGCTCGATACCGAATGGGACAGCGGTGACGGAGACTGCGTCGACATCGTCGCGGAGGACGAGGGTACCGCCGTTCTGGTCGAGGTCGAATCGAACCTTGCGCTTGGAGATGATGCCGAAGCGATGCCCGAGCTGCGCATCAACGAAGAACGCCAGAAGAGCCTTCGCCATCTCGGCCTCCGCTGGCTTGCCGCGCATCCCGAACAGGATGCAGTGCGCTTCGACGTCATTGCAGTCAACATCGTGGGAGAGCGGTGCGCGCGACTTCGCCACCTCGTCGGCGCATGGTCTTGGTCTGAGGACTAGCGCACGTACAAGGGCGATAGAAAAGCGCTCACAGCAAAAAAACGACCACTCACAGAAACGTGAGTGGTCGTTTTTTTAGCCGCCACGGCCACAGCCAAGCCCTCCCGCGGCCGCTCGCAAGCCGGGCAGGCACACCTAGCGCCTGTCTTGCGAGAGACCCCATCTTGACGCAGGTCTCCTCAGGGATGGGCGTGTCTCCTATGACGTCTGCCTAGCCTGAGGGTGCGTTGCCGCGGCATCAGCCGAAGAGTAGTAGGTCCCCCAGACGTCATCGGTATTCGTCAGGGCCGTGATTCCACCGGCCTGCGTGATGTCGAAGGTGCGTCCGGCAAATCGCACGAATGCGTCCGAGACGGTGCACTCTAGGTCGGAGCCGGTTCTGCCGCCCATGGTCCCGTCGCTCTTGGTGTCCTTGCAGTCGACGAGCGTCGTGGTGCCGGACTCATGAAAGTATAGCGTCGCGACAGAGCCGTCGTCGCCCTTCCAATAGAAGGCCTTGCCTTCTAAGGCTGCGTTCTGGTCCGCGTCGCCCGTAGTCGCTTCGGTGCCAGAACTGGCTGCCGACGCGCTTGCGTCCGACGCCCTGGCACGAGCAAACCACCCGATGGCGAGTGCCACCAAAACGACGGCGACAGCACCAAGTATGATTCTCTTTTTGTACATAGAAATCTCCTCTCGACGTCACAATCATACCTTGTCCGTTGGCCGGCCCTCGTCGTGGTGTCTCAGGTGCTGACTCTGGCATGTGAGTTAGATACATAATATATATTGTAATATTCTTACATTAATTATATTATATACATAACGGGTAACCTCCAATGTGCCCGAAGACGGAAAGGAAAGACAGATGAACGTAAGCGCAGTAAGTAATCACGAAGACGGGAACGATTGTGATGGGGAAGAAGGGCGATGAGCGCCACAAATGGGAGTTTCGTCACCTGTATGCTTTGCCGTGACTGCCAGCGAGACTGCAAGCAGGCCTATTGGGCCGTCGTGATCAGCTGCGCACGCTACCTCCGGATCCAACAGCAAGCGGACTCGACCCCTCCACGGGTCTTGACGGAAAGGAATGAAGAAACATGGGCAACATCATCACGTTCTGTAACCAGAAGGGCGGGGTAGCCAAGTCGACAACTGCGGAGGCCTTCGCATCCATCCTCACGTCAGCAGGTGCAAGGATCCTCATGGTCGACATGGACGAGCAGCCCGGAAACATGTCGCTACACGTCGGTGCCGACAAGTCACTGCCCGGGACCTTCGAGTTGCTTGACTGGCGCGGCAAGGCGCCCTCCTCAGGTCACGTTACGGAGTGCATTCAAGACGTCATGCCCTTCGGTGCCATCATCGCCGCGGATATCGACCTTGGCGACAAGGACGCCGGACTTTTGGCGCGGATGTCCCCGAACACCGTCCTACAGAAGTGTCTGATGACGGTGCGAGACGAATGGGACTGGATCATCGTTGACACGCCTCCCGCGCTAGGGGTCCGAACCAGAAACGCCATCTTCGCCGCCGACTACGTCATCGTACCCTGCAAAGCGGATGTGTCGGCGGTTGGTGGAATGCAGTCACTCCTCACGGCCGTGGAGGAGGCACAGTCAGACGCCACCCATCCGATTTCGGTGGCGGGCATAGCGGTGACCGACTTCGACCCCCAAACCCTCCTCGAAAGGGAGATGGATGGTGTCATACACACGATGGCAGAGGGTTTCGGCGTCCCCGTCTTCGAATGCCACGTGAGGCATACGGTCCGGGCGAAAGAGGCACAGCGGCACGCGGAGCCACTCGTAACCTACGCCGCCGATTCTACGGCTGCCGCGGACTACCTGGGGCTCGTCGAGGAATTTCTCAACGAGGTCGGAGATTATACAATAAATGCGTAATGCACATTATGTGGCTAAAGGATGGTGGTAGCATGATGCCAAGACGTGACCCCGTCAAGGAGATGATGGGGGCTCGCCTATATGCCCATCCCGACAGGGGAGGGCGTGGCGATGGGACAGGAGGGGGACGGTACCGTGTCGACGGACGGTAAGAAAATGATGTTCGTGGTGCCGGAGGACCTCCGGACCGCGCTTCGCCTGCGCAAGGCGAAGACGGACAAGGACATGAACGACATCGTCGTGGAGACGCTCGAGCGCGAGCTTGCCAGTGAGCTCAGGTCAATCCGGGACGAACGGGAAGAGCGGTAGCCTGACAGAGGGCGGAAATGGACGTTATCAACTTCATGAGGTCCAACCGTGACTACTTCGAGGACTTCGTGACGAGAAGCACCTATCACTCGAACGCCATCGAGGGTTCCACCCTCACGCGGGGCGAGACCTATGCACTCCTCTGGAACGACAACTCGATGACCGTGAAGACAACACCAAGGGAGTTCTACGAGGCGGTGAACCACAAGGCCGCCTTTGCCTTGGCTTGTGGCGGTCTCGAAGAACCGCTCTCGGAGAGGCTCATCAAGGATATCAACCGCGCTATCAACAAGGACATCAACGACTACGCTGGGTACCGTACCGTCGGCGTCGTCATCCTTGGTATGGACTACGTGCCTCCGGAGGCCAACCAGGTCCCACAGCTCATGATGCAGATAGTGCATCGGTACCAGCACGACGAGCGTGACCCGTTCGAGCGCGAGGCAGACTTCCACATCCACTTCGAGCACGTCCACCCCTTTGGTGACGGCAACGGGAGGACCGGGAGGATCCTCATCAACCGCGGCCTCCTGCGGGACGGCATCGCGCCTGCGGTCGTGTCCGTCGACGACAAGGCGCAGTACATCGAGCTCATCGATGGCTGGGACACGAGCGGCCTCGCCGCCATGCTCCGCGAGCTATCCGAAGCGGAGGCCGAGCGCATCGAGATTTTCCGCCAACCTAGGGAGCAGGAGAGGGTGCCTCGCCGGCACGAGGAGGTCCGGGGGGACTGCGAGAGGACGGCGGAAGGCGCCAGAGCAGGCGCTGGGGTGGGGGATCCGTCAGTCATCCCCTCATCGAGTGTCACATTCGCGCAGCTCGCCGAGGCCGATGCGAAACAGCCGAGGGTCAAGAATGAGGAGGCTCGGGGGGGGACGGCGAGAGGGAACGGACGGGGGCGATAGAGCGCGGTCGGAGCCCCTCCATTCCGTGGCAACCAGGAGCGGCCCCCGCCTTTCCAGGCGGGGGCCGCTCCGTCTTTTCCGGTCCGAGTTTCCGACCCCGTCGCGGCCGGGGGCCTTGGAGCCCCTCTTCGCGCCGCCGTCGAAAACCCTGTGTGAGCCACACGCGAGAGCAAAGAGCCCACCAGAAATAAGGAGTAACATCTGGTGTTAGCAAGTATCGTGCTTTGTCCGACAAATCTGCGATTTGCCGTCCAAAGCACCGCTCCCCGCGGCTTCGCCACGGAGCGCGACTTGGTCGGCTGCCGGCAGCCGACAAACCTGGCTGAGTCTCCTCAGTCAGGTAGGAAGAGCCTCCTCGTTGCGCCTTCGGCGCGGACGAGGCGCGGGGGAGACCCCGCGACCCCTGAGGGACGACCACTCCACATGGTCGTCGGCAGGGCACGGAAAGGAAGGGGCGACAAATGTCCCGAACCAGAAAGCTGGACGTCCGCGTAGGCGAGGCGGAATACGCCGCCGTTCATGCGGCGGCGAACGCGCTCGGCATGACGCCGTCGGCATACGTTCGCATGTGCATCGGTGCCGTCCGCAGATATGGGGGCAGCGGGGGTGACGAACCCATACTCATGCTCGATCCCCTGACCTGGACGCAGATTCTGCGCGAGGCGAACCACTGGGGAGCGAATTACAACCAGGGGGTGCACGCCCTCAACCGCATCGCAATGATTCTCCGCCAGGCGGGACCGTCGGCGCTGGACAGGGAGCGCTCGCGCGCGGGGCTTCTCCAGGACGCCAAGGTCGCGGCGAGGGAGCTTGCCATAGCCAGGGAGTCCATTGACCAGGTCGCGCAAAGCGCGGTCAAGGCGGCAGACAAGGCGCAGCTGGGGGTCCACCATGCCTGAGCTTAAGCCCATATCTGGACACGGGTCGGTGAAGCGACTCATCCACTACCTCACGCATGCCGACCCGAGGACGGGCGAGTCCAGGGCGCTCGAGAGGGGCTATATCAACTGCTCGGAACGGGACGCAGCCGGAAGACCGACCTGGACGCAGATGGATAGCACCCGCGCTGCATTCGGAAACGACGTCGCGTCGCGTGGCGGGAAGCGCGCTCGAACATTCGAGCACTTCGTCTTGTCCCCAGACCCGGCGGACTCGCCCACGGCGAAGGAGGTGCGTGACTTTGCCGTGGAATGGGCAGGGAGGCACTTCGGTAGCCATGAGGTCGCCGTCTACATTCACGACGACAATGCGAGCAAAATAATGCACGCGCACGTCGTCGTGAATAACACAGACCTCGAGACGGGACGAAGACTCGCCCCCAAGCTTACACCATCTTTCGAGCGAAGCATCTGGAGGGACGTCGAAACGATGGCGAGGGGACGGGGGTGGCGGAGCTTCCTGCCGTCAGACCAAGCGCAGAAGGACGAGCCCACCGCCCGCAAGCTGAGACCGCTCGAGAAGGACGATAGCGGGCTGTGGCGGGGTGCCATGGAGAAGGAGGCGATCAGGGAGCGGAGAAACGCGAGGAACTTGAGGGACGTTGCAGTCAAGGGCATAGACGAAAGCGGGCGCTGGTCCTGGGTAGAGGACGTGAGGGGGCGAATCGCGGTCGCTCGCGCCCTCTCGCGGACCGAAGTCGAATTCTTGAGGGAATGCGACGCGCTGGGCCTGGACGTATCGGAGAACGCCGCCCACGACTACACATACACGCATCCCTCCGCAGCGACGCGGCGCGTGACCGGTAAGCACCTCGGATCAGACTGGACGCGAGCCGCCATCGGAAGGCGGATGGCATACGACTCGGCCCGCCGGTGGCCGGTTCCAGACCTAGCGACGAGGCGAGCGGTCGAGAGGGCGGTCAACGCCTTGGGCGTAAGGGAAGTGGGCGTGGCCATGGTTGGAGTGGCGCGTGCCGATGCAGGCGTGTCGGCCAGGGCCGTGGCGGAGATGCTCGAGGTGCAGGCACGCGAGGACATCCGAAGCCTCGAGGACTATCGGGACGCGCGAGGGCGCGGGGCGGACGAGGCCTCACTCCGACGGGCCGAGGGCGTGGCGCGAGCCATCAACGCCGTGCCGGCCGGAAGGCCGCGCTCGGCGGGACAGAGGACCCCTTACGCGGAAAGGCTGGCTATGGAGAGGGAGAAAACAAGAGCCGTCGAGGCGACGGGAGGGCTGTCACAGGCCAACACAGGCGGGGGGACAACGACGGAGGAGCATGACAGAGCGGAGAGGGGAACTGAGCGATGAACATCGTGGTGAGGTACGCAAATGGCATGGTGGAAGAGTTCGACACGAACACCCTCACGTCGCCAGATCCCTTCAGGCGATCGGTGCGGGACTGCCAGGCCAACATCTGTACGGACGTTCAGGTGAGGCTGGACCTCCTCGAGGCGGAGGGCCTCCGTGTCGACGTGTACTGGTATGACACCCTTGCGGACCGGCTCACACGACGTGTGCGACTCAACCCGGACGGGACGTCTGTGGAGGTGGACGGCGACGGGGCGGGGACGGGGCTCGTGACGGACGTCCTCAACCGACAGCTCGCCGGGGTGCTCTACGTCGTCGACAGGACGGAGCTCGAGGATATAGACGAGGTCGAGATCGACGGAAAGGTGGCGCTGAGAAAGGTCGCGGGAGGGCTCGTGGATCAGATCCTCTTTGATAAGTGCGTGGCCTGCTACATGGGCAAGCATACGGATGACTCGATGGTCGACCTGATTCAGCAGCTTCACGAGCGCGTGAGGGCGGCACACCAGGACTGGGACGACGGGGAGATCGCCGCATCCTATGGGATCGGACTCGGGACCTATCTGCGCTTCTGCGGTGCAAAAGCCGCCCTCGATGAGCTGGAGTCGCATCACGCGGAGGGCGAGGAGCGTCTGACCCGCGCTTGCGTGGCTGCGATGGCGGAGGACCCGTCGGTGGCCCCGGTCGGCGTCGCGGGGCTGACGGGGGCAAGCCTACCCGAGGTGATGCGCGTATGGGAGCGAGCGCGAAACCAGGCGGACGATGAGGACGGCCAGGCTCTCGCGCCGGTGAAGGAGGATAGGATAGATCCACTTTTCCTGGACGAGCAGATTGGCCAGGACGACCGCTGATGCATATGTTATAGATTAGTTATATAATGTACATTAATCAGGTTAACTCCACTGACGACCTGGACCACGGAAGGAGCGGCAATGAAAACGGCGGAATGGGATCGCAAGAGGAACCTGCTCGGCAGCTACGCACGGACCCTGGACGATGGTGAGGTTCCCATGACGTGCCTTTGGCTCGGTGAGCATGACATGACCCCGGACGAGTGCGCCTGGCTCGCGGACACCGTGGCCAGGAGCGTCCAGCTCGTCCTGATGGCTGACGCACAGATGATGAGGTATCCCGAATGAGCACGAACAGGACAGGGATGACGGACGAGAGCGAAGGGAAGACGACCATGGGCGCTGACGAGACCGAGAAGAAGGAACCAGAGGGGACCACCCAGGAGACCAAGGGCACGGCCAAGCAGCCACGGCATCGGCGCATGGCCGTCATCGGCGGCATCGCCGCGCTTGCCGTCGTGTGCGGCCTGGGCGTCGCGTTCGCGAGCGGTGCGCTCTCCCCCACCGCACAGGTCGCCACCGACGACGGGTCCTCGTCCGCGACAGTCGCCCAGGCGTCCGACGAGGACGAGGCCCTCTCCCCGACCGACGTGGCAGCGCTTGCGGGCACGCTCTCCTTTGACGGCAAGGACGTGTCCGTCGGCGAGGCCGACGTGCGGGTCGAGGTCGTAGGCGGACGGGTGATGGTCACGCAGACCTCCTCCGACGACGCCGCCACCATGGTTGACGCGACCGCCCGGAGGAGCGCCGCGCTCGCCACGGCACTCGCCGACCAGAAGGTCGCCACCGCCGACGCGGGCTCTGGCACCAGCAGCAGCGGTGGTTCCTCCACAGGCGACGCCGTCACGGCCGATTCCGGAGCAAGTGCCAGCGACGCGGGGACCAGCGCCAGCACAGCCCCGGCGGGCGCCACGGTCACGGACGTGACGTGGGTGACCACCGACCCGACCGGGACCGTGGTGGTCGCGGTCTCCAACGCGCCCGAGACGGCACCGACCACCGGCACCACGGCCGAGGTCGTGAACGGCAGCGCAGGGCACGACATGACCGATGCGGCCTACGCCGCGATCGGCGGGACGGGCTCGGGCATGGATCAGAAGGGCGGAAGCGCCGTCACGGATCCCACGACCGGACAGGCGATCGTACCGGGCGCGACCACGACCACTCCCGCCCAGGAGCCGACCGAGCAGACGACCGACGCGGGCAGCTCGGCCGGCACTACCGGCACCACGACCTCGTCCTCGGGGGCAACGGGCTCAGGGGCGACCTCTGGCGGTTCCACCACGAGCTCCGGCACGACCAGCTCCGGGTCCTCCACGGCGTCCTCGGGCCACTGGGTGACTGTCACCGACTCCGCGGCCTACGACGAGCCCACGTACGGGCAGCAGTGGGTCCAGGACTCTGCGGCATACGACGATCAGGTTTACCAGTACACTCAGTACACCTTCAAGGATAGTTCTGGAAGTGTCACATATATCTGTACGAACAGTGATGATGCTTTTGATTATCAGATGTCAACAGGCCTTAGTTACAAAGATCAAGATATCTACAAGACCGTCCACCACGACGCCACCGGTCACTACGAGACCGTGCAGACCGGTACCGTCCACCATGACGCGGTGACGCACCAGGAGTGGGTCGCGAACTAGGCGAGGAACGGACGCACGGCGAGTCCGTTAACAGGGGTTATATGACGCAGGGGATCGACGCCGCCGCCGCGGCCGACCCCCTGCGTCATACGAAGGCGATGCCTACTCGCTGCGCGGCTCGGCGGGGTGGGGGGATGGGTCCCTTGAGGGATCGTTGTCGGCGGTCGATACGCGGTCGCAATCTGCTCGGACGCTCGAGTGCTCCGACATGTCCGCCAGATGGCGTGCCTCCCTCCAGGCGTCGGCTTCTGATTTGATGGCATGTGCGATTTCGCCGAACTTGATGGTTTTTGGCTCGAAGCTGAGGCTGCCGTCCATCTCCCTTGTGCCTATGGAGACGTAGCATTCGTGATCGACGGGCATTCTGACCAGAACGGTCTCGGAAGCTGACTTAAGACTTCGTATCTGCTTTCCTCTGACGAGGAAAGATGCGGACGCAAAGTCGCCCTCGCCGACCGTTCGACCGCTGATCAGGGTGCCTTTTGGCACAGCCACTCTCCAGGCGGGTCTCTCTGGGGTCGAGGAGATTGCTTCATGAACGAACTTCATGCTGATGGCAAATGCGTCCCACTTTGTCCTCCCCGCCGCCTCGCCATTGGACGGCACTTGCGGTACGTCTGACATATTGACGCTCCTATCTCTCAATGCAAGAGGGCCCCTCCAAAGGGAAGGGCCCATGGTAGATGGAGGGCGACGGCTAGTTGCTGGAGCGCCTACGTGCTCGCCAGCCGCCGAACACCGCAATCGCGCCTAGAACGACCACAAGAAGGGCTGGAGTTCCGGCGTCGCCTGTGGTGGGCAGGTTGCCGGTAGGTGTGCCCGTGGGTGTCGTGGCAACATGGACGGTCTGCCCCTCGTCGGTGATGTCGGCATGCGTGGCCACGGTCTTGCCGTCATGGCTCAGGTCCTCGAACGCGACGACGGACTTGCCGGAGAGCTCGCTTGCGTCGAAGGTGAAGTCGAGCGAAACCTCGCCGGATGACTTCTCGGCGGTGAAGGTCGTCGTCGCGGTGACGTCGGTGCCGTCGGCACCCTTGACGGTGCCCGCATCGGTGCCGTCTGCGTTCCTGACGTGGAGCGTGCCGGTGACGGTGTACTCGGTGCCGACGACGAGGTTCTCGTAGGCGACGACGTCCGTGATTGTCTGCGCCTTTGC
>Ga0268356_11326_pt1 | contig 24286 bp, 27 predicted proteins | sample BioMet10_FD_194415 | JGI IMG/M metagenome (GOLD analysis project Ga0268356, IMG submission 194415) | Sewage microbial communities from Oakland, California, United States - Biofuel 10 (PacBio Assembly) | ecosystem: Engineered > Wastewater > Sewage > Unclassified | place: USA: California | collected...
ACTATTCTGGTGAGAACAAGCATATTATTGTGCGTGAAAAAGTGGCTAAGGACATAGTGCGGATCGAAGTCCAGGACTTTGGGGAAGGCATTGATGAAAAGAACCTTTCAAAGGTTTGGGACCGTTATTATAAGATTGATAAGGAACATGTCCGTGTATCGAATGGTTCCGGCATTGGACTGTCATTATGCCATGAGATTCTTGAGATGCATCATGCCAAGTACGGTGTTGAAAGCCAGGTAGGAAAGGGCAGTACCTTCTGGTTTGAGTTCCCAATTGTAAAGTAAAGCATATCAGCTATCTGATATGCTTTTTTGTCACATTGATGTCAGGGAACTGCTTCTGCAGTTCAGGAATCCTTGTTTTCTGTTCTGGACGCAGGAAGAGATATGCGGTGCCGCTTCTGCCGGCACGTGCAGTCCTGCCAAAGCGGTGGATCAAATCATCCAGTGAATCCGGCATATCATAGCAGATCACTATACCTACTGCAGGAACATCCAAGCCGCGGGAAGCGACATCTGTTGCCGTCAGTATCTGCAGCTGATGTTCTCTGAACTGCTGCATGATCCATTTCCGTTTCTTTGGATCCATTTCACTATGGATCGTCTGGCTGTCAAAGCCATGCTCCTGCAGATGGGCAGAGACAAAATCACTTGTCCGGCGCGTATTGCAGAAAAGAAGGACTTGGCTGGGAGTACTGCTTAACAGATTCTTGAGAAGATCCAGCTTCTGATTCTCATTGACCAGAAAGAATTCATACTTTGTATTCTGTGCCAGCAGGAGCTCTTCTTTGATCTGGCAGTGATAAGGATTGACCAGATACTTTTCAGACAGCTGTCTGATGGCATCGTTGTAAGTTGCGCTGAATAACATTGTCTGATGTTCCGGCAATGCTTCGATTACAGCAGCAGCGTCTTCGGCAAAGCCCATGGAAAGCATCACATCCGCTTCATCCAGGACACAGATCCGGCACATTTTCGGCTTGAAGGTATGTCTTCTCAGATGATCGCAGATGCGGGAAGGTGTTCCAATGACGATATCAGCTCCTTTGGCAAAAGAACGGACCTGAGCATTCATGTCTACACCGCCGGTCAGGACTGCAGTGCGCACACCTTCAATATTGGTCAGCAGACGGCGGATGCATTCAGCTGTCTGCAGGCACAGTTCTCGCGTCGGTGAAAGAATGACCGCCTGCGGGTAATGCTTTCCTTTTCCCTGACGTTCGATTCTTTCAAGAATAGGGATCAGATAGGCATACGTCTTGCCCGAACCGGTAGGTGCCCTGGGCAAAGATATCCAGTCCTTGACATGCATAAGGAATGCACTGCTTCTGTACTTCTGAGAGTTCCCTGACATTCTGGTCTGCCAGAGCTTTTTGAAGCTCTTCACTGAGATGTTCGATTTCATTGTTCATGCTTTGGACAGTAACACTTTTGAGCAAAGCTTTCAACTTTTAAAGAGAAATATGCTAGTATATCAGCTGTTGGAAGTGAGGATATCTATGAGCACACATTATGAATTCACACCAAGAGGTGTCTGTTCCCGGAAAATGAATTTCGAAATCAACGGTGATACGATTGAATCAATGAGCGTTGAAGGCGGATGCAACGGGAATTTAAAGGGCATCAGCGCTTTGGTAAAGGGGAAGAAGATCGAAGAAGTGATTGCTGCTCTGGAAGGAATTGAATGCGGTATGAAGCCGACATCCTGTCCTGATCAGATTGCCAGAGCCCTGAAACAATATCAGGCGCAGCAGTAAGCACTTCGGTGCTTTTTTCTTTTCCCTGGGCTGTGATTGTAAAAGATGCACAGAACTGATAAAATTGCGTTTAATGAAAGGTGGCTTTCATGTCAATTTATATAGAAAAACAAGTTTTAAAGCTAAAAAGTGAAGACGGCATCTGGCTTGATTTCAAGGACAATACATGGCTGTTCATTGTTAAGGATGAAGTATGGCAGCCTGAGGAGATCCAGCGTACAAAGCACGCAGATGTTACAATCACGTTTATACAGAAGGGAATCTCAGATGCTTTTCTATTAGAAGTATTTGACTGCATTGAAGTCAGTGACCTGCCTTTCAGCATCAAGGACGCGGATCAAGATGTGCTGGATTCTCTCAGAAACAGCAACAGATATCTCTATGAGGTTGTACTGCTGAATGAAAAGAACGAAGTATGTGCTGTCAGGGACGGTATGTTTGCCAAAGAGAACAGCAGTTTATTAAAGATGAAGCTGCTTGACCGTCTGGATGAGGATTTCAAAGCAGAGGATGCAGAAGCGTCTTATGCCAAGCTGGCAGCAAAGTATGAACCATATGAACTGGAAGAATTCGCTGTGTTTACACAGAAGAACTGAGGATAAGGAATGATTATTTTATTAATTGCACTGCTGGTGGCAGCAGATCAGATTTCAAAATACTTGGTGGCAGCCAATCTTGCCGGCAGGAACATTGAGATCATCCATAACTTTTTCTATATTACCTATGCTGAAAATACCGGCATGGCCTGGTCGCTTCTGAGCGGACAGCAGGCATTGTTCTGCCTTGCTGCTGCTGCAGCCATCGGCGTCATGATCTGGTATATGATCTATAAAGATCCGGGGAAATGGACGAGAGTTGCACTTGCTTTTATGATTGCCGGTGCTGCGGGCAACCTGATTGACCGTCTGCTGCTGGGACATGTCAGAGACTTCCTGCATTTTTATATTTTTTCTTATGATTTCCCGATATTTAATGTTGCGGACAGTGCCTTGACCATCGGAGTGATCCTGCTGATCATTGGCTCTTTCCTGGAAGAGAAAGCACATGAGTAAACAACAGTGGACGATTGAAGAAGATCTGAAGATGAGACTTGATAAGTATCTGAGTGAGAACTCAGATCTTTCACGTACAAGAGTCCAGGAACTTGCCAAGGCTGGAGAGATCTTTGTCAACGGAAAAGCAGCGAAGAGCTCTGCCAAGCTGAATCTCGGTGATGTCATAGAATGCGATGTGCCGGAAGATGAACCGATTGATGTCGAACCGGAAAATATTCCACTTGATATCTTATATGAAGATGAGGATATCATTGTCATCAATAAACCTAAAGGAATGGTCGTTCACCCGGCACCAGGAAATTATTCAGGTACGCTGGTGAATGCACTTCTGTATCATTGTAAAGATCTCAGCGGCATCAACGGCAAGATCCGTCCAGGCATCGTACATCGGATTGACAAGGATACAACAGGATGCATTGTTGCATGCAAGAATGACCTTGCCCATACTGCGATTGCTAAGCAGCTTGAGGATAAGACCTGCCACCGTGAATACCTTGCTGTTTGTCAATGGCGTCATTGATGCTGAAGCAGGCAAGATCAGTGCTCCCATCGGACGTGATCCACGTGACAGACAGCGCATGACGGTCACTGAAGAACACGGCAAGGACGCAGTTACGCATTTTATTGTAAAGGAGCGCTTTAAGAACAGCACGTTTATTGAATGTCGTCTGGAAACAGGAAGAACGCATCAGATTCGTGTTCATACGAAGTATATGAAGCACCCAATTATGGGTGATGTGAAGTATGGAGGAACCTGCCCGTATATGGATACCGAAGGACAGGTCCTGCATGCATATCAGCTGACGCTGGTCCATCCGCGGACCGGTCAGACGATGACATTTGAAGCACCTCTTCCTGAGTACTTCCAAAAGCTTCTTGAGATCCTGCGTGAGGACAGCAGACAATGAAACGGAAAAAGCCAGTGCTTTATGTCACCTTGACAGTCGGCCTTGTATGTCTTTTGGTCTATGTTGTGCAGCTGGTCAACGGTTACGCAGACAATACGGAAGGCATGATTCTGTTTGGTGCATATTACAAGCCGTTTATTTTGGCAGGAGAATACTGGCGTCTGCTGACGGTTGGCTTTGTCCATGCGAATATCTGGCATTTAATGATCAATTTGATGTCATTGTATGCATTAGGTTCAGCTCTTGAAATGAGCATGGGCAGATGGAAGTATCTGACTGTACTGCTGGGCTCAGTGATCGGCGGAAGTCTGTTCCTGTTTGCCGGACAGGGCAATACGATTGCAGTAGGTCTTTCAGCAGGCCTTTATGGTCTGATGTCTGCCTATGTGATCTTGATTGTAAGAGCCGGCGGAATGAAAGTGCCCAGGGTAAGAAATGCCTTATTAAGTACGATCATGATCAACCTGCTGATCAACTTCATGCCTGGTGTTTCATGGATTGCCCATTTAGGCGGCGCAGTTTCCGGTGCCCTGTTATGCGGCGCATTGTGTCTTGATGGAACGGAAGTGCAGAAGCGCATGAATTATGGTGCGGCAGCAATTGTCCTGGCATTCAGCTTAGGTTTCTTATCCTATCAGAATGCATATATTCCATCTGATCAGATTTACATTCTATCTGACTATCATATCTTGACAGCAGAGAAAAAATATCTTCCAATGTCTTATATCAATTCGATGGCACAGAAACTCGATGACATCTATGGATCATCAAGTATCTTAGAGGATGCAGTTCAGCAGAAGGAGGCATGAACATGGATCAGAGAACAGAAAACGTATTGAGCTGGGATGAATATTTTATGGGGCTGGCGCATCTATCTGCGCTTCGTTCTAAAGATCCAAGTACACAGGTCGGTGCAGCCATCGTTGATGAAAATCACCGGGTGGTCAGTGTCGGCTACAACGGCTTTCCACAGGGAGTCTCAGATGCGGAATTCCCATGGCAGCGTGAAGGCGGTGTCCTGGATTCTAAATATGCTTTCGTTGTCCATGCCGAACTGAACGCAATCCTGAACAGCCAGCGTTCTGTCAGAGGCTGTACGATCTATGTTTCTCTGTTTCCATGCAACGAATGTGCAAAGGCAATCATTCAGTCTGGCATCAAGCGGATTGTCTATGAATCAGATAAGTACAACGGCACGGATACCAACATCGCTTCCAAGCGGATGCTGAAAGCAGCCGGGGTGGAACTGGTGCGCATTGCCAATACAATTGAATTGAAAGTTGAAAAAGTACCAAATACATGTAAATAAAAAATGCGGAGAGCTGAATTATTTCAGTTTCTCCGTATTTTTAAAATGAAGCTTTGCTACTGAACCGAGCTTGTCCATGCCGTACTTCTTTACAAAGGAAGCAGCACAGGCATCAACTTTATCACCGGCACCTTTCTGGAACTTCATGTCCCATTCTTTTTCCATTTCATCCATTTTTGTTAAGAAAGCATAGCGGGCAATGACGGAAGCTGCGCCGACGGCAGGATACTTGTCTTCTGCCTTTGTTTCAAAGTGAATGCCTTTAACGATGAACGGCTCACCCTTCAGATAACGGTAGTAGCTGGTCTCAGGAGTGAACTGATCAATGATTTTGAAGGAAGGTACGTCATATTTCTTGGACAGATTTACGTATGCCTGGTTATGGAGCTTTGACTTGACCGCATTCATATTGTTGGCATCATGCACTGCATTGTATTTTTCATTGTCAACAATCAGCAGAGAATATGGGATCTTCTTCATGATCTGCGGCGCAATCTTCCTGATGTCAGTATCCGTCAGCTGCTTGGAGTCACGCACGCCTAACTCAGTCAATAAAGGCAAAGTCTCTTTTGTAATAATAGTTGCACAGACACAGACTGGTCCAAAGTAATCTCCCGTACCGACTTCATCAGAGCCTGCCTGCGGAAGACGGTTCTTGACAGTATTGTTTGTTTTCTTCGACTCTGCTGCCGACGGTGCATCTGTATCAATAAAAGGAGACGCATATACAGCAGCATCTTTGCCCTGGAAGACAGTTTTGCCAGATTGATAACATGTAATGACACAGTTCTCTGGACGCAGCTGCCATTTGGCATAGGCTGGAGGAGCAGTTTTGGTATCCTGCCATGCCTCATAGAGCCTGCTTTCCTGCGCTTCGTTGAGTTTCAAAGTATAGATATTTGTTGTATTCATAAGACTATTTTACCATGGCATTTGTATCTGAGGATGAATTTGGGTATCATTTTAACAGGAAAGTGTACGAGAATGTTTACTGTAGAAGAAAGCTGGATTCCAGTCATCAATGTCATTGTCGGTCTGATCTTCGTTCTGTGTTTTGTACGTGGATGGCGGCATGGCTTTGTCAGGATGATCATTTCCCTGATCGGCACGATTGCGTCTCTGTATGGCGCATGGGTGCTGGCACCGATTGTGCAGAAGCAGATAGAACTGTGGCCGAAGACCTGGACACCGATGAATGACAGCGTTCTTTCCGGGATGATCTATCCTGTATTCAATCAGATTGCCTGGTTCTTTCTGCTGTTCCTGATTTTCAAGCTGATCTTCTTTGTCCTGGATAAATATTTAAGCTGCTGCAGAAAGTACCAGTCTTCAAACAGATCATGGAGATCCTGGGCGGACTGATCGGCATCATCGAAGCTTTTATCTGGTGCATGATTCTTTCCTTGATCCTGTGCACGCCGCTATTTACAAATGGACAGGATGCCATCAACGAATCGATACTTTCGACGATACAGAATACACACAACACAATCATTACAACAGTGCTGAAGCCGATCTATGATACAGAAGATACATTGAAATTAATTACCGATGCGTCAAATGCCGCAAAGGAACAGCAGGATCTGATCAATTCATTGATGCAGAACAGCGGACAGTGAGGAAATATGAGCGTTGAAACAAGTCTTGAACTAAATGTCATTCTGGAGCAGGTTGAAAAATACTGCTCTTTTTCCATGGGAAAAGAAAAGGTGCAGAATACGGTGCCTTCCTTTGAAAAATTGATCATCCAGCGGGATCACAGTCTGATGAAGGAAGCATTGGAAGCTGTGGTCCATTATGGTGAAATGCCATTCGGCGGGATTACAGATATCCGCGAGATCTTGATCAATGCGGATAAGGGAAGGATTCTCAGCGGATCAGAATGTCTTTCTGAGATACGGCTGATCCAGGGCATCCAGGGCATTGTAAATTATGAGAAGACAATCAGTGAAGTAGAACATAAAAATCTGCAGGAACTGATTGATACTTTGACGGTACATCGTAAGACGGAGCAGTACCTGAGCCGCTGTCTGAATGAATATGGAGAAGTAACTGACAACGCATCAGCAGAGCTGCACGGCATCCGCTCAGCACTGCGCCATGCAGAAAGTGAGATTACAAGTGCTGCCAACCGCTTTGTGGCTTCACACGCAGATCAGGTCGTAGATTCGATTGTGACCTATCGTTCTGGACGAGCTGTGATCCTGGTGAAGGCGTCTGATAAGAATACCTTCGGCGGCATGGTCTATGGCGACAGTGCCTCTGGGCAGGCGTCCTATATTGAACCGGCATCCTTGATTGGACCAAACAACCGGCGGCAGGAATTGGCCGAAAAAGAAAAAGAAGAGATCCACCGCATCCTGAATGAATGTTCCAAGGAGATCAGAGCAGTTGCCAAGGAAGAAATTGCTAATCTTGATACATGTGCCATTCTCGATGCTGTCTTTGCTAAGGCGCTGTGGGGCAGGGAACATAATGCTTGTGCAGCTGTCCTGACCAATGAAAAAGAAATCTATTTTAAAAAAGCGAGACATCCGCTGATTGATCCGCAGAAGGTCGTAGCGAATGATTATCATTTGGCAAGTCCGCAGAAGGTCCTGCTGATCACTGGGCCGAATACCGGCGGCAAGACCGTATCATTGAAAGTTATCGGACTGTTTGTCTTGATGACTTACTGCGGGATGCCGGTCACCTGTGATGAAGCGGTGCTTCCATTCTTTGACCGTGTCTTTGCGGATATTGGTGATGATCAATCAGTCGTCAGTTCACTTTCTTCCTTCAGTGCGCATATTTCGAAGCAGGCTGAAGTCGCAAAGGAAGCGACGGCAGATTCTCTGGTGCTGCTCGATGAAGTTGGATCAGGGACGGATCCAAAAGAAGGCGAAGCACTGGCGATTGCCGTGCTGAATGAACTGCGCAAGTGCGGATGCATGACAATCTGCACGACACACTATGACCGCCTGAAGCTCTATGGCAAGCGCCACGCCGATGTCCTGCTGGCTAGTGTGCAGTTCGATATGGAAAAGCTGGTACCGACATATCGCTATGTAGAAGGATTGACGGGACAGTCTAATGCATTTGAAGTAGCTGAGAAGTATGGACTGCCTGATCCAATTATCAAATATGCCAGATTTTTGAAAGACCAGGCGAAGACAGAAGAAGATATTTGATCGACCGTCTGGAGAAACAGCTGAATGAAAATGAGCAGAAGCGTGAACATCTTGAAGAACTGACCGCTGAGAACCAAGAGATCTCAGCGAAACTGAAGAAGGAAAGAGCCAGCCTGGAAAAAGAAAGGGATGAGTTCCGTCAGAAAGCACAGGAGGAAGCGGATGCTTATTTGGAAAAAATCCATGCGGAGGCAGAAGAAGTCTTGAAAGATATCCGCTCCAGGCAGGAGAACGGCAGGTATCATGAGGCTTTAGAAGCGGCGTCCCGCTTGAATACGATGAATGTGCAGACCGCCAAGGAAGAAGATGCACCGCAGAATATTGCCTATAAAGTAGGTGATGCTGTTGAACTTAGGTCATCTTCGACTGTATGTCAGATCATTAAGATTGAAAAGAAAGAAATCACCATCCTGATCAACGGCCGTGAAATGCGTGTCAAGAAGAATCAGATACGTCCAAGCGTTCATGTCATACCAAAGGCAAAGCCTGAGATCACAGTCTCCGTCAAGGAGCAGAATATCTTTGCGGCAGTGCCATACGAAATCAATCTGATTGGCATGCATGTGGATGAAGCTATGGATCAGCTTGAGACTTACATGGATACAGTCAAGCTCCATGGCATGAAATCATTCCGCGTGATTCATGGAGATGGAACTGGTAAACTGAGAAAAGCAGTTCATGCAAAGCTCAGTACGGACAATGATGTCAAGTCTTTCCGGCTCGGCATGCCGAATGAGGGCGGGACTGGTGCGACGGTTGTCGACCTAAAATAAGGAAACTAATGGATCAAGAATATATCAAGGCAAAATTAAGAGAGCTGCCGCATCAGCCGGGAAGCTATCAGATGAAAGACAAGAATGGGACGATCATTTATGTAGGCAAGGCAAAAGACCTGCATAACCGGGTGAATTCCTATTTTGTCGGTTCTCATAACTTTAAGACACGAAAGCTTGTATCAAATATTGAGGATTTTGACTTCATTGTGACTGCTTCCGAAAAAGAAGCACTTGTATTAGAAATCAATCTGATCAAGAAGAACCGGCCAAAGTATAATATCCAGTTCATGGACGATTCCAGCTATCCATATATTAAACTCACAAAAGAAGAATATCCGCGGCTGATGACTGCACGTGATCTTCGCAAGGACCGCCGGGCAGCGTATTTTGGTCCGTTCCCAGATGCCGGAGCGGCAGCAACTACTTTGAAGCTCCTGCAGTCACTGTATCCTTTCAGAAGGTGCGTGCACATGCAGGATAAAGTGTGTCTGTACTATCATATGAATCAATGTCTGGGGCCATGTCAGTTTCACATTGAACCTTCCGTCTATGAAGAGATGAGCGAGAAGGTCACCAAGTTCATGAACGGTGATACCAAAGAGATTGAAAAGGAACTTACCGAACGGATGATGAAGTGCGCAGAACGCATGGAATTTGAAAAAGCGCAGGAATATAAAGATCTGCTCGATTCCATCCGCAATGTTGTTGGTGAAAAACAGAATATCGAAAAGAACAACCAAGGCGATATGGATGTCTTTACGTGGTACACAGACAAAGGATATCTGTCCATTGCCGGACTGCTGGTCAGAAGGGGTGTCATCCTGAACAAGGAATACCGGGTCAGACCGCTCTATGGCGATGCCGAAGAAGAATTTCTTTCGTTCCTGGTGCAGTATTATCAGGATCATCCAGGGACCAAAGAAGTAGTTGTGCCGCAGGAGCTTGATATCACTGATCTGTCTTCCGTCATCGGCATTCCTGTCTTCCAGCCGCAGAAGGGCTATCGTCAGCGGTTGGTCGATATGGCAAAAGGAAACGCGAAGACACAGCTCGACCTGAAGTTCAAGGTCGTAGAGCGCCAGGATGATATGACGGAACAGGCTGTCCAGCATCTCAATTCATTGGCGGGCAGACCGATGAACCGGGTCGAACTGTTCGATAACTCGCATATCAGCGGTGCCTTTACGGTTGCCAGCTGCGTTGTCTATGAAGATGGACAGCCTGATCGGAAAAGCTATCGACTGTATAAGCTGCATACCGGCAACAGTGATGTTGATTCCATGAAGGAAGTCATCTACCGCCGCTATTTCCGTTTATTGAAAGATGAAGGAAGAATGCCGGACGGCATTCTGGTCGATGGAGGCTGGACACAGATTGAAGCAGCCAAAGAGATCCTGTCGTCGCTTGGCCTGCAGGATCAGATCAATATCATGGGCCTGGTCAAGAACGACAAGCATACAACAAACGCATTGATGAACAGTGAAGGTGAAGTACTTGAACTGGATAAGAATGACAGTCTGTTCTTTCTGTTGACAAGAATGCAGGATGAAGTGCACCGTGTCGCCATTACCTATCACCGCAAGCTCCGTTCGAAGGCACAGACAAAAAGCGTTCTTGATGAAGTGGAAGGGATTGGACCGAAACGGAAGCGGATGCTGCTGCGGGAATTTGGCAGCTTTACAAACCTGAAGAATGCCGGTGAAGAAGAAATTCAAAAATATGTGCCGGACGAAGTTGCCCATGCAGTCTATGAAGCACTGCACCAGGAGCCGGAGATAAAAAAAGAAGCTCCAGAAGAATAATTCTGGAGTTTTTACATGAATTCTTTTTTGAACTGTGCGAACAGTTTCCGCTCATCCGTTCTCTTCTTAACGACCTGTGAAGCAGCTTTGGCATATCCCTTGGCACCATTCAGAGAAGCATCATTGTCATAGGTATGCTTGATGGCAAGCAGAATCGGCAGCAGCAGCTTCAATGTCTTGTTCTTGGCAGCATCTTCCTTTTTCTTTTCCTGCATTGCCTCAACTTTGATTTGTGCAAGTTTGGTGTTTGTCTGCATATGATCAATGACTGGCTGATACGTCTTGACAGCTTTCAGCAGCATCACTGCCTTGACGCCGGCGATGATCAGACAGATCAGAAGAAGGACAAGTGCCCCGTATAAGATCCAGTAATTGTATGGTTCAAGATTGATGCTCATGGGAAGTCCTCCTGCTGTATTTATTTTATCATGAAATCATTCGGCATACGGTATCATTTTTCTTAAAGTAAGCAGGTTTTCATATATAATGAATACATGTCTAATAAAATCAAGATCATCTTGTGCTCTGACAATCACCGCTGGGCAGAGCCGCTGGTATATTTACAGAAGGAATATCCTGATGCGGATTACTTCCTGCACTGCGGTGATTCAGAGCTTCCAAAAAATCAGATGGCAGGCTTTGCCTGTGTACAGGGCAACAATGACTGCTATGGTGAATATCCTTTGAATCTGATCCTGCCAATTGGTGATCACCGCATTCTGCTGACGCATGGGCACCGTGATATGATGTTTGGCCACTACGAGATGCTGGCGAAAAAAGCGAAGATGCATAACTGCGATGTGGCATGCTGCGGACATTCCCATGTACCATATGCAGGGATTGTGGAAGGCGTGACTTGCCTGAACCCTGGATCGATCTGGCACAACCGTGATGGCAGCGCGCCGTCATACATGGTTGTAATGTTTGACGGACCTGATATTACATGGGAAAAGAAAGTTTACAAAAAATAAAATGTTTCTTGTAAATCACAAGCTGTTCTGTTATATTATTAATCGCTGTCCTGGTAGCTCAGCTGGATAGAGCTCCCGCCTTCTAAGCGGACGGTCAGGAGTTCGAATCTCCTCCAGGACACCATATTAATAAATAAGCCGATGACAGTGATGTTGTCGGTTTTATTTTTGGAGGATATGATGGCAAATTACTATGATGAAATACTCGATGAAATCGAATCCCTTATGAATGAGGGGAAAGCCTCAGAAGCAATGGCTGCTGTCAAAAAAGAATTGGCGATGCCTTACATTCCTCCGGAAACTGAGACAAAGCTGAAAAAGCTGAAACGTGATCTCCAGTATCAGCTCAGTGAAAAGAGTGGAAATACAGAAGTCTCCCTGGATGTCGTCCTGGAACACTTAGAGGGCAGTCCGGAAGAACAGCTTGCTTCCGCCGCTGCACTGTCGAAGCGGAATCTGCGTGACTGTCTGCCGGAAATCCAGGCATGGCTGCAGAAGGATCCGTTCCCGCAGGCAGGTGCATTGATCGTTGAGGCAATTGCCGAGCAGGAGATTGGCGAGGAGTTTGTCTGGAACCGCGGCGGTACAGAGTACACCTTTTTGGGGGACGGACTGACTCCGGTATCAGAAAGCGGCGGTTTTCTGAAGGCCGAAAAGCTACTGGAAGAGTGGCTTTCCAATGATCATCCAGATCTGTTTGAGATGGCCAAGACACTGCTGGTGCATGAAGTCTACATGTTCCTGCCGCTGTCCTATGAGGAAGAAGAAGGACAGGAACTTGCTCTGCAGATGGTCAAGCAGGTCTCAGAGATGATGGATGACGGTGAAATATACAAAGAGGTTGTGCATCAGATAGACAAAAACGAAAGAATGAATTGAAACGATTTAGCACTATTGCCTTGACAGTGCTAAAAGTGTGAGTTACCATCATGAAGTACTAATTATGCAAAGAACTGACTGTTTTTCGTGGAAGTATGGTGCATTCTTTGATATAATAGGCAGGCACGAAAAAGTGAAAAGGAGTTTATACGATGTCAAATTGGACACTGAAAGAAAAGAGCACTGGAGATCTGGAAGTAACCATCGAAGGTGAGGAATGGACCAAAGCAGTAGAAAAGGCATTCAATAAGATTGCTAAGAATGTAACCATCAACGGTTTCCGCAAGGGAACAGCACCGAAGAAGCTGATTGAAGAGAAAGTATCAGATGCAGAGCGCCGTGTACAGGCAATTGAAGACAATGCCAACACATGGATGAGAGCAGCTCTTGAAGAGAATAAGCTGGAGCCTATTTCTCAGCCGCAGCTTGATGTCAAGTCTGCTGACGCTGACAAGGCAGTATTAGTCTTTACATTTGCTGTACAGCCGGAAGTAAAGGTCGCTGACTATAAGGGACTCCCTTATGCAGTTGAAGATACATCTGTTTCTGATGACGAGTTCAACGCTGAGCTGAACCGTATGAGAGAGACATACGCTGACCTGCAGACAAAGGAAGGCGCTGCTGAAAAGGGCGATACAGTCAATATTGACTATGAAGGATTCAAGGGCGATGTTGCATTTGATGGCGGCAAGGCTGAAGGATACAATCTGGAACTTGGTTCTGGCAGCTTTATCCCAGGCTTTGAAGATCAGCTGATTGGTGCCAAGGCTGGAGAAGAAAAGGAACTGAACTTAAAGTTCCCAGAAGACTACCATGCAGAAGAGCTCAAAGGTGCTGATGTTGTCTTCAAAGTCAAGGTCAATGATGTCAAGACAAAGGTCATGCCTGAAATTGATGATGACTTTGCAAAGGATGTCAATATTCCTAATGTTGAGACAGCAGAAGATCTGAAGAAGACTGTTCGTGAAAGACTTGAGAATTCTAAGAAGTCGGAAGCTGAACAGAAGGCTGACAATGCATTAATGGATGCGTTGGCTGAAAAGGTCGAAGCAGAGATCCCGGATGTCTTAGTTGATGAAGAAGTTCAGAATCAGGTCAACCAGCTGGCTCAGCAGATCCAGCAGTATGGAATGAATCTGACTCAGTATCTGTCCATGATGGGAAAGAAGCCTGAAGATCTGAAGGCTGATTACCATGACAATGCTGAAAAGACAGTCAAGCTCAGACTTGCATTAGAAACAATTGCAAAACTGGAAGACCTCAAGCCATCAGATGAAGATGTTGCTAAGGAATATGACAACATTGCAAAGCAGTACAGCATGGATGTTGAAAAGGTCAAGTCAATGATCGACCCAGAACTTCTGAAGAAAGATCTGTGCAACCAGAAAGCATATGACTTCGTCAAGGACAATGCTGTCAAGACAGCAGCTCCTGCAGATGAAGAAAAGAAACCAGCGAAGAAGGCAGCTGCAAAGAAGACAGCTGAGAAGGACGCTGAATAACATTTCACTAGAACAAGCTGCTGAACTGCGGCTTGTTTTACCTAAGTGCATTCTGCAACATATATTTCTTATTTATGATTTAATAGAAGTGGAGTTTTCCAATGAGCTGTATATGAGGAGGACTCCATTTTGAAACTAAAGCAATCAAGAAAGGAGGCAGCACAAGACGTAAGATATTGTGCTGATGACTACAACATGAGCGAAATAGTAACAATGCGTCTTCCTGTTGTTTGTACAAGGGGAATCGTCGTCTTCCCAGGACAGGATGTCATGATTGAAGTCGGCCGTCAAAAGTCACTGAATGCAGTTAATGAAGCATCCAGTTCTTATGATTCCATGGTCTTCATTCTCTGCCAGAATGACATCATGGTCGATGACCCGAAAGAAGAAAACCTGTACCAGTTTGGTACATTGTCAAAGATCAAAGTAGTACGGAAAAAAGAAGGATTCATGCGTGTTACCTTCACAGGAATGAAACGCGCAAAGCTGATCAAGCTTGAAGATGATAAACAGATGATGATGGCTGAAGTAGAACCGCTGGAGGATATTACCGGTGATTCTACGGAAGAGATGGCATTGGTGAAAAAGATCATCAATGAATTTGAAAAGGTATCTAACGTTTCCTCTGCTTTTCCAGCTGATATTATCCACCAGCTTTCTCAAGGTGTTTCTGCAGTCACATTAACAGATCAGTTTGGTCAGTATTTCATGATGGATCTGCCGACTAAGCAGAAGCTTCTTGAAACATTGAATGTCAATGACCGCATGATGATGATCATTACGGAACTTGAGAAACAGCAGAAGTTCTCACAGATTGAACAGGTCATCAATGAGAAAGTCAAAGACAGGATTGATGACGGGCAGAAGGAATATTATCTGCGTGAGAAGCTGAAAGCGATCAAGGAAGAGCTCGGCGATGTCACCAATATGACAGATGATGCAGCGCAGCTCCGTGAAACGATTGAAAAGAATCCATATCCGCAGCATGTCAAGGACAAGGCTCTGGAAGAACTGCAGAGATTTGAAATGCTGCCGGCAGGAAGCGGTGAAGCATCCGTTGAGAGAAGTTATCTTGACTGGCTGCTGAAAGTGCCGTGGTGGCAGCAGACTGAAGACAACAATGATCTGAAGGCAGTACGCAAGGTGCTTGATGAAGACCACTATGGTCTTGATAAAGTAAAGCAGAGGATCATGGAATATTTAGCTGTCAAGGAAATGACTGGTTCATTGAACAGCCCAATCATCTGCTTGGTTGGCCCTCCAGGTGTCGGCAAGACATCCTTGGCAAAGTCTATTGCCCGTGCACTTGGCAGAAAATATGTGAAGATGTCGCTCGGCGGAGTCCGTGATGAAGCTGAGATCAGAGGACATAGAAGAACATACTTAGGATCTCTGCCAGGCAGAGTCATCCAGGGTATGAAGAAGGCTGAAGTCATCAATCCGCTGTTCCTGATTGATGAAATCGACAAGATGGGTGCTGACTACAAGGGTGATCCAAGTGATGCGCTGCTGGAAGTGCTGGATCCTGAACAGAACAGCTTCTTCTCAGATCATTATCTGGAAGAACCGTATGACTTATCAAAAGTCATGTTCATCGCAACAGCGAACTATCTGGAGAATATTCCAGCACCATTAAGGGACCGTTTAGAGATCATTGAACTGCCTTCCTATACTGAGATCGATAAGGTCGCAATTGCCAAGGATCATCTGATCCCGAAGCAGATCAAGGCAAATGGACTCAACGAGAAGCAGTTCCATCTGAAGGATGAAGAAGTATTATATCTGATCCGTCACTATACACGTGAAGCGGGTGTCAGACAGCTGGAACGTCTGATTGGTTCTTTATGCCGCAAGACAGTGCTTGCCATCCTCAATGACGGCAAAAAGTCGATCACCGTGAATAAGAAGCTGATCAATCAGTGGCTCGGTAAAGAAATCTTTGAATATGGCTCCAAGGAAAAGAAGAATCAGGTTGGATGTGTCACAGGCTTAGCATATACTGAGTTCGGCGGTGATGTCCTGCAGATCGAAGTGAATTACTTCGAAGGCAAAGGAAAGCTAGCAATCACAGGTCAGCTTGGTGATGTCATGAAGGAATCTGCTGAGATTGCAATGGACTATGTCAAGGCACATGCAAAGGAATTGGGCATTGATCCGAAATTCTTTGAAGAACATGACATACATATCCATGTACCGGAAGGAGCAGTCCCGAAGGACGGTCCTTCTGCAGGTGTCACCTTGACCACTGCCATTGTCTCTGCTTTGACTGGAACGCCGGTCAGAAGTGATTTGGCCATGACTGGTGAAGTGACACTGCGCGGCAATGTCCTGCCAATCGGCGGATTAAGAGAAAAGTCCTTAGCAGCTCACCGTGTCGGTATCAAGGAAATCCTGATCCCGAAGGAGAATTTAAGGGATCTTGAAGATGTACCGGCTGCCGTCAAGGATACGATTACCTTTAAGCCGATGGAGAATGTTTCGCAGGTGCTGAAGGAAGCACTGGTCAAGTAATGCAGTACTATCATGCAGAACTTCTGACTACAGCTGCCAAGGAAGCACAGTGGCCGGTCAGTGAACTGCCAGAGGTCATCTTTGCGGGCAGATCAAATGCAGGAAAAAGCTCTTTGATCAATGCACTGGTCAACCGCAAGAATCTTGCCTATTCAGGCAAGACACCAGGTAAGACCAGACTGCTGAACTTTTATACCATCGATGACAGAGTTGTCTTTACAGATGCACCTGGATATGGATACGCCATCAAGAATGTCGAAGCTGCTGAAGCTTTCGGACTCCTGATTGACCCATACTTCCATAAAAGAAAGCAGCTGAAGGGCATGGTCTTGGTCATGGATGCGAGAAGAGTGCCAAATGATGATGACCTGCTGATGATTGACTACGGCAGAAAAGCACATTTGAATATTCTGATTGTTTGCACAAAGAGCGATAAGCTCTCCCGCAGCCAGCTGATTAGCAGCAAGCGCGCAATTGCGCAGACACTGGGCATCAATGAAACTGCGGTTACAGCAGTTGACTCAATCAAAAGAGTTGGCATGGATGACGTGTGGAAGCGCATAGATGAAATGATATCGCAGTAATCATAGACCTTGTCTATCAATGACAGGGTCTTTTTATATATTTTATTGTTGGTCCTGAATATGGTAAAATATAGAAGATTGAGAGGCACTGCAATGAAAGTTATGATAGCTGCCGGGGGAACCGGCGGTCATATATATCCCGCTTTGGCATTAGCGGAAATGATGCAAAAGAAAGAACCTGGAACAGAAATCGTCTTCTTTGGTTCTAATAATCGCATGGAGGCAAAGGTGATCCCTGATGCAGGGTATCGTTTTTTTGGAAGCAAAATGAGCGGTATGAACGGCGGTATTACTGCAAAAGCTGCTTCTTTAATGTCTTTGATAAAGGCAGAAAGTGAATGCCGGAAGATCCTGAAAAAAGAAGCACCGGATATCTGTGTCGGCTTTGGCAATTATATCAGTGTACCGATGATCAAGGCTGCACATGCCTTGAAAATACCGACCATGATCCATGAACAGAACAGCTTTGCCGGTAAGGCAAACAGATATCTGGCAAAATATGCTGATGCAATCGTAGGCTGCTATGAGAGTAATCTTGAACAGTTCCCGCTGCCGAAGACGAAGCTGCTGGGCAATCCGGAAGCAACACTGGCGGCAGAGACTGTCTGGAATCCGGATACTTTAAAGGAGTATGAATTGAATCCAGATCTTCCTTTTGTGGTCTTTATGATGGGCTCTTTAGGAAGTTCGTCTGTATCAGAAGTCATAGACAAGGCACTGCCGATGCTGCGTGATGACTATCAGGTCATTGTCGCTGCCGGCAAGAGCAATGATTATGTCTTCCAGTATGTTTCCAATGAACGGATCAAGATCGTACCGTATGTCAACGGCAAATTGATGCTGAAAGGCTGTGCATTGGCTGTTCTGCGGGCAGGCGCTACGACGATGGCTGAGATTGGTGCCATCGGTACGCCATCCATTCTGATTCCAAGTCCTTATGTACCGAATAATCATCAGTATCATAATGCAATGGAATTAGTCAGCAAAGATGCGGCTGCGATGATTGAGGAAAAAGATCTGACTGCCGAACGCCTATCTGCCAAGATTAATGAATTAATGGGCAGCAAAGAAGAGAGAGAAAGCAATGCATGTCAATGCCGAGAAGCTGGGCAGAAAGATGCAGCTGATAATATGATTTCATGGATGAAGGAGCTGGTCAGAAAATGAATGACGAATTATGCAGTGAATTGAGCAAGATTGCTGTGACTGTCTGCGACCAGTCTTTAGCAACAATGACAACTCTCCGGATTGGCGGCAGAGCGAAATATGTAGTATATCCGGAAACAGATGTTGCTTTGGACTTGATCATTCGATTATTAAAAGAAAAGAATGTACCGTATAAAGTCATTGGAAAGGGCAGTGATCTGCTCTGCTCTGATGATGATTTCAACGGTGCTGTCATAAAGCTGGACCGTTATTTCAATGATGTCATTTATAATGGTGATGAGATTACTGTCCAGGCTGGTGAATCCATCATTGCACTGGCAATTGATGCAGCAAAGCACGGACTGAGCGGACTTGAATTTGCTTCTGGGATTCCCGGCACGGTCGGCGGTACTGTTTATATGAATGCGGGTGCGTATAAATCCTGCATGGCAGATGTGATTCAGGAAGTATTTGTCTACCGTGATGAAAAGCTGGAATGGATTCCGGCTTCAGAATGCGAATTCAGCTATCGTACAAGCGTCTTCCAGAAACATCCTGACTGGATCATTCTGGCTGTCAGATTAAAGATGACGCCGAAGGATGCTTCTGAGATCCAGGAATTAATGGAAAGCAGAAGAACAAGAAGACTTGCTTCGCAGCCTTTGGATAAGCCTAGCTGCGGTTCAGTATTCCGCAATCCGGAAGGCATGAATGCATGGGAGCTGATCGATGGCATCGGCTACCGCGGACACCGCAATGGAGGTGCTGAAGTATCAAGCAAGCACTGCAACTTTATATTGAATGTGGATCATGCGACAGCTGCTGAATATCTTGCCTTAGTGCAGGACATCCAGGCAAAAGTCAAAGAAAAATATGGTGTTGAGCTGAGAACAGAAATGGAGAAGTTCAATTGGAAGTAGATGATCGTAAATTCGATGAAGAAGACTATGTGCCGAGCGGCGTGCAGGAGCTCCTTGCCAAAAAAACGTCTGCAGAAAGCACAGAGCGACTTCATCAACAGTCAGCCAAAGGTCTTGAAAACAGCGATGTTTGCAGCAGCGCTTTTCATCATCTTTTTTTACTTTCAGACACCTGCAAGCTATATCAAAGGTGTTTCCATCACCGGCAATGTGAATCTGCCGTCAGATTACATCAAGGAAGTTGCCAATATTGACAGCAGCCGCAGATTCTTTCTGACCATTCCTTTCATTACCGAAATGAGACTGAAGAGCAATCCGATGATTGCGGATGCAAAGGTCACGCTGGACAGCAATAACATAGTGTCCATCAAAGTGACCGAAAAGAAGGCAATTGGCTATCGATATGATTCTGATACACCAAAAGTGCTGCTTTCTGACAATACAACAGCTGACCTGAACAGCGGCTATCTGGACATTATTGCCAATGTGCCTCTGATCATCGGTTTTGATACGGATGAGGAGACACGTCTGCTGTGCAATGCCTTTGCGGATGTAGAGCCTTCAGTGATCTCAGATATTGCGGAGATTTCACAGTACACGCTGCCATATGATGATCAGACGATGAAAGTGCTGATGCGCACAGGCGGATACTTCATATCCAACTATCATGACTTCCACCTGGTCAATCAGTATCATCTGGTCGTAAAGAAAGTCACGGACAGCAGCAAATGCGTGTTTGCCTTTACCGGGAGACACCGGTGATACCGTCTATACAAGGACCTGTCCATGGAATGAGACGGCGGCAACAACAGAATACTGGACTGATGCAAACGGCAAGACAATCACCTAATTCATACGGAGATAAAGTTGCCAAGCATTACTATACAGATTCCGAAGGTGCAGATGCACTTGACAGCAGCGGAAAGAAGATTGCCATTCCGATCAATGACAGCGGCGTAGAAGTTCCTGACGCAAAATTCCAGGAACATTATGCAGCAGGATACTACGCGACTGGGTCCCTGGTGCTGCCGGATGGAGCAGAGTAATATCGCAAGTACTTTGTACTAGTAGGAAAATTTGATATAATGATATCTTGTAAGGAGTAATCCCATGACAGTTGAAAAGAAAACAAATTATGGCAGTATCTCTGTTTCAGAAGAAGCTGTGGCATCATTGGCAGGCGGTGTGATCACGGAATGCTATGGTGTCGTTGGTATGTCCAGTACGCAGGTGCTGCGTGACGGATGGGCTGAACTGCTGAAGAAGGACAACTATGCAAAAGGAGTTGTTGTTCATGATGGTCCGAATGGACTGGAGATCGACCTTTATATTATCGTCAGCTTTGGTGTAAAGATTTCCGAAGTCGTGCAGGAAGCACAGAAGAAAGTTAAATATATGCTTGAGAAGACATTATCTCAAGAAATTGCGTCCGTGAATGTATTCGTCCAGGGCGTCCGTGTCGTTGGATAAAGGGGAGTCTAAGATGGATAAGATTGATGGTAAAGTATTTAAGGGCATGCTGGACAGCGGCTGCAATAACCTTAACGGCCGCAAGAAGGAAGTCGATGCACTGAATGTGTTTCCAGTACCGGATGGTGATACAGGCACAAACATGTCTTTGACGTTCACAAACGGCATTAATGAAGTTCATAACAGCGGCAGTGATTCACTTCCTGTTGTTGCCAAGACATTGAGCAGAGGTCTTTTGATGGGAGCCAGAGGAAACTCAGGCGTCATCCTCTCACAGATCTTCAGAGGTTTTTATCAGTATATTGGCGATCGCGAAGAACTGACTGTGAAAGAATATGCGGAGGCACTGCTGAATGGTTCTAAACTGGCTTATAAAGCTGTGATGAGACCTGTTGAAGGTACGATCCTGACAGTTGTCAGAGAATCAACTGAAACATGCAGCTTGTATCTGGAAGACCACAGTGATGTCACGGTAGAAGAATTCATGGTCATGCTGTGCAAGGAAGCCAGAGCTTCTTTGGATCGTACACCGGAACTGCTTCCGGTATTAAAGGAGGCACATGTTGTAGACTCTGGCGGAGCTGGACTGGTTGTCATCTTGGATGGCTTTAAGGCATTCCTGGACGGCAGTCCGATCACTTCTGCTGAGGAAGTTGAGAAGAGCTCTGAAGCAAAGAATGAGCATGCTTCAGGTTATCGTACAGAATTCATTCTTGATTTTGATGAAAAGCATTCTCACAGCTTCAATGAGGACAGATTTAGAAAGTCCTTGGAGCAGCTGGGCAATAAGATCACACTGCTGGCTGATGACAAAACAATCAAGGTCAGAGTCAATACTATGACACCTGGCGAAGTGCTGATGCTGGCAGAAAGATACGGAAGTTTCCGCAAAGTACAGATTGAGTCTGTACAGGATCAGATGAACGACTCCATCATTGATGAAGAAGAGACCGAAGCACCTGCAGAAGAAAAAGAATATGGTCTGATTGCAGTTGCTGCAGGGGAAGGCTTGAAGAAGCTGTTCACAGAATACAGAGTCGATGTTGTTGTCTCCGGCGGACAGACGATGAATCCTTCCACTGAAGATATTGTTTCTGCCATCAAGAAGATCAACGCAAAGCATATCTATGTCCTGCCAAATAACGGCAACATCATCATGGCAGCCAATCAGGCCGCTCAGGTCACAGAAGACAAGGAGATCATTGTCTTACCAACAAAGTCTGTTCCGGAAGGACTGAGCGCATGCATCAACTTCAATCCTGAAGAAGATGTTGACACCAACACGGCCGCCATGACAGAAGCAGTTGAGCATGTAAAGACTGGCTCTATCACATATGCAGTCAAGGATACAACAGTTGACGGCAGAGAAATCCATTCCGGTGACTTCATGTCAATCTATGGCAAGGAAATCGTATACACATCCAAGGATAAGGTCGATGCAACAAAGCAGCTGATTACAACGATGTGTGATGAAGACAGTGAGATAGTTACAATCATCAAGGGCTCTGAAGCTACAGATGAAGAGTGTGAAGAAGTCAAGAAGTTCATCGAAGACAACTTCGAAGTGGATGTTGATCTGCAGGACGGCGGACAGCCTGTCTACAGTTTCTTCATTGGTGTTGAATAATTGAAATAGATGGAGTGCTATGGCACTCCATTTTATTTTACGTTATGATAAGGTTAGAGGTGATAAAGCGATGAAACAATTAGGTATTTCTGTGTATCCTGAGCATACAACAAAGGATAAGGCATATGCGTACATGCGTCTTGCCGGCAGGCTAGGCTTTAAACGTGTCTTTACATGTTTCCTTTCCGTCAAGGAAAGCAAAGAAGATCTCGTCAGGAACTTCAAGGAATTCTGTGATGTTGACCCACGAAGCAGGACTGACCGTCTCTGCTGATACAAATCCACAGGTCTTTGAACATATCGGGGCAACACCATATGATCTGTCTCTGTTCCATGAAATCGGGCTCGACATCATTCGGCTCGACGGACATTTTGGCGAACCTGCGGATTCAGCCATTACCCATAATCCATACGGCATTAAGATTGAATACAATGCGTCCGGCACCTATTGCTGTTGATACATTGATTGAATGCGGAGCAGACAGAGAGAATATGTGCATGTGCTCCAACTTCTTTCCGCAGAGAGACACACCGAATGGGACTGCAGAGGTATATTGACTGACATCCCGATACCAGAAGGAGGGCATGCGGAATTGCGTCCATTTGTGACTTCGCAGCAGAAGAACACCTTTGGACCATGGCCTGTCTATGACGGCTTACCGACATTGGAAATGCATCGTGATCTGCCGATTGACCTGCAGCTTCGCCATCTGAATGCCATCAATCTATGTCAGGACATCATGGTCGGCAACTGCTTTGCCTCAGAAGAAGAACTGAAGGCTATGGCAGATACAGATCTCTCCAAGATCAATATCAAAACTGATCTGATCGATGATCTGACCGATACGGAAAAAGAGATCATTTTCTGGGACAAGCATCAGAGCAGAGATGATGCCAATGAATGGATTATCCGTTCCTCCTGGCCGCGCATGATCTTTGCCGGCAGAAGCATCCCCGCACGTTCCGGAAATGGGTTCACTGCGCACCGCGGAGACGTTCTGATTGTCAATGACAACCTGGAACATTACAGGGGTGAATTATGGATTGTACTTAAGGATATGGAAGTTTCAAATGAGTATAACTTAGTTGGCAGAGTGCATGTACAAGAACAGATCCTACTGGAATGGGTCAAGCCTCAATATTCTTTTGGCATTATTCGTTAATCTTTGGTCAAATGATTTGACAATCATGCCAGAATACGACAATATAAATGAGCATGCAGGAGTGCACGCTATCAGTATCTGATCAATGAATATTATCGGTTGTTTATTTGCAATAAGGAGAAAGAAAAATAATATGAAAAAAATGTTATCCATTGGCACAGCTGCTTTAATGGCACTGACACTGGCTGCTTGTTCAAGCAGCACAGCTAGCACTACTTCAAGTACAGCTGCAGCAGCTTCATCCGCTGCCGCTACAGCTTCTGCAAGTGCTGCTCCAACCGTAGGAAACTACACAATTTACAATGCAACAGGTGATTCTGTAACAGCAATCTATTTATATCCAACAGACGCTACTGACAAGGGTACTAACCTTGCCGGCGAAAAGGGTCTGTCTGCTGCACATGCTATCTACACAACGTATGACAATTCAAAGGGTACAGTTTCCAAGCTGACTCTTGAATTCACAACAAAGGGTGGATACACTGGCAAGTTCACAACACTGTCTATTGAAACTGCTCCAATCTCTCTGATTGCTGAAGATGCAAAGACAGGTGCTACAGCTATTAAGTTCGCTGCTACTCCAGCTACTTACACAATCAAGAATGCTACAGGCGAAGAAGTCAAGTCTCTCTACCTGTATCCTACAGGATCATCTGCTAAGGGTGACAACCGTATTGGTGATGCTGCTAAGGCAGACTGGACAGGTTGTTATCACAGTTGATGATGCTTCTGCT